>Ga0115551_1001292_pt1 | contig 16107 bp, 18 predicted proteins | sample COGITO_mtgs_1103_FD_87179 | JGI IMG/M metagenome (GOLD analysis project Ga0115551, IMG submission 87179) | Pelagic marine microbial communities from North Sea - COGITO_mtgs_110321 | ecosystem: Environmental > Aquatic > Marine > Epipelagic | place: Germany:Helgoland, sampling site Kabeltonne... | reverse complement strand
TCCAGATGCTTGAGCATGTTCTCGGTCAGAACGATGCCGACATCGACCACGGTGCCGATGGCAATCGCGATGCCCGCCAGTGCCACGATGTTTGCATCCACCCCAGCGAGCTTCATGGTGATGAAGGTGATCAGCACCGCCAGCGGCAGCATGGCGGAGATCAGTAGACTGCTGCGCAGATGCAGCACCATCACCACCACAACAATGATCGTGACCAAAATTTGCTGCCACAGTGCCTCGTCCAGAGTGTTGAGAGTTTCAGAGATGAGATGGCTGCGGTCATAGAAAGGCACCACGGTGACCGTTGAGGTCGTCATCCAGTCGGGCCAGTCGGCGCGGTCGCTACGCTTTGCCCAGGCCGTCCACTCATCTTGAGCCAAATCTTTGACCCCGTCCGAACTGAAGGCGGGCTTAATCGCTTGGCTGGCGGCAAACTCCTTCACCTCTTCCACCGTGGCACTGGTCCAATCAATCACCACGCGGGTGGGCAGGGCTCCTTCCAGTTGTTTGATTTTTGCTTTGGTGCTTTTGATCGCAGCCATTGGATTCGCTCCAAATCGGGCGACGACTACACCTCCGGCAGCGTCCGCGCCATTGACATCGAGCGCTCCTCGTCGAAGCGCGGGCCCTAATTCAACTGAGGCCACTTGGCCAACTGTGATGGGTGTGTTGTCACGCACAGTGACGACGGCCTTTCGCAAATCATCCACGTCATCCACGTAGCCGGTGGCGCGAATGAAATACTCCACCCCATTGACCGCCAGATTTCTCGCTCCTATTTCCTGATTCGATTTGCGCACCGCATTGACGACTTGTGCGAGTGTGACGTCATGAGCCCGCAGCTTGTCTGGATCGACATCTACTTGGTATTGCCGAACGTATCCGCCAACTGATGCGACTTCAGCCACACCCTCCGCTGCAAGGAGTGCATAGCGAACCTGCCAATCCTGCAGGGATCTCAATTCGTCGGTATCCCAACCACCAGCTGGATTTCCATCGGGGTCTCGACCTTCGAGGTAATACCAAAATATCTGGCCGAGCCCGGTCGCATCCGGTCCAAGCGTCGGAGTGACTTCGTCGGGGATAAGGCCGGATGGCAGTGAATTAAGCTTTTCGAGAACCCGGCTCCGGCTCCAGTAGAACTCGATGTCCTCCTCAAAGATGAGGTAGACATAGGAGTAGCCAAACATTGAAAACGAACGGACTTCACGCACCCCTGGCACCCCCAAGAGAGAAACCGTTAGCGGGTAGGTGACCTGATCCTCAATGTCTTGAGGGGAACGCCCTGGCCATTCGGTGAAGATGATCTGCTGATTGTCGCCGAGATCCGGAATGGCATCGACCGCCACTGGGTCCCGGGGATAGTCACCCGTATCCCAGTCAAATGGCGCAACTCGCACGCCCCACGCAATCACGAAGGCCAGCAGAAGCAATACGACGAGCTTCTGGTGCAGGCAAAAATGGATCAACTTGTTCATCTTCAAAAAACCCTATGATTAGTGGCCGGAATGATCGTGTTTAGGCCTTGCTGGCATCTCGGGTTTTTCGTCCACGTTTTTCATATCGATGGAAAGCGTGTCCCTGAGGCTGCCGCAGGTGAGCATCGCGTCGCCGTAGTATGGATTGAGGAGCGTAGGCTGGGCCGACAGCCAGTCCCCGCCCAAGTTATCAAAAGCCATGGGGCAGTGAACGATGAAGAGGTCACCCACTTGATCAACCCCGTGATTCCGAACGAGCTCGATCAGCGCGTCACTCACCGCTTTCAGCGCAGCACGACGTGATTTGATGTCACCAGCAGCAGCCATCATTTCCGCTCCCTTCATCAGCTCTGGCGAGTTGGGAAGCTTTAATCCCTTGAGCGTGCTTAGAAACTCGGAAGATGCCTTCATTGAGGCGCTGTCATCATCGTCTGCCAAGCTTTTGGCGACCGGGAAATATGCAACAAGAGCCTTCTTTAGATCATCGATGATGGCTGGATCGGTTGTTGGAGTCTCCATAGGCACAAATGGCAAGCCCATGTAGCGACCCGCTCGCTCGATGCTGCGAGAAACGATGCCATGCGCGACCTCTGGGGCATCGCTGACTCGGTCGCGTGCCAAAGTCAGATCCACCAGAAGTTGTTGTGAAAATTCAGTCCATAACTTGAGGTCCTCCGGTTGCATGGCATCAACTCTCACCGACTTAACTGCATTTCGGATGAGCTGGAGCTGCTCTATCATGAGGTCTTGCTTGTCTGCCTTGGCAGCCTCTTTGAAGCGGCTCAGAGCACGCAGCACTGGAGGCCATTGTCCTTTTAGATCATCGGGCGCTTCTCTAGCCGGACGCTCCTCAAGCCCCGCCTCCGCATTCATCATGGATGGGCGACCCTTGATCTGAAGCTCGGAATCAAGCTTGAATGCCCCTCGGGACACGACCAGTTCCCCTTCCGACAAACCCTCCCGAACGATGAACTCCCTGCCGACGACTGGGCCAAGCACGATTTGACGCCCCTCAAAGACAGGTTCGCTCTTTTCGGGCAGACGCACATAAACCAGCGCTCGGTCACCAGTCTGCAACACCGCACTTCTCGGAATCAACAAAGGATCAGAGTGTGGGTCGTCTTCATTGACGAAGCCGAGTGACTTGGCTGGAACCAAATCCATGCCGCAAATATCGCATTGTCCGGGCCCGTCTTTAACGATTTCGGGGTGCATTGGGCTGATCCATTTATCGGCAAGTTGAGGGTCAATCACGCGCCCATAGGCGGTCATTCTGGATGCAATCCGAACCTTAGCGAAAAGACCGGGTTTGAGAAGTCGTTTGGAATTATCGACATTCACGCGCACAGAAGCGATGCGCCGCATGGGGTCGAGTTCAGGATCGATGAAGGCGACCCGACCGTGAAAGGTTTCACCGGGGATCGAATCCACGGAAAACTCGACATCCTGTCCGTAGCGAATCCAAGGGAGGTCACTCTCGTAGGCCTCTACCTGGAGCCATACGGCACTGAGATCCGCAACGCGCAGGATTGCGTCACCTGTTTTCACATAGTCACCTTCATTCACCACCTTTTCGACGACGATGCCGTCTTGAGGCGAATCAATCTGCAGGGTTGGGCTAGGTTCAGCTTTCTTTTCGATGCTACGAATCTGCTCCTCGCTGAGTTGGAGTAAGCGCAGTCTTTCGCGAGCCGACTCCAAAATCCTGGAGCGGGTATTGCGAACTGCGGAGGAAGAGGAATCGTCAAGGCGGTCAAATGCGTTTTTTGAGGAAATGAGTTCCTTTTGGGCCACAAAGAGCTCGGGAGAATAGATCTCAGCAAGATGGTCGCCCTTTCTTACCAGCGCTCCTGTAAAATCCACAAATAAGCGGTCAAGCCGCCCACCCATCCGTGCAGTGACAGTGGTGATGCGACGTTCATCAAAGGCAATTTTCCCGAATAGCTTCAAATTTGCCTCTGCCGGTGCGTGCCGTGCCGGGGTCACGCGAAGATCAAGCAGTGCTGCGGCCTCAGCCGATACGGCCACTTCGCGTAGTCCACCACCGCCGTCGTCCTGAAGCAGGATCAAATCCATGTTGCAGATGGGGCAAAGTCCAGGATTCGGTTGGCGAATCTGCGGGTGCATGGAACAAGTCCACACTTCATCACTCAATGCTGATGAGCTCCCATCCACGCTATTGTCGGAGGGAAGCCCGAACCACCAGCCGCCCAAAAAGAGAGCCAATGGAAGAATCAAAGAAAGCAAGCTGCGTGGGCTTTTGAGAAACCCGGGGATTTTGAGGGATTTGGGAAGTTTCATCGTTTTGAGAGCTTGGAAAATAATTGGTTAGATACGCCGTCTTATCGAATGCCCGCGGCTGCGCGCAGCGTGGCGGTCGCCTTGCCTACCTGGGCTTGGTTCTTGGCAAGCTGGAGACGATAGCCGAGCAAGTCCTGCCAAGTTTCCATAAGGTCTGTGTAAGAGTTTCTACCAGCGCTGTACCCGGCAAGAGTGACGTCATAAGCCTGCTGGGCATCTGGAATGAGACGGGTTTCAAACAGGTTTGCCACTTCATGCGCCGTCTTGGCTCGATGCCACGCATCTTCAACCCGGTAACGCAATTCCGATCGAGCGGCTGCAATCATCGACTCGGTTTCAGAAATTCCTTCGCGGGCTTCCCGGATCATAGCGCGCCGGGGCTCCTGCCACAGCGGGATGTTAATTCCGAGAGTGGCGTATACTTGGTCGCGCCCATTGGCCGCTCCTGAGAGCCCCGAATCGGAAACCGAAGCGCCTGAAATTCCAGCGGTAAGATCTGGATACTTCTCAAGTTTGGCGCGCCTCAATCGGTGCTGAAAAGCATCAGCTCGGCGTTGGGCTGCCGCGACTTCTGGATGACTTGCTTCCGCCTTGGCCAAAAGGTGCTTTAACGAACCCAGAGTGATAATTCTCGTGCGCGATGCACTTGGCAAAGAAGCGCCGGCCGGGCGATTGAGCAATGAGTTCAGTCGTGACCGAGCCGTGCTCTTGAGTTGTTTCGCGTCAGCTATATCCCGGTCTACGAGAGAGAGCTCGTTGGCCAAACGAAGCTGATCAGCTTGAGCCGCCTCATCCGCAGCAACCCGTGCATCTACCACTTCGCGAAGATCCTCAAGGACAGCTCGGTTTTCACTGCTGATCCGAATGGTTTCCTCAGCGAGATAAAGATCCCACCAAGCGGCATGAACTTGTTCAGTGAGTTTCAGTTCGAGCGCCTTCACGTCCTCGCGGGCAGCGGCTGCTTCGCTTTCTGCAGCTGCTGCAGCGGAAGACCTCTTGCCAGGGAACGGAATCTTCTGCTTTACACCGGCCATGGCATCAACCCGGCCTGCAGCGGTTTCGGCCATCGAGCCGGCACCTATCTCGACGGATGGGTCTGGCAGCGAGCGTTCCTGCGGGGCCTTTTGTGCGAGTCGCTCTGCACGATGTCTCGCGGCTTTCAGCGATGGATGATGAAGAATTGCCAGCCGGGCAAGATCTTCCGGCCCTGAGGTGTCTGCTACCGAATAATGGATAGCAGCGGAGACTGGGACAGGTTTGAGCGAAGCGGAACTTCTGGCGCCTGAATCACTCGTTGTTGTACATGCTGTGACTCCCATGAAAAACAAGAGTGTAAATATGCATCGAATCATAATCAAATTTGGCTAATGATGTAGCTGTGGATAGTAATAATTCCCACCCTTCTTAACTAGCTACACAACCAGAATAGCTATGGCGGTGCGACTACAAACTCTAGGTATAAGAAGTTGAGGCAACCGCAGATCTGCCTGATACTCTGTAATCGGAGAATCCGCGGTCGCCCCTGACAAATGCATCAATGATCGTGGTTGCTGTGTTTTAGCTTCTCTAGGTATTTGGCCGGATCCTTTTTGAACTTGGGAATACAGGAATCGCAGCAGAACTTGATCTCTTGATTCTCATGCTGGATGACGACGGGTTCACCCATTGAGCCAAGCTTCTCGCCAGAGACGATGCAAGTGTCGAGGGCGTAAGGCATCACCTTCATCTCTGTCGTGGCATTTCCATCGGATCCCTCATTCTTATTACAAGAAACTGAGAGGAGAACAATGGCGGCGAGTGGTATCAGTGTGTATTTCATTTTTTGTGGATTTGCTCCGGCGGAATCATTCCGCCGGAGTTTGGGATTTGGATTTCTGTGAGAATCTTCGGTCTAGTTCTTTGCCAGATTTGGATTCGGGCGCCCCTTGCTTCTGGGTCCTATGTATTTGAGCATCGTGTGTTTCACTGATGTTTTGCAGGCTTGCTGCGCGCCATGTTGGTGTGGATATTTCATGCCGGAATGCTTGCTTCTTGGGGCCGCAGTTAGGGATCCGGCAAGGGCGATTGAAAGAGTGAGCGCCAATGCGGTAATATTGTTCGTTTTCATGGGTTAGTGTCGGTTTGGTTTTCCCGAGCCTTCACTTTGCTTTGCAGGTGACGTTGGCATCCGGGTCTGGATGTATTACCCCGCTGATCACGATACCCCTTGGAAATTTTAGATACTTTTTCGAGTAATAGCATCTCATGGTGGCACTCTTCCAGTTTATGGCCCACTCAGAGTGAGAGGATTCGGATTTATTGATAGTGGCTTTCTTTTTGCAGTCGACCGCATAGCGGCCACCCTTTGTAAGTTTTTGAATCTCTTTCTAGCGGGAAAACCTACCACGGATAGCCTACTTTTCCCCCACAGCAAGTTTGCCACCGTTGTGCGACACTTTCCGTAACGGTCCGCTCATCTAGTACACGTGAAAACGGATCGTTATTGCGGCGACACACTTTCGAGTAAGCCGTGACTCTGATTCCGGGAACCGAATTCTTGAACGGCAGAAAATCTCTGAAGGTCGTGCCGAGATTGAATAATGTTCAAGGGGTAAGTGGAAAGCCGGTGTATTAATCTGATGTTGGCGGCGTACACTAACCTGCTGTCAACCTATCCAAACATTAAAACCAAAAAAACAAATGAAATCAAATTTCGCATCCATACTCGCCTTTTTTGTTGCCAGTGCGGCAACTCCGGTCATGGCGGCCGGAGATTCAGTATCCCAAGCAGGAGGCTGCTGTGGCAAGAATGCTACTGCTCCGGCATTGAAAGTGATAGCGGCTGAAGCAGCTCAACCGGTGGCGGCGCACGAAGAACACGCAGGTCACATGCTGGAGGGGTATGCCGTCGTTTCCACCGCGCTTTATAAGGACGATCTCGCTGCCGCACAGAAAGCCGCCACAGGCATGGTGAAGCATGACAAGGAGAGCGCCATGGCCAAGCCCGCCCAAGCAATAGCCGACGCCAAATCCATCGAAGACGCCCGCAAGCATTTCAAGGCACTCAGTGATGTGGCGATCCCTATCGCCAAGGACGAAAAGAAGATGCATGTGGCCCATTGCCCGATGGCCATGGGTGGCAAAGGAGCTAACTGGCTGCAAAAAGTTGAGGACGAGGTTCAAAATCCATACATGGGAGCAAAAATGCCGCATTGTGGTAAGATTGTGAAGTAAGCCCATCATCCGAATGGTTCGCTAGACCTTCCGGAAATAGCGCCTCGGAGGTCTAGCCGAACCAACTGATACAATGATGCGGAGTTCCCCCCCTTTTTTTTCGAAGAAACCAAGATGAACTACGACGACCTCGATCCCCACAACTTACAGAAATTGCACGTCTGCCATGAATGTGTTGGAGAGCTGTATTTAAAAGAACTCATTCTTGATGCAGGAAACGAGCAGCCGTGTTGGGTTACGACCCATTTAAGGGTTTGAGTGTTCATCGGTGTTCATCAATTGGGGCACATCAAAGATGGAACAAATGAGAGTGAACCCGTCAAAAATCATCAACCTTCTCCAGCATTACCTTAAATCGTCATGATTGATCCCTACATTCCCGGTAACGACGAAGATACCTGTGTGGTATGTGGCAAATCAGTCGCGGGTGGGCGCGGCTACTGCCGGTTAAACCACGAGGGCCACATGGTGGAACTTTGTTGCCCACTGTGCCTTGAGGCCTTCCAGAAGGGCAACGGCATTCATGACACGATCCGAGAGTGCAATCGCGTCCTCCATCCCAAGAAGAATGAGCCAACCTGACAGGCAACAAGGAAAGTCTCTCGCTCGCACAAAGGACCCTTACGACAATATCCCCTTGAGCAATTGTCGGGCGCGATAGATTCGGGTCTCCACCGCCTTGGCAGAGCAGTCAGCCAACTCGGCGATCTCAGAGTAGCTCATGCCCTCATACACGAACAGTGAGATTGCTTCTCTAAGGTCTTGCGGCAAAGCAACAAGCGCCCTTCTCACCTGCTCATAGCGTTCCGCAGAATCCGCATGTTCATCTGGCCCCTGAGAGGGATCACTGACTTCGTGAACAAGCGGCCGGCCGTCCTCGGAAGTCGCGTCCAAAGATACGGTCGGGTGTCTAGATTTCCACCGGGCATGGTTACGACCAAGATTAGCGGCAATGGAAAACAGGTAAGTGCTAAACACTCCCTTTGGACGAAAACGCTTTCGGGCCTTATAAAGGCGGACAAAGGCTTCCTGAGTGAGATCAACTGCGACTTCATGCTGACCTGTCATTCTGTAAAGGAAGGCATTCAGCCGCTTGGCCCATCGATCCATCAATACGTTGAGGGCCAGATCCTCCCCGCTTGCCAAGCGAGACATCAGCTGCAAGTCACTGATGTCATGCATCTCATTTTCCATGAACTCCTTCGGGTTCGCTGTGGCTGAAATCTAGCGCAAACGGCAGCATCATCTTTAGGTAGCGTGCAGCCTGCGCATCATCGAGAACAGCTGCGGTCTCATAAAGATGCTCGATCATCGCTTGCTGGCTTTCGGCGTGGATACGGGCGTGATCCTCAATGGCCGCCTTGAGCTCCGGGGTTAGCCTATCTACATCTCGTGAAACATTTTCCAGACGCTCGTGTGCCTTGCGAATGCGATGACACATTTTTTCGCATATCGGCCTATAGTCGATATGGAGCTCACTGACCTTGGCGAACTGCTCGTTGCTGAGGTTGAGCTCGTCGCGTACCCACTCAAGTTCGGGCAAGTTGTCGATCAACACCTCGTGCTGTGCTTGCGCCTTGTGAGATTTGACTACAAAGAATGAGGCTGCCCCGATGATTAGGGCAAGCATGAGGATGGCCACTCCGTAAATGGCGGACTTCTTCATGGTGCTTTCTCCTGAAGGAATGGGCTGATGGATTCGGCATAACTGATCCGAGCATCCTTGGTCGGCTGCGTGGTAGCAAATCCGAGCGATACACCGATGAGCACCGTTGCAATCACGCTCGCGACAGCCGGAGCCGGGCGCGTAAAGAAGGCGAGCACTCGACTCAGCTTCGCCCCAAACGACCGCTGCTCGGCATACGCGATACGGGTCCATACCTCACTCCTGAAACTTGTCGGCAGTGCCGGTTCATGCGCTGAGGCTTTGAGTAGTTTATCTATATCTTGGGAATTCATCTTTTTGTGGGCTAATTCGGGCTGAAATCCGACCGTTATTTAACGCTTGTTTCCGGGTGTGTCAACTGAAGAGCACAATGGGATTCCATCAGTAAAACTCCGGAAAGGCGGCAAACCCTTTAATTTTTATGCATGGGAGGAATAGGAGAGATCACACAAGGGATTGCCGAGCAGATGGTGTTGAACCGAACTGGCAGGATTCAACGAGCGTTCCACCGGCCACACCATACAGCTCGAAACTAAAAAGCAAAATAGTCATGAAGACAATTACCAAGGCCATTACTGCACTCTCAATGAGCATGAGTTTCAAGCACAACAAACACTTCAAACAACCAAAGTTCTTCATCATCGAGTACTGCAGTAGAAGTCAAAAAAGTAGCATCAATCAAGGCATATGGATTGCAATTTTCTCTTTCTCCTGCTAATACAAACACGGGAAGTACAGTATACTTCACATCATATGACGGGTCTTCAGGGTATCCGTTGAATGATAATAATACGGTAAGCTCTGAAGTTAAAAATCTAAGCCTTGGGTCTTCAAGTTTCTATACCGATTATCTAGTGGCGGAAGGATATGTCTATATGTATGGTACGGCTACTTTAAATATGCCGACTGCTGACAGTGATGGGAATGGAGTTTTAGATTTTCTTCAAAAAGAGAAGTCTGTAAATACATCGGTGAGCGGCATTTCAAAAATGCATTGGCTTGCTCAAGGAGCTTTTGGATCTGACTCTTCCTTGAGTGGTACTTTTACTAGAAGTGCGGGTTTAAACACGGGTAATTATACTTTCAATTATCAGTACGATTTCGCTAGTGCATCGGCAACAGGCGTTTGGTCTGTTCAGTATTTCGATGGCACAATCGAATATGATGGGGAGAAGTATTACCTAGACATTGAGACAACTAACTCTGAGGGACAGGATATTAAAGCATACAGTACTGCAGAATATTCGGTAACTGATTCTAATACTCTTAACCTAGGTGCAATGAGTATAACAACAGACTATGAATCGAGTATTCTTCAGACACAATCAACAACACTTAAACGATCAGGAAATAAGTACTCAGGTTACTTGAAAGCATTGGATGGAGATACTGATACATCATGGGCAGACTATGTAGATTGGTATTTGGAGGTTACTGATTTAAATGACGCGAATTCAGATGGCGTTCCCGATTTTACCAATCCTGTAGAAACAAAATCTGCTATTATGACTGTAGAGTTTGATGGGTGGAATTGGCACAAAGGGCCTTGGGTATATAACAACAAGAATAACGATTGGAATTATTACAGCTGTTTTCAATTAACCAAGATGCAGGAGGTTGGTTATTAATCGACGCGTAAACCAATCCCCCGCAGGCTATGCCGATGATCACGACCTGGAGACGAGCGGAGATCCTTTGCCTGCCCTTGGTCATACGGTTCTTGAAGTACGGCACCCGAGCCACGATATGCAGTATCACCAAAACCAGAGTAACGAAACCTGCAATAATATGAATATTCGTGACCGAAAGGGAAAAGGGCTGGAAATAAGCCAACCCACCTGTAACGGCCAAAGCCGTAAAGCTAAACAAAAGGCCAAAATTGACCAAGTGTCTCATCTAAAACCTAATGCCCACTCTTGCTTGGGTTGTTAACGAGTTTTGACGAGTCAAATCCAATTAATTTCCTAAGCTCCTTGATGTGAGACAGGCCCACTTCTTTGGGAGAAGCGTTGTGTTTTTTGCATAGGACCGCGGCATAGCCGGTGGCAATCCCCATTTGCCCGCAAGTATTCTTAACTCTTGGGCCGCAGAGTCCGACGTGTGTACAACTGAAGCACCGCCCGGCCATCATTAAATTCGAAAGATTCCTGGAATAAAAACTGCGAAATGGGATAAAGTAGTAACCCCCCGTTTTATGAAACATAGCCGTGGATAAGAAATCCTCTTTTGCTCCTTTTAGTTTCCTTTGGTAATGCCCGTCGACTTCTCTTTTCTCCACCACGACGGCATCGGGGAACTCACGTCGTTTAACGGCATCGTGCATATCATATACGTGATCGCCCATCAATCGACGGGACTCGCGTTTACCTCCGACGTAAGCAACCCAAGTCAATTTGTTCGGGGCATACTTTGGATTTTTCTTCGCATTGGAAAAGGATCCGAAAATGGCCCTCAGCATATGATCACGAATGGCTTCCGCGTCATCGATCTGGTTTAAGTCATTGTCCGAATACTCCCAGTACCATTCGCCTTTGTGTGCAGAGTGTTTACCGGAAACCGGCATGGCCCATGGAACCTTGGGGAAATCCTGTCTTTGGTTGGTTCGCTCGCTGTTCCACAAAACACTTGTGCCCATGACGCGGTTATCCGCTTCTTTGGGACTCCAGAGATCTCCATATTTCGACCATCCTTCATCATGCTGAGAGGCCGCTTCCCGACCGTAGCGGTAATCGGCCCCCGCCCAATAGCCCAGCCAACCGTCTCCGGTCGCATCAATGAAAACAGGAGCACGAAATCTTTTAATTTTACCACCCGTTACCTCTCTTGCTTCGACACTGAGAATTTTATCTCCCTGTTTCTCCAATCCACAAGCTGTGTGGTGGGCAAATAAATCAACACCGGATTGAGCCATCGTCTTTTCGCGTTTAACTTGATCCAGTTTGACCTTCTTATCCCCGTTCGGGTAGTGAACCGTGTCTATGGAATTAAGAATATCCGTGCCGTACCCATGGATACCCAAGGTATGCACGCGTATCTCCTGACTTGCATTTCCGCCAAACAAAGGACGATCTTGAATGAGAGCCACTTTTAATCCCTGAGAACGGGCGGCGAGTGCAGCGCCGCATCCGGACATCCCCCCTCCGACAATTACGAGATCGAATGATAACTCTTCAATTTTTTCATCGGTGCGTCCGCTGAGTTCATCTTTCCAGTCAGACAATTCTTTCAGATCATCGGAAGGCAAAGACGGGGCGGATTCTTGAGTGAAGAAAATTGCGTCGCAACGACCATCGAACCCAGTCAAGTCGCGAAGAGAAACCTTGATTTTCCCGGCTTTGGCGACTTCTACCGAACCTGCGGACTGCCAATGCCAAGATTCCTCACCCTCGCCCATGGTTACTTTCAAGGGCTTGCCTCCGACCAACACCTGAAAGCGACCAGGGGACTGCCAATCCCCTTTGCACCAGTCTCGGTTCCTAACCCAAACGTTCCATTTTCCGGATGATGGCAATTGGATGGTGGTTTGAGCGTCCTCAACCGGTTTGCCCATACCGTGCGCCAAGAGATAATTCTCTCCCATTTGCAAATAATGCTGGGTATCGATTTTCCAACCTCCTATGTCGGCAAAAGAGGAAGCTTCGAGCAATACGCCCGAACGGCTTAAGCCTGCACTGGGTTTTGCTCCCATTAGGTAATTAGGAGCAGTCAGGGAGACAACCCCGGTTCCGCCTATGACACGAAGAAATTCTCGCCTGTTCGAAGTATGTATTTTCATAGTTTGGATTTAATTTGAGTGGTTTGGAAAATATTTTTTCAAAAATGTGTCGATTCCAATCGATTCAAAGACAAGCTCTTCTCTGAATTCGTTAGGTTGGCTTTTCGTGTCGATTCCAATATGGATTATGAATGTTTCATTACTAGTACTCCAAACATGGATGGAATTTAACGGTTAAAGGATTGGCTCTACCGTTGAATAAAAGTAGTCAGAGTTACTTTCATTCAACTCCCGAAGAAGAACTCAAAGAGGGCGGTTGCTTTTCTTCGATAGTTGGAATATCCGTTTCGGATGAAAAAATCAGTCCCTACCGTTCTCCTCGCCCTTTTATCTTTTGCCTCCGTTCTGTCTGCTGGCGATAACGCTTTGTCCAAATCCGAAAAAGCGGATGGGTGGAAACTTTTGTTCAACGGCAAGGACCTGACCGATTGGAAAGTCGACAAATGGAACCCGGAGAGTATCTCGGTAAAGGACGGTTCGATCAAGTGCCATGGCAAGCCCTCCATGGTGTATTACACGGGTAAGGGTAAGGAGATGACGGATTTTCACTTTAAGGCTGACGTGATGACCAAACCGGGATCTAACGGTGGTATCTTTTTCCACACCAAATATCAGGACAAGGGCTGGCCAGTCGGACATGAGGCACAGATCAATCAGACCCAAAAGGATCCCGTCAAGACGGGCAGCGTATACATTGTGAAAAAGAATCTCGAAGCACCAGCCAAGGACAATGAATGGTTCCATTACGAAATCATCGTAAAAGGAAAACGCGTTGAAACCAAAGTGGACGGTAAAACCGTGGTGGTCTACACGGAGGGCAAGGATGCAAAAGGAACCCGCAAACTTTCAAAGGGTACGATCGGTCTACAAGCCCATGACCCAGGCAGCACAGTTCTGGTAAAGAACATCAAGGTAAAGTCCCTCTAAGAAAAGTTCTAAGTATTGGATTCGCTTATTTCTTCTGCCAGCGGTCCTGCTTTTCCATGATGTTCCTTGGAGAATCTCCATTCAACCAAGACCTTGCCTCAGCATCGTTTCTAAGATACGCATCCCAGAAGGCAGTACTGAGTCCGAGAATTACCCGATGATGATTCGGGTTTCGGGGAAGTTTGTCTCTTAAAGAAGCCTTGTCATTAAAGACCGAGTGTTCCGCTTTGTTCAAAACAAGCTCATAGTGATTTCCCTTCGGAAGAGCTGGAAAGACGGCTAGACGGGAATCAATTGTTTGCCCACCGATCGATAAGAGATCATGAGTGCCCGTCATCAATAACCAGGGAACACTGACCTCCCCAAACGCTTCATCGGGACTGATCATCTTTCGACTACCCGGACTCAATGGCATCGCAGCCTTGATTCGTGGCTCGGTCACGCTTGCTAAGAGGGGAATTTTCTCTCCAGAAACCGCTTGAGTCGTCAGCGCACCAAATGAGTGACCGGACATGCCCACCCGCGAAAGATCCAACTTGCCGTATAAAGGCAAGTCCGATTTTTGATTCAAGTTTTCCAGTTGATCTAAAACGGCGGAAACATCCTGTACCCGAAGCATAAAATTCTTGGAGGAGGCGGCCTTCTTAAGAGCAAACATTCGGCGAAGGGGACCCGCATCTTTCCAAACCGATTCATCACTCCCAACATGCTGCATAAATACGGCGACATATCCACGACCTGCCCAATGTTTTCCCAAATAAGAACATCCATTTCGGCTACCTCCAAGTCCATGACTAAATAGAATTACCGGGGAATTTTTCTTTCCCGCAGGAAAGTAAAATCTTAGGGGTATCGAACGATCACGGGATTTATCCTTAATCGTCCGATCAAGACTTTCAATGCTCTCAAAAGTCTCAAGTGGATCATATGCTTTGCCTTGATAAACGAAAGCGAACAGGAAAACAGAAACGCATAATAACAGATGAGATGGCATGTAACTCATTAAGCTACCTTCTCCTGTTCCTGTCCCTTTATTTGAGACAGGATCATCCCCAAAAACATCAGACTACATCCAAACCATTCCTTTGTCGTTAAAACCTCAGTAAAGAATAACCAGCCCGCCAGCACCGCAAAGACTGCCTCCAGGTTGAGAATGATCGCTGCCCGACTAGGATCGACCTTTTTTTGAGCTATAACCTGCAAGGTAAAAGCAATACCCACTGAAACGATACCGGCATAAAGGATGGCTCCCGAGGTAAGGATGACTTGATCGAGATGAAAAGTTTCAAACACCAAACTGAGGAACAAATTGAGTCCCGCACAGACGAGATACTGAACAAGAGCTAATTTGATCGGGTTGAGGTTTCGTTTATTGGCAGCCCCAATGACTTGGACATGGATTGCCCAGAAGAACGCTCCGATTAGAACCAAAGCCTCCCCCCACCCCATAGAAAAGTTCTCCTTGATGCTGAGGAAATAAAGACCCAGTACGGCCAAGACACATCCAATGACGGTCCACCTCCCGATTTTCTGACGAAGATACCGCCCAAGAATGGGGACGATCACGACATAGAGCCCGGTAATGAAACCGGCCTTGCCCACCGTGGTATATTGAATGCCCACCTGCTGAAGGGTCGCTCCGCCAAAGAGTGCACATCCGGCAAGTATGGAAAACTTCCAAAAGGATGGACTGAACTCAGTGGAACCCCCCTCTTTTTTCCTTAAGAAAAATAATAGTGGCAGAAGGGAAAGAGCTCCCACCAAAAAGCGACACACATTAAAAGCATAGGGACCCAAGTGATCCATTCCCATCCGCTGGGCCACAAAGCCAAAGCCCCAAATGAGGGCGGTTATAAGAAGAATTAAGTTAGCCTGAAACTGGTTCACGAGAGACTGGAACCCTTAAAATAAAACTGGCTATATTTTGATGGGACCAGGATGGTTAATTTTCGGGGCGTTACGGGATGCACCCGGCATTTCGGCGTGTGGGTTTCTGGTCCCAGCTTTTCCTGGAGGTAAGATTTTTCCATTTTCAATCCGAGGAGGGTCGTGACGGTTGGGGGTCGGGTTGGCGGGGATGGAATCGCCCGTTTGCTCCATCCATTTTGCAAGAAGTGAACGGGCCTGATTCAGTGCCTTGGTATGCTTTTTATCTTCAACTAGATTGCTTAGCTGATGGGGATCCTCTGTAACCTGAAAGAGTTCTTCGGGTGGACACGGATTGGCGAAGACCTGTTGCTGGTCCGGCTGAGTCTTGCCGGCGGCATGTGCTTTCCACAGTTCCTCACCTGCAGGGTAGTGATCATCTGATTCGTAACAGAGATTGGGCTGATTATGAAAATTGTTCTTAATGTACAGGTAATCCCCAAAGCGAACCATACGCTCATGATTTCTGTAAACATGCCAATTATGTTCGGCAAACACCACTTCCCTCATGGTTATTTCCGGCGCTTTTAAAATAGGAAGAAAGCTTCGTCCCTGAATAGACTCGGGAGACTTTATGCCGGCAAGCTCCAGACAGGTGGCACTCAGATCGATAACACTGATCAAACTCTGGGTAATGGCAGGATTTTTGATGACCTCAGGAAAATGGACTACCCATGGCGTCTTGATTCCACTGTCGTACATTCGTGATTTGCAACGGGGAAAAGGACGGCCATTATCTGCGGCAACCACGATCATGGTATTTTCAAGAACTCCCTGCTTCTTGAGCTCGGCAGTCACCAATCCGATGTAATGATCAAAAC
>Ga0115551_1001269_pt1 | contig 16274 bp, 11 predicted proteins | sample COGITO_mtgs_1103_FD_87179 | JGI IMG/M metagenome (GOLD analysis project Ga0115551, IMG submission 87179) | Pelagic marine microbial communities from North Sea - COGITO_mtgs_110321 | ecosystem: Environmental > Aquatic > Marine > Epipelagic | place: Germany:Helgoland, sampling site Kabeltonne... | reverse complement strand
TCGCGAACTCTCGTGGCGCTAACCTGTATACTTTTTGGGGATCGATTATCACTGATGCCATTAATCAGCGGTTAGAGCTGAGTAATAGTAAAGTATTGATTAATCTTGCTTCTAATGAATATTTTAAAGCGGTAAAAACCAAGCAGTTAAAGGCGGAGTTAATCACGCCAGTATTTAAAGATGAAAAGAAGGGTCAGTATAAAATCATCAGTTTTTATGCGAAAAAAGCGCGAGGTTTAATGGCCGCGTATATTGTCAAAAATAAAGTAAGCACCATACAGCAGCTGTGCGAGTTTGATATCGCAGGATATCGATTTGTTGCCGCAGAGTCTGATGCACAAACATTAACCTTTAAACGTTCAGAACAGGATTTAGCCAATGCTTAAGCGAATTGCATCCCCTTTGTTGGCCAGCAGCCTAGCAGCCACTTTATTGCTAACCACGGGCTGTGCCTTATCACCGCAAGTGATTAATTTAGAAACCAGTAGTCCATTGCAGACGAGCCCAGCTCAAGTAGGGCGTAGTGCTTTGGTACGGGTGCGTGACTTACGCGAAGAGACTGAACAATTGGGAACTCGAGGGGGCTCAGAGCCTGAAAATGCTCCGCTTATTTCTAAGCCAAACTTGCAGCTAGCACTGCAAGAAAAAATGCAAAACAGTTTGCAGCAGTTAGGCTTTGGTGGTGACAGTCCTTTTGAGCCGTTAAAAGTTGATTTGGCGATTGAGCAGTTTGATTATCAATGTAATGACGGCGCGTGGGTTAACCAGTGTCAGCTAGAAATGACCATGCGTTTATCGATTGATAATGAAGCATTGAAGTTTTCACAGCCTTTTACATTGAATGAAGAGCGCAGTGTTATTACGGCCCCACGTAAGGGATATAACGAAGAGTGGATCAATCAAAGTATTGATAAGTTGTGGCAGCACATGATGAATCAGCCAAAAGTGAAAGAAAGCTTAGGCATTAAATAAGTCGGGAAATATTCAGCAAAAAATGAGTGTATAGAGATATAACTTAAGCGCTGATAAAAAAATAGCCGCATCTTGGTAAACAAGAATGCGGCTTTTTTATGGAGGGTATATTGAATGGCTGCTATTAAAGCAGCGATCAGTGGGCTGTTATGAAACTTACTTCTGAGCTTGTTGCTGCTCGGTTACAGGCTTTTTACCTAGGCTCATTAAATCGACCAAGATATTGCCTGTTTCGAGTAATAACGCATCTGGCTCTTTTTCCTCTTCAGTCTCTTTATCGACCTCTACAGAACTCTTGCCTTCCGTATTGCTGTTTTTAGAGTCAGTGAGGTTTTTGCTCTCTTTCTTTTCAGCATCTTTTTTCTTGTCGCTGCTTTTTTCCTCGCTGTCATCGTCACTTTTCAGTTCGGTTAGCAGTTCCATTCCTTTCGCTTTACGACGCTTGTTTTCGATATCTAAACGTTGTTTTTTATTATCTTCACGCTCTTGTTTACGCTGTTTTTCATTTAACGTAATGTCAGTGCGCTGACGCAGTTCTGTCATTAATTCTTTTTGATTATGAAGATAAATAAAATCTGGATTCGTTTCTATTCGAGCTTGATGACTTTCTCGTAATACCGGCAACCATTGTTGAAAATCACGCTTTGACTTGTAGCCCGCAGGGCGAATAGTATCCCAAGTCAGTGCTTCATCTAATGCGCTTTCACCAATTTTTTCTTTATCGAATAAAGAAGGAAATAGAATGTCAGGAATAACACCTTGGTGTTGTGTGCTATCACCTGATACACGATAGAACTTAGCTTGGGTCAATTTAAGTTGACCATGCTCAAGGGGTAATACTGATTGCACTGTACCTTTACCAAACGTTTGGCCACCCACAATAATACCGCGACCATAATCTTGAATTGCACCGGCAAAAATTTCTGAAGCCGACGCGCTTAAACGGTTGGTTAATACCGCGATAGGACCATCATAAACAATGCCTGGCTTTTGATTTTTATGTTCCGGTAGCACTTGTACGTAGCCATTGGAATAACGAACCTGAACCACAGGACCTCGATCAATAAATAAATCGGTAAGGTTAAGGGCCTCGTCCAGTGATCCGCCGCCGTTATTGCGAAGATCAACAATGATGCCTTCTACATTTTCTTCTTTAAGTTCATTTACCAGTCTTTCTACATCGCGGGTAGTGCTCTTAAAATCTTTTTTGCCTTCTTGGCGACCTTGAAAGTCGATATAGAAGGTTGGGATATCAATAACCCCAATTCTCAATACTTTATCGCCTTGAGGAATTTCGATAATTTCTTTTTGAGCAGATTGTTCTTCCAGTTTTACTTCATCACGAACGATGTTAATGATTTTAGTTTTCAAATCGTTAGCATCGGATGGAATGATTTCTAAGCGAACAGTAGTGCCTTTTGCTCCACGAATTAGATCAACAACTTCATCTAAACGCCAGCCGATCACATCAACGATTTCTTCATCGCCTTGGCCAACACCGGTGATTTTATCAGCGGTTTGCAGTTGACCTGCTTTATCAGCAGGACCGGCAGGGACTAAGCGAACCACTTTTGTATGTTCATCTTCAGTTTGTAAAACAGCGCCAATTCCTTGTAAGGATAAGCTCATGTTAATGTTGAAATTTTCGGTATTGCGGGGTGAAAAATAGGCAGTATGAGGATCAAAAGCATGGGTGACCGAATTCATGTAAACCTGAAAGCCATCATCTTCGTTGGCTAAATGCGTTCGGTTTAATTGATTGTGATAGCGCTTGCTGAGTAGTTCATAAATGTCGTCATCTTCTTTATCGGCAAGGCGCAGGTTCAAAATGGAATTTTTAAGGCGTTTGCGCCATAAGTCATCCAGTTCTTCTGAGCTTTCAGACCATTCGACATTTTCACGATCGAGACTGAGTTTTTCATCAGTGCTAAAATCGTATGCCTTAGCTTTTTCAGGCAATTGCTTTAGTAAAAAAGATAAGCGTTCAGTAACTCGCTGTTGTAAGCGGTTGTACATAGCAAAAGGCGCATCTAAGTTGCCTTTAATAAGGCCATCATCCAGTTTTAAGCGGTATTTCTCAAATTCTTCGATATCACTGGCTAAAAAATAACTATGGGTACCGTCCATCGACTTTAGGTAAAGGTCATAGATCTTACTTGAAAGATCATCGTTTAAACGCTGTTTTTCGTAATGGCGCCCAAGTAATTGATGCAAACTTTGCTTTGACGTGGTGACTTGGGTTTGTGTGAAGGTGCGAGCCTGAAAAGGCGCATCAATTTCAGCGACGGGAATCGTCGCAGAAGCAGGAAAAGCAGCGAAAAGCGATAAAGACAAAAAGGCGCTGGTTTTCACAAATAATGTACGTGTTTTTTTCATATCAATTCTTATTAACAAAACGTTACCAAATATAATATTAATATTAGATTGTAGAGCTTATGCCCACAAGGCTATCATGCGCACTTTTAAGCTAAACCATTAAAACTCTACAGTGATGCTAAGGTATCTGCATCCATCTGTATAGCGGTGTTTCAAATAGCAGGTCTCAAACAGCCAGTTTAAAATGGCTTGAGTTCTTAATGGGTTAGATGATAAATAGGTGAGAGAGTTCAGTGGCAAGAGTTAAATTAGTACTTCCAGAAACATTTACCTTTAAAACGGTTTTAGATGTACGCGTATCAGAGATCAATTACGGTAACCATGTTGGCAACGACAGAATGGTATCGCTACTGCATGAGGCACGCTTACGCTTCTTGCGCAGCTTTGGCTTTGGCGAGTTTAATATAGCCGGTTTGGGCATTATGGTGACGGATTTGATGGTTGAGTTTAAATCAGAGTCTTTTGTCGGCGAAAACCTTCAGTTTGAAGTGGGTGTTAACGATTTTAATAAATATGGCTGTGATTTTATTTATCGCGTTACTTGTGCGGATGAAGGGCGCTTAGTGACATTGGCGAAAACGGGGATTGTTTTCTTTGATTATGACGAGCGTAAAATTGCTAGAATTCCGAAAAAATTTACTGACCTAGTATCCTCCCAAAAAACGTTAGATTCTAATAACACCTCATCGTAAACGATGCGTTTTCAGGTGTGTAAATCAAACGGTGAATGAAGTATAAACATTTCAATCACTGTTTGATTCTTCGTTAAATACGTTAAATAGTTAAACTGAATCCGCAAAGTAGGACGTGACGAAGTCTAAAAAGGCGCGACTCTTTGTTGATAAATAGCGATTTTGCGGAAAAACAGCATTAATCGTTCGTGTCGGTATCTCTACATTCTGAAATAAATGCACAAGCTCACCTGAACGCACGTGACGCTCAGCAATGTAGCTTGGCAGTGCAGTGATTCCCATACCTTGCAAACAGGCTTCATAAGCCAGATCAATGTCATTGACGGTTAACTTTCGTTCGACTGCATTGATACTGAAAGAATGTGATTTTTCAAACTCTCTTAGCCAGTTAGCGCGGGCGTACTCTGCATTACTGATCACGAGCATGCGATGCTGGGTAATATCTTCAAAGCTTAACGGCGTACCCCATTTCTCCAAATACTTAGGAGATGCACAAACCATAATACTTTGCTTGGCCACAGGTTTAGCGATTAAGCGGGAATCTTCTTGGGTGCCAATACGCAGTGCAAAATCAAAGCCTTCTTGAACGATATCGACAGGGCGGTCACTAATGTAAAGCTCAAAACTGATGTCAGGATACACTAGCGCAAAATCATTGAGCATGCGCGCCAGTTCACGGCGGCCAAAGTTCGCCATGGCGGTAATGCGTAAGCGACCTTTGGGGGTGACATCAAAATCGGTCACTAGCCGCTCAGCTTCGGCAATAGATTCAAGAATGTTTTCGCAGTGTTGGTAAAACAATTGTCCCGCTTCTGTCGTACTAACGGAGCGGGTTGTTCGATTTAATAACCGAACTCCTAGGCGTTCTTCTAAACCGCTAATTTGCTTACTGATGGCAGAAGGTGTGACTCCTAGGGAGTCTGCTGCTGCGGTAAAATTGCGGGTTCGAACCACGGTTGTGAAGGTTTGCAGAGCATCGGCACGAGACATACTGTTAACTATTCCTAACTAAATGCGTAAGAAATGCCAGTATAATGTATTTTTCGGCACTAATCATGGCTTAAGTCTGAGACTTAAGCACATGACTTGTGCCTAAATGTTAAATACGAAAAAGGTAGTAAGTATTACTGTTCTATCCATTACCTTTTGTGGTCACAGGTTTTACCACAAATAATAAATCCCCTTGATTCACTTGCTGGCCATCACTGTTGAGAATGCGAGTGATGCGGTAGCGTTGATTCGCAGGATATAGCTCAGTACCTTGAATATTAAAGTGCTTGAGGCTAAGTGGGCTGAACATCTTCATGGCTTCCATTAAGCAAAGTGTTTGCTCAACAGTAACAATTTCGCCTTCTTTCGCAAATGCAGGCTCAGTAGGAGAGGCTGAACCGTAGAAGATACAAGTGCTCGGAGACAGAACTTTTAACTCATCAGAGCCTTCAATTGCGAGAGCTTTCGCATCGACTTGATTGCTGTTTAATTCGGCAGAGCTTTCCATGTCGGCAATCAACGCATCACCGTCGGTACGTGCTAAGAACTGTGGTAAGTAGGTCGTATCGTAATCCCCCAGTTGAAAGATCTTGTCATCTAAAATACGTTTGAGCAGTACTATGTTCGTGCAAACACCGGTGATTCTCACCTGATCAAGATAGGTGCGTAATTTTGCAATGGTATCGTCACGGTCTTTGCCATAACAAATGATTTGCACAATCATGCTGTCATAAAAAGGCGATACTTGCTTTCCAGGACCTGCGCTGGTAATTAACTGAATGTGGTCTAATTCTGGTAAGACGCATTCATTAATGGTGCCTGGGAAGGGAGCAAAATCAATTAGGTCTCCTTTACGCACGGCTTTTTCTGCGGTTACGCGTACTTCAATGGCGTAGCCTTTTGGTTTTGGCTTCAGCTTAGCAATGCTCTTACCTTGAGCAATATCAAACTGAGCACTGACGATATCAATGCCTGAAACAACTTCAGTGACGGGATGCTCAACCTGAAGACGTGTATTCATTTCCATAAAATAAATGGCATCTTCATCTAGGTTGTAAATGAACTCAACGGTGCCTGCACCAAAGTAATCTACCGCATCGGATAGTTTTTCAGCGTAGTCATAAACTGCTTGCTCAAGTGCTTTGGGGAGCATAGTTGAGCCAGACTCTTCGAAGACTTTTTGATTGTTGCGTTGCACACTGCAATCACGCAATCCTAAAATTTTGGTATGTCCGAAACGGTCACGTAATACCTGCACTTCAATGTGACGCAAAGACGTTACATACTTTTCAAGGTAGACGTCGCCGTTACCAAAAGCTGCTTTGGCTTCGGTTGATATTTGGTGAAACAACTCATGAATTTGCTCTGGACGTTCAACCACTTGAATACCCTTACCGCCGCCGCCATGCACGGCTTTTAGTAATACAGGGTAGCCAATGTCTTCAGCCACGCTGGCTGTATTAGCCGAGCTGGTTAAGATTCCATGAGAACCAGGAACAACAGGAACGTTGGCCGCGATGGCAGTATTGATGGCATTCGATTTGTTACCCATGGTTTCCATAGAAGAAACTGAAGGGCCGACAAAATTAATCCCATAACTCGCACATAAGGCGGCAAACTGGCTGCTTTCTGAGAGGAAACCAATACCTGGGTGAAGGGCATCGACTTGTTCGTGTTGAGCAATTCGAATCACACTTTTTGCGTTTAAATAACTCTCGTCGGGAGTATTGCCGCCAATACAAACGACGCGATCTTCTGGCCCAAGCATATCAACGGCAACCGAGTTCATATCTGGGTCAGACTGGACCAATACTACGGGAATATTATTATCTTGGGCTTTTTTGATCAGTTTGGCGGCGGTGCAGCCGCGAGCATGAATCATAACCTTTTTAATAGGGCCAAATATTTTTTCTTTATGGGCACTGGAACTGAGATCTAATAGCCCAGTGTCAGGCGCCATGCGTTGAGCAACGACTAACCCTTTTAAAATACGGCTCAATACATCGTTAACTGAATAACGTGCAATAGGAATGCTCGGGTCAATGGCTTTTAAACGATCATCAATATCATCAAAACAAGGATGCTTCACTAAGCCATCCATTGAGTCAGGTGAGGTGGATAGATAGTTAGAAAGCGTTGCAGTGCTTGGTAAGTAAGAAGGCACAACAATCTGGCCAGCAAACGGCATGTTAGTACCAGAGAAATAATACGTTTGCACCATTGGGTGAGTCACAAAACTTGCTTGTGCGCCGCCAGTACAGTCACCAAAACCAAAGATGATAATGGGCAGATCGTTATCACGGACAAAGCGAGTGATGCGATCATTAACAATGGCCATTGAGAAAAGTGCCGCGGCACCTTCTTTAGTTTGCATGCCTCCAGAAGATATAAAGCACACAACGGGTAATTGTTGGCGTGAACATTCAACTAATAATTTGCAGAATTTTTCGGCGCTGGCCATGTCAAATGCACCAGCTTGAAAGTCGAGATTGGAGACCAAGGCCCCTACACGTTTCTCTTCACCATCAATGCATAAATTACCGAAACCAGTAACGACACCGCAAGGGGTAATACCATTGTTTAGCGCTTGTTCGATTGAACTGCGGAAACCTGGAAAGTTTACAGGGTCGGCGGATAATAAATTGCTATTAACCTCTTCGAAATTAGTAAAGAATTTCTTAATTAGGGCAGGGGCCATGGTTTTCTTTTCACGCTTCACATCTTCAAGCACACGCTGAATCAATAAGTCGTGATATGCCATCGTGAGGCGATTCCAAAAATCTTTACGACGGCCGATACTGACCGGATTGATGCGGCCACTGTAGGCTTTACCTTCTTGCTCTGCTTCTTGATATTCATGCAGCAGCTTTTCAAAAAAGAAAGTGATGATGACAAATAAGGTATCAGACAATTGAGGGAATGCGAGTTTTTTCCATTCTTCAACGGATTTTAAAAAGTTACCGCGTTGGTTACTTTGGCTGAAGTAACTTAGCCAGTGATCAAACGATTCACGCTGTTGTGGCGTATAGCTATCACCCTCGGTTGCTTGGGCAAGAGAGGTTAGTAATAACGAGCGTACCGAGTCTTGAGAAAGGGCACGATCAATGTTGGCTTCTTTGGCGACCGTTGGCAGGTTGTGAATGATGTGATCATACAACTCACCAAAGACCAGCATGTTTTGGCAAACTTGGATGAAGTCGTTGCGCAATTCATCGTGCAAAATAGCATCGAGAATAGTGATGTCTGGGTGCGCAGGGTTTTGAATGCTTTCTTGCTTAAACTGAATGTATGGTGCAAGGGCTTCTTCAAAAATACGGCGATTGGCTTCTACCGTGACATTAGCCAAGCTGTTAGCCAGTGCTTGTGTTTTATCCGAGAGTTTAAGTTGCGCGCAAATATCGTCGGCAATGGGTTCATCGCGTAATACTTTGTTTAGTGCGGCTGCAATAAGCTGATTTAGTTGGCCTTTGCTTTGTTCTTTTTTCATCGCCGCTGTGATTTTTTGCTGGCTCTCATGACTCACTTTAGCCAAAACTAAACCCGCTAAAGGATGTTCATTTTTGAAAATGAATTCAGCAATAGAGCTGGCATCTAAAATATCATCAGCACGCAGTAAAAAACGATTTTGCTTGTAGTCTTCCATGTAGGTCATTAGACCTTGGAAGTTTTTGGTTGCATCCGCTTTCCAGCGATTGAACAAATACAAGCCTAAGTTAAAGCATAATTGTTGCTTAGCCTTTAAATAATTGTCTTTGGGTTCGCCCAAGAACATTTTGAAGATGCTGTTGCGTTCTTCATCACGATCTTCAAACTTGGTCCAAAAGTTTTTCCAAGATTTATGCAGTGTTTCGTCGTAAACAATTTTTTCTGGGGCTTGCATCCAGTTTTGGAATTTACGTTGCGCTGCTTTCTCTAAGCGCTGACTTAATTCCCCTGTAGGGATTTCTTTTTCTGCCAGGCGGCCATAGCTTTCTAATGTTTTTGAATGAATGCGACGGCGCAGAGTTAGATAGCGTAGATAACGAAAGGTGATACCAAAAATGTTTGAGTGTTCGGTCGGATTGTTGGCCAGAAAAAAACTTGATTGGCGCTGCATTTCATCCAACTTTTCAGAAGGCGATAAGAAGCGAGTCACGCTGCGCTGGTAGTGTTCCATTAAATAAGGGTTGTTACGGGCAAATTCGGTTGCGCCATCTTCAATAGACTGAATACCCGACACAATAGCTTGTAATAGGTTGCTTTGCTTTTCAATACCATCGCTTGGAGCGAAATCGATAATGCCGTCGATGACACCAACATGCTGCAGTTCGTAGGCCGAAACGCCCACAAATTTTGCACATTCTTGCCAGCTTAAATTGTACTTACGTGCAATGCTCGCTAAACCCTGCGGCTGAATCGTATTGAAAATACCATCGCGTACAGACAGTAATAAGTTGGCTGTCGCAAGAGGGATTGCGCCGCCTGAATAGCCTGCACCCCAAATAATGCTTAATGAAGGCACATCGAGATTGGCCATTTCAGTAATTAGGTGTGAAATAGTGTGGGCTTGGTTGTTGGCATTGGCCTCTTCACCTGCATCAGCTCCAGGAGTATCAATTAAAGTGACAACGGGGATCGAATGTTTAGCAAAGTTCCGAACTTGTTGGGCTGCTAGGTCGTGATGGCGAGGGAGCCAAGCACCGTTATTGTGCTCACGATTTTGGCAAATAAAACCGATACGGCGGAAAAAACTGCCAAAATCCAATTCAACTTCGGCAACATACAATGCGCCTTCATCGAGCTCTGTAATTATTTTATGCGCTAAAGTATTAACGATCGTTTTAGCCGACATGCGAGCATTGTTTTCACTAGGGCTAACGACACGTTCGATGTAATTATCAATGTCGAGGTTACGCAGTACTTTGCGTTCACGTTGGCAGTCTTTATGGCTGACCAAACCTTGAACGTGTTTATAAATAGAGTCATCGTCGATATTGGGGAATAACGAAAAGTCTTCGGCCAATTTCTCTGCGATTTGGTAAAGCTTATCGATGCCTTTATCTTCGGTCGTTGCTTGCTGAGTATTTTTTTTGTCGATGATTACTTGAGTCATTCGATCTGAATCCGTTTGGAATTAGCTGTTCGTTATTGTTTTTAAATCAATCGTGTCCGATGTAAAATTATGTCGATTGATCATTAAAACCTGAGTATGTCACTTTTATAGCGACTTGAAAATCAAACTGGCATTTGTACCGCCAAAACCGAAGCTATTCGACATAATTGCTTTCAAATAGGCGGTTTGATTGTCTTTAATGATGGGAAAGTTAACAGCACCGTCATCAATTTGCGTGATATTGGCCGAGCCTGTGATGAAATTATGCTGCATCATTAATAAACAATAAATAGCTTCTTGGGCACCCGCGGCACCTAAAGAATGTCCACTGAGTGCTTTGGTCGAACTAATGGGTGGGAGCGGGAGGTCATTCGATAGCCCGTTAAATTGTGCAAAAGCATTTGCGGTTGCTTGCAATTCAGTGATGTCACCTGCTGGAGTGCTTGTGCCATGGGCATTGATGTAATCAATATCGCATTGAGCTTGGCTCAAGGCTAATTGCATGCAACGTGATGCGCCTTCTCCTGAAGGAGAGACCATATCGGCGCCGTCAGACGTTGCTGCGTAACCGACAATTTCACCATAAATATGAGCCCCCCGTGCTTTCGCGTGCTCGTATTCTTCTAATACCAGCATGGCGCCACCCCCTGCGATAACAAAGCCATCACGAGATTGGTCGTAAGGGCGAGATGCTTGAGTAGGGTTATCATTATACTGGGTAGAAAGAGCACCCATGGCATCAAATTGCATAGTAAGGGACCAGTGCTCTTCTTCGCCACCTCCCGCAAATACGATATCTTGCTTACCCCATTGAATGAGTTCAGCACCGTGGCCAATGCAATGTGCACTGGTGGCACAGGCGGACGTGATGGAGTAATTAATACCTTTAATCGAGAAAGCAGTGGCCAAGTTGGCAGATATAGCGCTGCCCATGGTTCGAGTAACACGATAAGGGCCGACTCGACGTACGCCTTTTTCCCTTAATGTATCAACGGCTTCGACGATATCACGACAACCTGCACCGCCAGATCCAGCAACGATGCCCGTGCGTAAATGACTTACGTGTTCATCCGATAGCCCAGCATCGGCAATGGCCTGTTGCAATGATAAATAAGCATATGCGGAAGAGTCGCCCATAAAACGCTTTAGTTTGCGGTCGATATGCTCATGAAGGTCAATGTTCGGTCGGCCAGCAATATGGCTGCGCAAGCCTTGTTCTTTATAATCGCTGACAAATTGAATGCCAGATTTTTGGGCTTGTAGTGAAGCAAGGACTTCTTCTTTGTTATTTCCTAAGCAACTGACAATGCCCATTCCTGTGACAACAACGCGACGCATATAAGAACCTATTATTAGACCGAGTGAAATTTAGTGTATTAATATCAATGGATAATGAAAGAAATATTACGATGCACGTTCATAGTATTAAACGTGTATTAACGCAAGGTTAATAATGCAGTAATCTAGTGGCAGTTAAAAGATAAGCCTGCATTTATAAGCAGAATAATATTGGTGCCATTTAGTTAATAAAACAAACGCACAGGAACTATTCATGAGTAACAGTAAGATAATACGTCAGCAGCAAGCACAATTGCTGATGCGAGAAAATGCCATTGGCGTGATGGAATTAGCCACCTGCATTGGGTTTGATGAAGATAAGTTAGAAGCGATGGTGGGTGAAAAGGCTACCAAAAAACTACCTGATGCTGCAGCGCGTTTAATGGAGCAGACATTCAGTAAACCCATGGGCTGGATGGACAGCCGTGAAGATGGCGGAATTAGTTTTGACCTGTTTGGATAAATCCGTTGCCTGTTTAGATTGGCCTGCCAGGCTGTCCTATACTAAAGGTATTCGGATTACTGCTCGTAAACAAAAGGAAGTTGCACTATGTCTTTACGCATTGCTATTAATGGATTTGGTCGCATAGGGCGGTTAGTCTTTCGAGCATTGAAAGAATGTGATAAGCAGGAAGAAATCGAAGTCGTTGCTATTAACGATAGGATTAGCCCTGATTATATGGCGTATCTGTTGCGCTATGACTCTACCCACGGTAAGTTTTTGGGCGATATTCAATTCACAGAGGATACCTTGATTGTCGATGGCCACAGTATTGCAGTCTCGAGCTTTTCACTTCCAGAGCAAGCGAACTGGCAAACGCTGGGTATTGATATCGTCATAGAGTCAACAGGAATGTTCACTGACCATGCGCACGCCAGCGGCCATTTGCGTGCAGGTGCTAAAAAAGTCGTTATCTCCGCGCCCTCAAGTGATGTTCCTATGTTTGTGATGGGAGTGAACCATGGCGATTATGACCCACATCAAAATATCGTTTCTAATGCATCGTGCACCACTAACTGTTTAGCCCCTATTGCCAAAATCTTACACGATAATTGGGGAATAGAAGAAGGCTTGATGACAACGGTACATGCCGCAACGGCAAGTCAGAAAACGGTTGATGGCGCAACGGCGAAAGATTGGCGAGGAGGCCGTGCGGTTACGGGGAATATTATTCCTGCAAGCACAGGTGCGGCGAAAGCGGTTGCGCATGTTATTCCTGAATTGACAGGGCGTTTAACCGGAATGGCTTTCAGAGTGCCTACTACGGATGTTTCAGTCGTGGATTTGACTGTGCGTCTGCAAAACCCTACGTCGCTATCTGAGATACAGCGGGTGATGAAGCGTTATAGCGAAGGTGAGTTGAAAGGTATTTTAGGTTATACCGATGAAGCGGTGGTTTCTTCGGATTTTATTCATGATAGCCACAGCTCTATTTTTGATGCGAGTGCTAGCATGGCGCTAAATGATCGCTTCTTTAAAATCATTAGTTGGTATGACAATGAATGGGGTTATGCCAAGCGAGTGGTCGATTTGGTTCGTCATATTCGTTAGTTTTTTTCTAGCGACCTACATATTAGCGCCCTAGTAAGTAGGTCGATCGTCGTGATGTGAGTCAACTTCCCTCACATTGGCTTCTTTAGTCAATTAATCTGTCTTTAAATATCATGGTGCATCCGTCAATAAGGTTTCACAATAGCCGTAAGATACCTTCGGGAAAGCAGGATGCACAACAAAAAGAGTAATAACTATGTCAGCTCCGTCTTGGTTATTGGGGGTGGCATTGCAGGCATTAGTGCGGCGATTGAATTACTGGATAAAAACCAAACAGTTTTGCTTATCGATCGCGATAGCGAAGATAAATTTGGCGGAATGGCGAACGAAGCCTTTGGCGGAATGCATTTTGTTGATACTCCTGTGCAGCGCTCTAATGGTATTAAGGATAGCAAACAGTTGGCATTGGACGATTGGTTTGCGGCGGCCGAGTTTTCCGCAAATGAAAAAGAAAATATCCATGGCAAACAATGGGCACACACTTATATCGAGCGTAATAAAGAAGATGTTTACGACTGGTTAAGCGGATTCGGTATTCGATTTTTTCCTATTGTGCACTGGGTTGAACGCGGTAATTTTGGTTTTGCGAAAGGCGGCCGAGGAAATTCTGTTCCGCGTTATCACCTGGCTTGGGGAACTGGCTGGGAAGTGACTCAAACTCTGATCAAACAATTAAAAAACCATATTAATCGCGATAAGTTAACGATCAAGTTTCAGCATAAAGTTGAGCGTTTTATTTGGTCGGATAATAAAATAGTGGGTTGTTGCGGTCATGTGCTTGATTCTTCTTCAGTGCAAGAAACATCTAAAGAAATAGTTAAAGAAGCTTTCAGTATCACAGCAGAAAATACCATTATCTGTGCTGGTGGCCTCAACGGTAATCTCAAACAAGTAGAAAGGCATTGGGACCGTGAGTGCTACGGCCCGTATCCGAAAAACATCTTATCTGGCTCTCATCCTTTTGCCGACGGCTTGTTACATGACGAACTGGATGCCCAAGGTGGAAGTATTAAAAACCGTGGCTTGATGTGGAACTATGCCTCAGGGGTTAAGCACCCAAAACCCGAATATGAAAACCATGGTTTGAGTTTGATGCCGTGTCGGTCTTCATTATGGCTAGATGCCTACGGCAACCGTATTGGCCCGTTGCCGCTTATCACAGGTTTTGATACTCACGGTTTATGCAAGGTCATAGGGCATTTGCCGCAGCAATACAGCTGGCAATTAATGAACTTAAAAATTGCTTATAAAGAGCTAGCGATTTCGGGCTCGCACATTAATAAAGCCTTTCGTAATAAAAGTTGGCTGGGCGTAATTAAAATGGCATTACGCGGCAATCGTGACATCGTTAATTGGTTAATGGAAGATTGCGAAGATGTCGTGGTGGCCGATACCTTGGCTGAGCTTGTGACAGCGATGAATGACAATAATCAACCGTCTGAAAATGAACTTTATCTTGCGAAAGTCTCATTAGATAATATTGAGCGTGACATGCAAGCCTATGATGGGCAAATCGAACGCGGTGAAAAATTCGCTACCGATGACCAAATTCGTCGTATACATTTTTTACGAAAGTGGAAGGGGGATAAGGTAAGAACGCTTAAAAATCAGAAAATCAACGATCCTAAAGCAGGTCCCTTTATCGCCATTCGTTCACGCATTATTAGTCGCAAAAGCATGGGTGGCATCGAAACCAATACGGCAAGCCAGGTATTGAATCGGCAGGGTGAGGTTATTCCGGGTTTATACGCAGCAGGAGAAGCCGCAGGTTTTGGGGGGGCAGGCTGTTCAGGTATTCGTTCGCTAGAAGGTACCTTTCTATCGCTGTGTATTCTTAATGGACGTATAGCCGCGCAAACGATTGCTGCTCAGAAGTGACTGATTTAGTGGCTCATGGTATAAAGACGGCATAAAATATTCACACTATTTATTCATTCTCTATGCGTAGTTTTGGCGAAGGTTCCTCGATGAAAGTATTGTTGGTAAAAATGTCCTCTTTAGGAGATGTCTTTCACGCACTTCCTGCCGTGCAAGATGCTTTCCAGCAAGTTCCTAATATTGAGTTTCATTGGTTAGTGGAAGAAGCGTTTGCCGATATTCCTAACTGGCACCCAGCGGTAAAAAAAGTGATTCCCATTGCGTGGCGCCGTTGGCGTAAAAATCTTTCTAGCGCCGCTGTTCGCGCTGAAATGAAAGCTTTCTACCAAGATCTACGCAGCACTGAATACGATATTGTGCTTGATGCGCAATGCTTAATAAAAAGCGCTGTCGTAACGCGCTTAGCAAAAGGCCCACGTTATGGGCTAGATAAAACGAGCTGCCGTGAACCGCTGGCGGCGATGTCGTATCAATTTCCTCAGTCCGTGGCTAAAGGTCAACATGCGATTCCACGTGTGCGTCAGCTATTATCGCAAGTTTTAAACTATACAATTCCTGATACTTTTTCGTATGGTATTGATAAAAGTCGTTGGCAGCGTCCTGAAATGGCAGGTGGCTATGAGGGAGAGTATTGGTTGTTTTTACACGGCACAACTTGGGATACTAAGTTGTGGCCTGAAAGTTATTGGATTGATCTCGCTAAGCTTGCCGTTGATTCAGGGCGTAAAGTTATTTTGCCTTGGGGGAGTGACGAAGAGAAATCCCGCGCAGAACGTATCGCACGCAATATAAACGGTGTTGAAGTGCTACCTAAAATGGGACTGAATGCGTTGAATGCTTATCTGGCACACGCTCAAGCGGTCGTCGGTGTCGATACCGGCTTGTCTCATGTCGTCGCGGCTTTAGAAGTGCCGTCGGTTGCTATTTATGGTGCAACCGATGCGGTATTAACCGGAGTACTTGGGCCGAAAGTTGAAGTTCTGAGTAGTGATTTAGAATGCGCACCATGCTTAAGTAAGCAATGTACTCACCCTGATCGTAATGACGGCAATCCTGCACAGCCGCCTTGTTATCGATCAATTTCTTCACGGCGTGTTTTCGCTGCGGTACTCGGTAAGTTGGGTTAACGCTAGAAGCTAACGTCTAGTATTTGAAGCTAGTATTTAAAACCAGAGGGAAGCTCATTCCCTTTGGTCGGTTATTCCTCCTGCAACTTCTCCAATGATTCCTCCAGCAATCTCCACGCTATTTATCGTCAACCAAGGTCGTCACTACGTGAGGATTATTGTGCAAGGTTTTATGTACTGGACAACGATCGGCGATTTCCAATAAACGCTTTTTCTCTGCATCACTTAATGGACCAATCAGTTGAACTTTACGAATC
>Ga0115551_1001267_pt1 | contig 16279 bp, 19 predicted proteins | sample COGITO_mtgs_1103_FD_87179 | JGI IMG/M metagenome (GOLD analysis project Ga0115551, IMG submission 87179) | Pelagic marine microbial communities from North Sea - COGITO_mtgs_110321 | ecosystem: Environmental > Aquatic > Marine > Epipelagic | place: Germany:Helgoland, sampling site Kabeltonne... | reverse complement strand
TTTTTGCTATGCTTTCACGCAACTGCCGGGCTTAATTACGGTCTATATAGCCAACCTACACAAGCCTTTGCATAGCAACCGAGTAATCAAGTTATGTTAATCAAAAAATATTCCCATCTACGCGCCAACAGACGGATTACCACTTCCGCCTTAATCTTGGGTGCAGCCTCGCTGCTAAGTGCACCAGTGCTTGCTGTAGACGAAGAGCAAGGCGACGGCATCCACATAGGTCCGCCAGGCGTCGGCGTTAGCATTGGCGGTGGCAAGGGTCTTCAAATCGGCACCGATAAAGCGGGATTTAATCTCAACGGTGATGGCCTGCGTATCGGCACTGACGAGAACGGCGTGAAAGTCGATGGTGAAGGCGCCCGTGCAGGCAGCGATGAGCATGGTGTAAAGATCGACGGTGATGGTGCACGAGCCGGTAGCGATGAACGCGGCGTAAAAATCGATGGTGACGGTGCCCGCGCCGGGTCCGATAGTTCAGGTGTATCCATCGGTGACGAATAGCGTCCTAATCTAAACGTGTCTAATATCTATAGCGAATACGCTGTTATATTGACACCACCATTCGACCCGTATTTGAGCAAATCGTGACTCGACTACTTTCTTTCGCCGCCATTACCGTATTAATCGCAGCTGCTGTAACTTGGCTTTTGCCTCTGGACATTATCCTTGGTGCACGCGGCTACTCCGCCCAAGAGTCGGCCGCCATGCACGCCGCGACGCAACCGCAGCCCGATGTGCCATGCACACCCGAGGACTCCCAGACGAACGAAAACTCTCAGGCAAATGTTGGCAACGAATCAAGCTCAGCGCCCGACTATGCAGCGGAACCCCCAGTTACCACTCAGGCCTCATCCGCTACCGAACCAAAAGAAAGCACATCACCGCCTGCGCGAAAAATTGTGGCAACGTCAACGGTTAATGTGCGCGCGGGGCAAGGCACTAATTTTGATATTGTCGGTCAATTCAAACCGCAGGAAGTAGTGACTGTAGTCGAAGACCCGGACGGTGATTGGCTCAAAGTGAAAGGCGACAGTGTCTCCGGCTGGGTATATCGGCCATTGTTTGAACGGCGCTAAATCTGCGCAGAATTTAGTTATAGCGCGCTAAGACTGCCCCGGTTTTCTGCCCGACAAACCGGGCAGGCTTTAAACTCACACAACCACCTCTGTTCAGTGCTTACGCTGTGCGCGTTGATGTTAATATATTATTCCTGAGCGCCACCAATTCTGAGCCGATATTAGTCGGCTACAGCCGCATGCGGAATAGTGATGGGAGGGCGATGATTTTATTTCGGATAAAATTGTATGCCTAAATCCTATTTCCCGAAGCCAACCACCACGCGGATTGCGCTTTTGCTTGTTGCTCTCTGGCTGATCGCCTGCGCCCTATTCGGCGTGCTACGTGATCGCGAGGTCGTAGCAAAACGCTACCAAAACAACGCAGCAAGCGCTGCTAGCTATGCCGGTATACAACTGGACCGTTTTAACGCAGAGATTGATAAGCTGCGTATCTATCCGTTGATGCTGGCTAATCAAAGCGATGTTAAGTATGTCTTGCGCCAATATTCGGAAGAGAACAAATCACCTAAGTTAAAAGATCACCCTGAAACCCTGGCAGCACCTGCCATGGTGCGGCTTCGCGATACACTCGAATCGCTTGCGCGCCAATTACGCGTCAGCTCGATTTTTGTGGTGACTCCGGATGGTTACATCCTATCCACGAGCAGAGACGGAGGTGTAGATATAGACGACGCCACATCTTTTAGCTTCAGGGAATATTTCGAGGAGGCCATCGCTGGCGGGCCTGGCGAGCAATTCGCGGTGAGCACGGCAACCGGAGCGCCAGGATTTTTCTTTTCTTATCCGGTGCGCTTAGACGATGAAGATACAATTGTCGGCGTTGTGGTCGTAAAAGTAGACGGAGACACATTCGTCGATAATTTCACCTATGAACCCGGCATTACATTTATTAGCGATAGCAACGGTGTCGTCATGTTGTCGACGGCAAAAGACTTTTTTCTAAATGTGCTGAATAAAAACGAAATAAACGCGTTATCAGTACAAAGCCGCGAAGAATACTACGCACAGCAACAATTTATCCCTCTACCCATAACAGTGGTCGACCGTGTGGATGAAACGGCGGAGCGGGTTGATGTCATATCCGACGCGGGATCATCGCGTTATGTGCTGGCCTCGGAACTCATCTCAGAAACGGGATGGCGAGTGAATGTGCTCTACCAAGTTACCGGCTTAACGCAGGCTCGCGAATATAGCGCCTTGTTCATGTTTTGCATCTTCGTTGCAGGCACGTTCGTTATCATGTTGGCCGAGCGAACTTTGCACTACCTTCGAGACCTGCGCGACCAATCACGGCGCGACCCGCTCACGCGTTTATACAATCGCTATCACATGGATGAAACCGTGGCTGCATTGTGTGCGCTGCATGATCGAGGCAACATTAAAAGCCTGTCAGTGTTAATGCTGGATATTGACCACTTCAAAGCCATTAACGACACCTATGGTCATCCGGTAGGCGACAAGGCCTTGCGTCGCATTGCACATATTTTGACGCGCGAGGCCCGCCGCGGCGACATCATCTACCGTATTGGCGGCGAGGAGTTTCTAATATTTATGGTGGGGCAAGCTCCGCAAGACGTAATTAAAGCAGCGACCCGGATCCGCAAAAGGATAGAGATGATCCAAAACCTCAAGCCCGTGCCCGCGCACAAACTTACTGTTAGCGGGGGGCTAGCGATGCATCGGCAAGACGAGTCTTTGGCGCAGCTGCTAGAACGTGCTGATGCGTTGCTCTATCAAGCGAAAAACCGGGGCAGGAACCGGGTAGAGACCGAAGATTTAGGCGAAATAGCCTAGCTAAAAACCAGAGCATTAACGGTTCTAATACTTTATCGGTCGGTCGACCGAATCCGGATTAGAGCCGCTAGGGTATGCCGCGCCTGCTATAGCCGGGCTATTCAGACCAACGGCGGCAGATAATGGTCTACCAATAGCAACGTAAAAATAGCCATTAAATAGACGATTGAAAAGCCGAAGGTCTTCATCGCCAGGCCGGGACGAGGGGCGAATTTAAGCTGCCAGGCGTAGTATAAAAACACGCCGCCCAGGATGGCTGCGCCCGCACCGTATAACAGGCCGCTCATCCCCACGATGGTGGGCAGAAGGCTCACTACCAGTAGCAATACTGTGTACAGCAAAACCTGAGTGCGTGTGTATTCAAGGCCGTGAGTTACCGGCAGCATGGGGATGTCTACTTCGGCGTATTCGCGATGGCGCTCTATTGCCAGCGCCCAAAAATGCGGGGGCGTCCAGATAAAAATTATCAAGAATAAGAGAAGCGCGTGAGGATCAATTGAACCGGTAACCGCGACCCAACCCAGGATCGGTGGTGCTGCGCCAGCGGCGCCGCCTATGACGATGTTTTGCGGGGTTGCGCGTTTTAGATACAGCGTATAAACGCCGGCATAACCGACTAACGTGAATAGTGTTAGCCAAGCGGTGAGCGGGTTCACCCAGAAATACAGCACGCCCATTCCGGCCAAACCTAGCGCCAACGCGAATACGCTGGATTGCATCACGCCCAAGTGCCCTGTTACCAACGGTCGGCCACAGGTTCGGGCCATGCGTGCGTCTATTTGGCGATCCAGCAATTGATTGACCGCCGCGGCGGCCGAGGCCATTAAGCCTATTCCCAGCGTGCCGAGTACCAGCGCTTGCATCGGCACCATGCCGGGGGTTGCCAAAAACATGCCCACGACTGCAGTAAATACGATGAGTAGCACGACGCGTGGCTTGCACAACTCGTAGTAGTCATTCAGGCGCTGGCCAAGGGTCGGCTGTGCCAAAGAGGCGGATGTTGTACTCATTGTCTTGCGCGCCAGGCGGCGTGATTAATGCTCATAAGCGCACATAATAACAAGGCTGCGCCGCCGTTGTGCGCCACGGCCACCGGCAACGGCAGATGGGCGACTACAGCGGTGATGCCGAGTACTACTTGCAACGCAAGCGCCAACAGCAATGCAACGGCCAAACCAGACCAACGACGTTCGCGTCGGCCCAGTGCAAATAACATCGCTGCCAGCACAATTAATACGCCGGTAGTGATTAACGCACCCAGGCGATGCACCATGTGTATGGTGGCCCGGGGCACGCTATCGAGCACGCCGAATTCATAATTGACGCCAAGGCCGCGCCAGAGTGTGAAGGCTTCCTTGAAATCGGTTTGCGGCCATATTTGACCATGACAAGTTGGGAAGTCGGTACAGGCCAGTGCCGCGTAATTGGTAGAAGTCCAGGCACCCAGAAATATTTGCATGGTGAGCACAACTAGCGCCAGCCCGGCGAATGCGCGTAGCAACGCTACCTGCCTACCCGCCTGCATTTGATCGAAATGATTTCCTTGTCGCAACAGGCTTAATACCAGTAGCGCCAGCAGCATCATCCCTCCGAGAAGATGCGCGGTAACTATCAGCGGCTTCAGCAATAATGTAACGGTCCACATTCCAAGCGCCGCCTGAAAAATCACCATGCCTAACAATAAAACCGGTAGCACTAGTTGCTGGGAGATACGCTTACGCTGGCTCCAGGCCAGAAATAGCAGCGCCAATATAAGCAAGCCGAATATGCCCGCTAAATATCGATGCGCCATTTCCTTCCAGGCCTTGTGCTGTTCCAAAGGGCGCTCGTAACCCTCGGCCGCGGCATGATCTTGCGGTACACCGATATGGCCATAACAACCCGGCCAATCGGGGCAACCTAAACCGGCATCGGACAAACGTACGAACGCTCCTAGCGTAATCACAGCCAAGGCAAGCACGATGCAAATTAGGTTTACGCGATAGTATTTATCCACGGGCAATTATCCGATATGCGACAGCTTGAGTAGTCGCTTGGTGTCTTCCAGTAGCCCTTTGGCCGCGTCGCCGGGGCGATAATAAAGTACCCAGTTACCCAAGGGATCCACCAGATAAATAATATTGTTCCTGCCCGCCTGTTCGACACTTTCATTTAAAAAGTCTCGCAAGTTTCCACTCTGGTCTACGTACAATTCCAAGTCTGGGTGCTGCTCTTTAAAGCCTTCTCCTCGCGGTAAAAACTGTGCGTCAGTTGCAATATAAATACGCTGTACGCGCGGGCCACGTTTGCCTAAGGCGGTACGTACCTGGCGCGTGTCGTACAAACGTTTTAGGCAGGCATCACCGCAGGACTGGTTGGCAAAATACAGATAGGTCCAACGTTGGTCCTGAAACACCAGCTCATCGGCGGCTTCGCCATCGGGCGTTTGCAGGCTGAGTGGCGGCAACGGGCGTGCGGGATTTACCAATTGACCGTTATTACCATTTGGATCGGTCGCCGCGCCTGGAAAGCCGTAGTACAGCACCCAGGCAGCAATGAGTGGGCCGAAGAAAATTGAGGCAATAAACAGCAGCTTCAAACGACTGCGGAGGCGCTGTTTATCGGTAAAACCTTCAGATTCATTCATATCTTAATCACGTCGCTTTTGGGTATTAACAACAATAAATATTACACATAGCGCCAACGCCAATGCGTACCATTGCAAGGCATAGCCGTAGTGACGCAGCGGCGTTAGGCCGACATCTTGCCAATCACGCGGGAAGCCACCTTCGGCTTCTTCACTTAGCAAAAATAGTCCATCCAAAACCGGCACCTTGTAGTTGCAGGCCACTTGCGGATACTCGGGATACAACACCACCCGTGGCCACTTGCCCGTATCGCACGGCGGGGCCGCAAATTTTATACCCGGCTCGGGCCAATGGCGCCAATAACCGGTAATTTCCTGCGCGCTTTCAGGTACACTTGGCTTCGGCGGATTATTGCGGTCTTGGCCTATGGGTACCCAACCGCGATCCACCATGACCAAGCGCTCATCGCTTAACCGTAATGGTGTCCATATTCGATAGCCGGGGCGCCCTTTCCATACCTGGTTGTCGAGTAATAATTGGCGATTTTCCAGGTATACACCGCTGATGGCGACGCGTCGCCCATTTTCTTTACCGCTAATTGCAGCTTCTAGCGATACGGGCGACATTTTACCTGCGGCGCTGCGCTCGGCTATTATCGTCTCCTTGGCTTGGCCACGATGCACCTGCCAAGTGCCAAGCGTTACAAGCAATGCCAGTACCAACACGAATAGCACCCCCGCCCACCAGGGCGGCGTAAATTCAAACCCCGCTATATGCATAGAACCACCCTATGACGACACTCTTAATCCTCGCATTCATGCTCGCGATCATCGTTTCGTTGGGCGCCGGTTTGTATTACTTGATGACAGAACGGGAATCCAAGTCGCGTAAGGTAATGTACGCGCTAACTTGGCGCGTGGGCCTGCAATTCGCGCTTTTGCTATTCCTGGTGCTGGCGTATTTTATGGGCTGGATCGCGCCGCATGGCGTAGTGCCGGCCGGTTAAAACCGGCCACGACACAACCACGATTATCCCCGTTTATAAAATATAGACGAAGATAAACAGGCCAATCCAGACTACGTCCACAAAGTGCCAATACCAACCGACTGCTTCAAATCCGAAGTGGTTGTCCTCTGGCTTGAAGTGCCCTACAGCGATACGCAGCGTCATGATGATAATCATGAGCGTGCCCAGCGTTACGTGCGCGCCATGGAAACCGGTGAGTAGGAAGAAGGTGGAACCGTAGATGCCGGAGCCCAGCGTCAGATTCAGGTGCTGGTAGGCTTCGATGTACTCTTCGGCCTGGAAATACAGGAAGGCAGAACCCAGGGCGACCGTGGCGCACATTGCGATTAGCGCACGCGCACGCTTGCCTTCTTTTAGGGCGTGATGAGCGAGTTCGAAGGTCATACCGGAAATAATCAGGAAGACGGTATTCAGGAACGGCACACCCCATGGCGGGATGGTGCCGAAGCTACCGCCAACGTCGCCCGGCCCGTTAGATGGCCAGCTCGCTTCAAATCCCTTCCATAAGTATTCGTTAGTGGCGAACTCGGAACCGTCGCCACTCAGCCACGGCAGGGAAAGTTGCCGGGCGTAAAACAGGGCGCCGAAAAATGCACCAAAGAACATTACTTCCGAGAAGATGAACCAACCCATAGACCATCGGAAGGTCATGTCTTCCTGCTGCTTGTAGGAACCGGAGAGGCTCTCGCGCACCACACCGCGGAACCATACAAAGCTCATCGCGATGATCATGGCCAGGCCCAGTGCAAAGCCGTACTGACCCCACTCCGCGCCGTTTAGCCAGGCAGAAAAGCTGCCGACAAACACAAACAGACTTATCGTCATCATAAACGGCCAAGCGCTGGGCTCCGGCACGAAATATTGTGCGTTTCTTTCGGTATGTGCTTCAGGATGACTTGCCATGGTCTCTGCTTTCCTATTGTTGGCCGGTGTGCGGCCAGAGCTTTAGATTAATTAGACGCTATATTGGTGGCGTCAAAAAAAGTGTATGACAACGTAATGGTTTTTACATGCTCAGGCAGCGCTGGGTCAATTACGAAACGCACCGGCATTTCACGTTTCTCATGCGCAAGAAACGGCTGTTGTTTAAAACAGAAACACTCTGTTTTACGAATATAACTTGCAGCATCCGAAGGCCGCACGCTCGGTACAGCCTGGCCTACCATCGAGCGATCGGTTTGATTGCTCGCATGAAAATACACGGTGCTTAACTTGCCGGGATGCACTTTTACCTGCGCTTGATCGGCTCCGAATTCCCACGGCATGCCTTGATTTACGGTAGTCAAGAATTGCACGGTAACCAAGCGGTCCTCATCCACCGAGTAATCGATGTCCTGCGTGGCCGTGATAATGCTGTCGCTCTTACCATTTAAACCGGTGATGTTGCACAACGCGTCGTACAACGGCACCAGTGCGAAACCAAAAGCGAACATACCAATCACGACCAGTACCAACTGGCCGAGCAGACTGGCATTGCCTTTGTTTTCGTTAGTATCCATTAGCTGTTGCCAACGACCACGAAGAACGCCACATAAAAGCCGACAGCCAAACCGCCGAGCACCACCGCGAGGGCGATGTTTCGGCGGCGCAGGCTATTTTTGCGGTCCGCATTCATTAGACATGCGCTTCCTGGGCCGAGGTAATTTCCTCGTCCGGCAGGTCGGGCGGAGTCTCGAAGGTGTGGTAAGGCGCCGGTGAGGCGACCGTCCACTCCAAGCCGCGTGCGCCTTCCCATACACGGGAGGTTGCGGGCTTGCCGCCACGGATACAGCTAACCACTACGTACAGCAGAATCAGCTGCGAGAAACCGAAACCGAAGGCGCCAACCGACGAGATCATATTGAACTCTGTGAACTGGACTGCGTAATCCGGGATACGCCGCGGCATGCCGGCCAAGCCCGAGAAATGCTGCGGGAAGAAGGTAACGTTAACGAAGATCGTGGTCAGCCAGAAATGTAGCTGGCCGACTCTTTCGTTATACATGTGTCCGGTCCATTTCGGCAGCCAGTAGTACACGCCCGCCATAATCGAGAACACCGCACCCGGCACCAGCACGTAGTGGAAATGCGCCACCACAAAGTAGGTATCGTGGTACTGGAAGTCGGCCGGCACAATCGCCAGCATCAAGCCAGAGAAGCCGCCGATGGTGAACAGGAAGATGAAGGCAATGGCGAACAGCATGGGCGTCTCGAATGTCATCGAGCCCTTCCACATAGTCGCCACCCAGTTAAACACTTTCACACCGGTCGGCACCGCGATCAGCATGGTTGCGAACATAAAGAACAGCTCGCCCGCTACCGGCATGCCCACGGTGAACATATGGTGGGCCCATACTATGAAGGACAGGAAGGCGATGGAAGCCACGGCGTATACCATGGAGTCATAACCAAACAGGTGCTTGCGGGCAAACGTGGGTACGATCATGGAGACAATGCCGAACGCTGGCAGAATCATGATGTACACCTCGGGATGGCCGAAGAACCAGAAGATGTGCTGGAACATAACCGGATCGCCGCCGCCTGCCGCGTTAAAGAACGTGGTGCCGAAGAAGCTATCGGTTAGCAACATGGTAACCGCGCCTGCCAATACCGGCATTACTGCGATGAGCAGGTAGGCGGTAATCAGCCAGGTCCATACGAACAGCGGCATTTTTAGCAGGGTCATACCCGGCGTGCGCATATTCAGGATGGTTACGACGATGTTGATGGCGCCAGTGATGGAGGAAATACCCATCAAATGCACTGCGAAAATCAGCATCGGCAACGCATCGGCGCTTTGCAGCACTAACGGCGGGTACATAGTCCAACCGGCCGCAGGGCCGCCGCCGGGTACCAACAACGTGGATAACAACAGCAAGAATGCGAACGGCAGAAGCCAGAAGCCCCAGTTGTTTATCCGTGGCAACGCCAGGTCAGACGCGCCGATCATCATCGGTATCATCCAGTTCGCGAGGCCAACAAAGCCCGGCATAACGCCGCCGAAGATCATCACCAGCGCGTGCATGGTGGTCATCTGGTTGAAGAAACCAGGATCTACCAGTTGCAGGCCGGGCTGGAACAATTCAGCGCGGATTACCAGCGCCATCATGCCGCCGATCATAAACATGGTGAAAGAGAACCACAGGTAGAGCGTGCCCAGGTCTTTATGGTTGGTGGTTTTTATCCACCGCATAAGACCGGGGGGCGGACCATGATGTTCATGGTCGTCGTGGTGTCCGTCGTGCGCGGCGTGTGCGTTGCTCATATCTTTTCCTGCCAAAATTCTTTAGTTAACCGGGGTTTAGCGGAGTTGTTTTACTTGCGCGGGCTGAACCAAGTCGCCGGTTTCGTTGCCGAAGGCGTTGCGTTCGTAGGTGATCACCGCGGCAAGCTGCTCGTCGTTTAGCGTGCCTTTAAATGGCGGCATCGCGTTCTGGCCGTTTAGCGTTTGTTTGATGTGCTCATCAACGGGGCCAGTGGCCACTTTGCTGCCCTTCATGGCCGGAAAACCCGCGGCTTCGAGTCCGGAACCATCGGCTTGGTGGCAAGCGGCGCAATTGGTGTTGTACACCTCTTTGCCCTTGGCCATTAGATCAGCCTTGTTTAGTTCTTTGGTGTCAGCCGCTTCACTACTTTCGCTATCTTCGTTGCTGGCGTCTTTACTATCTGAATCGCCGTCTTCAGCGGAAGCTTCTTCGGAATCGCCCTCTTGATCGGAGCTGGAATCGACAGCGTCATCACTAGTCGCATCCGTAGCGGTCTCATCACCGGCTTGCGCGGCATCACCGGCATCGGCTACCTGCTCGGCATCTTTCTCGCCGCCGCCCTGCTCTTTCACCCAGGCATCATATTTCGCCTGTGGCACGGCTTCTACAACAATCGGCATATAGGCATGGCCACGACCGCAGAGCTCGGCGCATTGGCCGCGGTACACACCAACTTCATCGACGCGGAACCAGATTTCGTTGATATAGCCTGGGATGGCGTCTTTCTTACCGCCGAGTTCGGGCACCCACCAAGCGTGGATCACGTCGTTGGACGTAAGTAACAAGCGCACTTTCTTGTCGACAGGCACAATCACGCGATTGTCCACGTCGCGCAGATAATTCTCGACATCAGCAGGATTAATCCCGGAATTTAACTGCCGCGCTTCGTTACTGGCATTGTCCATGCGGCTATAAAACTGCACGCCATCTTCAAGATATTCATATTCCCACAACCACTGATAACCGGTGGCTTTAATGGTGATATCGCTATCGCTGGTATCTTCCATTTTAATCAGCGTACCCGCCGCAGGAATCGCCATTCCAATAAGAATCACGAAGGGGACGACCGTCCATGCGATCTCTACCGTGGTGGATTCATGGAACTGCGCCGCCTTGTGGCCGCGTGATTTGCGGTGGTAAACCAGCGACCAGATCATGACGCCGAATACGACGATGCCTATAACCACACAAATCCAGAAAATCAGCATATGCAGGTGGTAAACCTCGCGGCTGATTTCGGTGACCCCAACGGGCATATTAAAATGCAGTGCTGCCTGCGCCGTGCCCGCCAAACCTGTAGCGGCCAGGGCGAAGAAAACCCGAAGCGAATTAATCAAGGACATGCCTACTCTCTAGTTGTTTAATCTTCTGGCCTGCAAAACAGGCCACGACTATTATCTACGATTGTCTATATATGGTCTTTTCAAAACCGGTTCGCGTACCCACTGCGCCAATCGGGCCGCGACTTGTTCGCGTTCCTCTTCACTGAGGCAGCTGCCCAAAATACAAGACTTCCCGTGGCTACCTACACTTATCCGAGTTGGACTGTTTCGATGCGGCCCGACTAGCAAGCGCACCTGGGTCCAAGCCCGTTGAAATTCCCAGCGCCGTTCAGGCTTAAGCCTGCCAGCTTCAATGACCACGCGGTCGTCCGCGATGGACACCACTTCTCTATAAACATTGCCGCGCAGACTCCAAAATAAGCCCGCTGCGAGCGCCGCCATTTCCAATCCGGCAAATGGCAGAACCATCCAATAGCCGTGCCAAGCAAAAATACCTGCAATTCCAAAGGAAACAACACACATCGACACAAAGAATACCCCAGCCCATTCCAGGCTCAGCGAAGCGTTGGGCTGGATCACCAGCTTGTGTTCTGCGCCTTCCATCGGATGTAGGCCGGACATACGCGCCTCCCTAACACCGGACGGATTTTATGCGATGCGGGGTGGTGCTGGCAAACGCCAAGGCTGCTTAGCTTGCGGATTATGCCGCTTCTAACAGACCGAGGCAGTACAACTTAAAGGGATTGATAAATTTCGCTAAAGCGCAAGCCCTGATGCTCTGTGCGCTCCCCCACCACTGTGCCGAGCAATGGTACGAGCAAGCGGGCCTCCAGACTGGCGATGTTTTCCTGCAACCGTGGTTGCGCCGGAGGCAGGCAATTAGCGATCCATCCCAGCAATTGCGCACGTCGCGCGATGGATTCGGCGCTAAGCAGCGCGTGATTTAGGCAACCCAAACGCATGCCAACCACCAGCAATACCGGCCAGCGGGCATGTTCGACTAGATCCGGAAACGCTAAATCAGCGCCGAGCGGCACCGTCCACCCTCCCGCACCCTCTACCACGACCAAATCCGCATGCTTCGCAAGCGCTCGATAGCAATCCATAATTCTATCTAAATCAATATCCACGCCCGCGTCCGCAGCTGCCAAATGCGGCGCCACAGGCTCTTGGAAGGCATACGGGTTTACCAAATCGTAGTCATGCGTGCCGCCCGCGGCATGCATTAAGTCCAACGCATCGGCATTTCTTAGTCCCTCTGGAGTGACTTCGCAGCCTGCTGCAACCGGTTTGAATACCGCCACGCGCAGCCCGGAGTCGCGTGCTGCGCGGACCAGCGCGCATGCAACGTGGGTCTTTCCGATTTCGGTATCGGTGCCGGTTATGAATAACGCTTTCGCCATATGTAGTTATTGATTCACGTGCTGCACAAATTCGCCGACGCGTTCTGCGAATTCCCGCTCATGGGATAAAAATGGTGCATGTGCTGCGCGCGGCACAATCCAGGTTTGTGCGTTAGGCAGCTGTTGCGCCATCCAGCGCGCGCCATCGGGATGGCACATGCGGTCGCGTTCACCGTTTATTATCAGAACCGGCACATTAATTTCGGGCAATGCGGCGCGCAAATCCGCCTCAAATAATATGTCCAAACCGCGCTCTAAGCCTTCGCGCAGCGGCGGTGTTGATAATAATTGACTGCGCATTTGCCGTACCAAATGCCGCGCTCCAGGCTCGCCCAAAACCTGCAGCATCAAGAACTCTTGCAAGGTAGTAATGTAATCCTCGCGTAGGCCTTTCGCAGTCTCAGCGATCGCTGAGGCCTTCATGCCCCACTCCCAACCGGGACCGCGCAGCATACGCGGCAGGCTGTCGACAAGAATTAGGCCGCGCACGCGACTGCTCAGGTTTTTAGAATCCCGAGCTGCCGCCTGCAGGCACATCAACCCGCCGAGCGACCAACCCATATAAACGCCTGATTCGGGTGCAGCCTCTAGAACCGCGTCGGTCCAATTATTCAAACCAACGGCATTCGCCGGGCTTTGGCCGTGCCCTGGTAAATCGATAGCGTGGGTTTTTAGTTTGCCGGCCGTGCGCGAAATGAACGGATCCCAAAGGCTTGAAGACACGCCCCATCCATGCAGACACACCAAATCCGCGCCGGAACCCGCAACGCTACAGCTTAGGCTGGAATTCGCGCCCACCACCTCTATTTTTCGCAGTAAACTGCGGGCTCGTCGCTGCCATCATTAATCGGAACCTTGCGCGTATCCGGCGACTCGCGACATTCCGCCTGGCTGCGCTGGTGCTCAGAGGCCTCGCGATCTTGCGCTTGGCGATACTCACGGCGCGCGTCCTGCAACCGCTCGATATCGCTGGACAAATTATCTGGGTCGTTCACGCCTGCGCCGGTGTATGTGCGCTGCGGCTCACCCACTTCTTCAAACGCTTCCAGCGGATCAATCGGCCCGGCCGGTTCCGGATCAGGTTCCGGCGTATTGGTGCAACCTGCCACAACCAGAATTAAGCCACTTAATATAAGTCCACTTATCAGTTTTTTGCTCGCCATCTTCCTGTTCTCACTTTTCTTGTTTGTACAGTGCATAAGATACACCGGCTTGCCAATTTACGCCGGATTAAGCCGCATGTAAGCAATAACCAATCGCAAAAAACGTTGCTGGATTAGCCAATAACTAGCCTGCGTGCTAGAAAACGATCGAAATTCTGCACAGATAGCGCCCATGGACCCACAAAAAACGCGACCCACTCCTGAACAAATCAATAAGATGATGACGCAGCACTCGCCATTCCACAGATTGGTTGAATGCGCAGTGCAGCAGATTTCCGAGCAACAGGTAACCTGCCATATGCCGATACAATCGGCGCATTTTCACGCTGGCGGCTTTCTGCACGGCGGAGTGACCTACGCGCTGGCCGATTCGGCAGTCGCGGTTCTGCTGTTATGGCAACTTGGCTTCGACCGGGTTATTTTCACAGTGGAAGGCAAACTAAACTATTTGGCCTCTGTGCCTGCGGGCACAATGGGACACTTAGTCGTTACCGCCAAAATAGTGCACCTGGGGAAATCCACGGCTGTGGTCGATGTAGACGTATTTAGTGAGTCCGGCAGATTACTGTGCCACGGCATATTCACATATGCCATCCGTTAGTACGCAGCCCCGTATGCTATTGATATGCATCAATTTACTTACACTCATAAGTAACGCAGACACTGCAGGCATTCAGCGAATATTAAGCTAGCGTATGCAACTATACGCTCAAGGCATTGCCTTATATTCAACATTTAAGAGTTAGGAGTCCCAATGAAAAAGTATTTATTAGTGACCGCAAGTTTAATGCTGGCCAGTGGCGGTGCATATGCACAGCTAGGCGGCGTAGGCGGTGGTGCAACCGGCAATGTTGGCGGTAGCATCAACGGCAACTCGCGTCTGGGTGTCGATGACAAATTAAAGGCCCGCAGCAAGGTCGATAGTAAAGTAGACGCCAAGGCCAAAGCCGACAGCAAAGGCAATGCCAACGTAACTGGTGGTGCAAATGCCAACACCGGTGTAAATGCTAACGGCAATAGTGCCGGTGCCAACGCCGCTGGCAACGTTAATAGCGATAGCGCAGTCAACGCTGCTGGTAATGCCGCGGCGCAGGGCAAAGCCCAGGCCGAGCAGGGCGCACAAGCCGCTGGCAACGCAGCCAACTCTGCTGCTCAAGCTGGCCGTGCCAAGGCACAACAAGGCGCTACCGCTGCCGGAAACGCAGCCACTGGCGCAGCTGCCGCGGGCAAAGCTAAGGCCGCACAAGCGCAAGGCGGAATCGAAGCCGACGTAGAAGCCAACGGTAACGTGAATACCGACGGCGCGGCCAACGCTGCTGCCGGCGCAATCGAGAAAGGCGACCAATTGCGTGACCGCAGCTTGGGCGACGTTAACAACGCCGCAGCCCGCGAAAAAGCCTCTGCAGGCGCTAACGCATCTGTTAAAGGCAACGCTTCGGGCGACGCCAGCACTGAGTAATTTTAAGCTTTAGTGTTGCTACCAACCCCGCGCCGGTTTCGGCGCGGGGTTTTTTATGCGAACCTCCACACCTACCAATAAATCAGTGCGTGGAGACGCCAATGCAAGCGACGATGATGCAACGCCCCCTGTTACTAGACGACATTCTGGAGCACGCCGGGCGTCAATTTGCCGATACCGAAATCGTATCCCACATGCCGGACCACTCACGGCACCGTTATACCTACGGCGATTTCCACAAGCGCGCCAAAGCCCTGGCGCAGGCCTTGGTCGAGGCTGGCCTAAAACGCGAAGAACGCGTTGCCACCTTAAGCTGGAACCACTATGCGCATTTGGAAGCCTACTTTGGTATTCCCTGCGCCGGCGGCGTGCTGCACACGCTAAATCTGCGCCTTCCGCCCGAAGATATTGCGTGGATAGCTAACCACGCCGAAGACCGTTTTTTAATCGTGGACGACGTATTGTTACCCCTTTACGAAAAATTCGCTGACGAGGTGAATTTCGAACGTATATTTGTGGTTTCTCTTACTGACAAGGCGATTCCAGAAGGCATGGAATCCTACGAAGACTTCATCGGCGCGGTCGATGGCGACTTCGAGTATCCCGAAAAAGACGAAAACGACGGCTGCGGCATGTGTTACACCTCCGGCACCACTGGCCGGCCCAAAGGTGTGATGTACTCGCATCGCTCCACCGTCTTACACGGCATGGCCTCGGCTCTGCCCGATGACATGTGTCTGTCGGCACGCGATTCTGTATTACCGGTAGTACCGATGTTCCATGCCAATGCTTGGGGCATGCCCTACTCGGCCACTATGTGTGGTACGAAACATGTATTCCCAGGGCCGCACCTGGACGCAGAAAGTCTGCTGGACCTGTTTGAACAGGAAAAGGTAACCATCGCTGGCGGCGTACCCACTATTTGGATGGGCATTATCGAAGCCCTGGACGCCGAACCCAAGCGCTGGAATCTGCAGAAAATGCGCATGCTCGTGGGCGGCTCGGCGGTACCCGAGTCCATGATCCGTCGCTTCGACAATTACAATCTCGAAATCATCCAGGCCTGGGGTATGACAGAAACATCGCCCCTAGCGGCCACGGCCCGGCTTAAACCGACATTCGATGACGCCTCCGAAGACGAGCGTTATGCCCGGCGCGCCACCGCCGGCTTCGCCGCACCGTTTGTGGACATTCGCATCGCCGAAGACGACGGCAGCATTCTGCCCTGGAACGGCGAAGACATGGGTGAAA
>Ga0115551_1001247_pt1 | contig 16387 bp, 9 predicted proteins | sample COGITO_mtgs_1103_FD_87179 | JGI IMG/M metagenome (GOLD analysis project Ga0115551, IMG submission 87179) | Pelagic marine microbial communities from North Sea - COGITO_mtgs_110321 | ecosystem: Environmental > Aquatic > Marine > Epipelagic | place: Germany:Helgoland, sampling site Kabeltonne... | reverse complement strand
CAATGAGAAGGGCGCCGAGGCAGCCCTCCGCGGCGGCCTGCCCGCCCCCGTCGCCGGCCCACGAGTACGCCGTCTCCTTCGAATCGTGCAGCTGCAGGTGCGCCATCACCATGCACAGCAGCGCGTAGGATCCAACCCCGCCGGTGTACACCTCGTTCAACGCCCTTTGCTGCAGGAAAGCCTTGAGCACCGTGGTGAGCGGCCTGAGCGCGGGGAACCTGCGCATGTTCGCGCGGACAATCTCCGCCGACGCCGGCCCGTTCGCGACGTCGAACGAGACGTCGAATTGGAACCCGCTCGGCCGCTCCTCGAACTTGACGATCGGCACCCTCGCCTTGGCGATGAGCTGGATCTTCCTCGCCATTCCCTTGCGCGACAACGACAGCGCCAGCGCCTTGAGGCACGTCGCCGGGGACTTGCACCCGCTGCCTAAGATGACGGCGTCGATGTCGGAGTTCGGCAGGTACATGCCGGTGGCGAACGACCCGTGCACCTCGAACCGCGCGCCGGGCCAGATGGACGCCACCGCCTCTCGCACCCGCTCCACAGCCGCGGATCGCGCGGCGGATTCCGCGTCGGTGGGCTCGAGGTACCGGCAAAAGTCCACAATCTCGTGATGCAGGCGGATCAGCGGTGACTTGACACGCGCCAGCCTGTCCGCGGTACCCGTGGGGCACCACCGCGGGTCGGCGTTTGGATCCTCGTCGCCAGCCGCCCAGGCGTCGTGCAGATCCCCATCCCCATCCGCGCCCGCGTCCTCGTCCTCGTCCTCGGCGGGGATGTTCACCAGCGGCGCCTCGTGGATGGCATCCTCGGGGAGGTCGGGATCGTCGTCGAAGTCGATGAAGTCGTCGCCGAGGCCGGTGTCGGTGACTGGCAGGATCGCCTGTCGCGTCGCGCCGCCGCCGATGCGGACGCCGGACGCGTCTCCGTCGTCGTCGTTCGACCCCAACCCGCTAGGGTTACCTCCGTCGACCGCGGTCGCCGCCGTCGGGGCCGCGGGCTGGACGCCGCCGAGGCCGAGGCCGAGGCCGAGGCCGAGGGTAGGGAGTCCGAGGCCGAGGCCGCCGGCGAGGGGCCGGTACGTGATGGCCGGTTCCCTCTTCGAGTCCTTGGGCATCTCGATGTACTTTTCTAACCTTTTCCTATGAAGTGGGCGCCTTTCCTCAGCTGTCGCTGGAGGGCGGCGTGCGGGGCGCCTTGGGTTTCCGGCCCTTCCTCCTATCCCTGAACCAGCGGAAGATCAGACCGCCGATGACGAACGCCTGCAGGATCAGCTGCGCGTTGTTTGCCTGCTTCTGCCTCCTGAGCTCATCCTGGAACTCCTCGATGTCCTCGACCGTGACGGGCGGCGGCGGCGGCGACGCGAGCTTGGCGGTCTGCCCCGGTGTGGTTGCGTCGGCGCTGGCGGAGAGGCTGAGGACGGGAGGACCCTTGGGTTTCTTTCCCATCTAAATGCGAAACCGTGTCCTACGGGGTCTGCCGACGCTCCGGCGTGTGAGAACGTCAGCGCGACGTTGGGTGCATCTTCAGACCAACCGCAAAAACGACGGACAATTTTTGAGCTGGCACTGCATCGATTTTGAACCAGCCCTCCGACGAGGGTTTGCTCACAACCGGGCGTGCGGTGGCACCCCACATCGGGAGCGTCAGTCGCATAGGCGCAGCGACCCGTCACATCGACCCGACGCCGCGATCCGTCGTCCAAGGCGCCGTCGATCGTCCAGCAGCGCGGTCTCCAGGCGAGAGCCCTCGCCCATTAATAAATCGCGGCTGGGAAGACAAGATACTTCCCGCCCTCCCGATCGTCGTCTTGGCCTTCTTGAGCGCTCGATCCGTGGCTATCGATCGCCATGGTGGCCCCTTCTGACATGGACGATGAGACCGAGAGGCTGATCAGGCAGCTGCAGCAGCAGGATGCCGCCGAGTACAACCGCTCGCGCGGCCTCGGCGCCCGCGAGCGCAAGGCGCCGGAGGTTTACGTGCCCCCACCCCCGGGCGTGGGCACGCTGCTCAAGAGCGACAAGCCGCCGGAGTCCGCCAGGGACGAGGGGCGGCGGGAGAAACGCGCGCGGGACCAGCGGGACACGCGCGCCAGCACCCCCGCGAAGAGCGGCGGCAGCACCAAGTCCGCCACGCAGTCGGCGGAGAAGCCCTCCGGCGGGAGGGTGTCCAAATCTGCCGAACCGCCCCAGTCAGGCGGCCGAAGCTCGCGCTCCCGCGACGCCTCCGCCTCCACCAAGCCCCCGCTCGAGGGTTACGTCCTCCACCAGGAGGATGTCTGGAAGAAGGTAACCCCGAGGCCCGGCGGCGGCGACCACTGCGACATCATCTACAAGCGCTTCGACCCGACCAGCCGCGAGGAGCAACCCTTCCACGATTGCAATCGAGTCGGCGAGTACGTCAAAGGGGAGAACATGAAGTCGCTGCGATCCGTGAGCGCCGTGAACAGGTACCTGGAGCGCAGGAACAAGGCCAAGACAAAGGCGGACAGGACCAAGACCGAGAAGCCGCCGAAGAGCGCAGAGAAGGCGCCGAAGAGCGCAGAGAAGCCGCCTTCTCGGCGGGAGGCGTCGGCGCGGTCTTCGGAGGAGCGCGGAAACGCGACCGGGATGCCGCCGCCGCCCGCGCGTGGATCGCGGAGCCGACCCGCGCGCGGTGACCCACCAATCACCCACACGCCGAGCAAGGCACCGGCGAGCAAGGACGCGTCCCCAGTCGCGGTGTCCGCGGAGAAGGCGAAAGGCGGGCGAGCGGCGAGAAGCGCCGCTCGCGGCGAAGCAGCCGCCGCCGCTAGCGTGAAGGCGGAGGCTGACGCGGAGGCTACCGCGCTCTCGCTGAGCGCCGGCGTGGACGCGCAGGCTGCGAAGGCGATGGCGAGGTACGCGCTCGAACGCATGGGCCGAGATATCCGCGGCGTGGCTGAGCAGATTGAGCGGGAGCGGGCGCTCGCGCCGGGTGGTGAGGTCCCAGAGCTCATGCCGGGCGGGACCTACCGGCTGGTCTGCGACCGGTGCGCCAACAGCATCGCCGACTGCTTCAGGCACTGCGACGGGTGCGAGAACGACTTCTGCCTCGAGTGCTGCGCCGATGTGCGGTCAACTAACGGCACCGCGTGCCCGCACTGCGTGGAGAAGGCGAAGACGGACGCCGCGGCGGCGAAAGCGAAGGCTGACTCGATGACCCTCAAGGTTCGAAGCTTCAGCGTCACCACGAAGCGTTCGCTGGACGCCGCGCGCGCCATGCCGGATCCGCTGGCCGACCTCGCCGCGCTCGTCGACGAGTACGGCGAGGGCAAGGTTCGCCCCGAGGAGGACGCCAAGCCGTGCGCTCGATGCGCCACCGCGGCTAACGCGTCAAGCCGGTCCAAGCGATCGTCAACCGCCGCCGCGAGCGGCGCGGGCGGCGACGCCGCGATCCGCACGTTGTCCACGCCCGGCGACTCGTGCCCTGTGTGGGCGCCGAGGTACGCGGACGTGGACCCGAGGCGGTGCGGCGCGGACGCGGCGGCCACCGCGTTGACGCACTTTCAGAAGCACTGGCGCCGCGGCGACCCGGTGGTTGTCCGCGGGGTTGAGGGCGAGCGGGTCGGTTGTTGGACTCCGGCGGCGGTGACCGCGGCCATCACGGATCGTAGCGTGGACGTCATCGACTGCGCGAGCGGTGAGCGTAAGAGCGTGGGCGTGGAGGCGTTCTTCCAGGGTTTCAACGCGCCGGGTGATGAGATGCTCAAGGTTAAGGATTGGCCCTCCGAGGATGACTTCAAGCAGAAGCTCCCGCGGCATTACGCCGACTTCGTGCGCATGTTACCGTTCCAGCCGTACACCAACCCCGTGGACGGCCCGCTGAATTTATCGTGCAGGCTGCCGAAGGAGTGGGTCCCGCCCGACCTGGGCCCCAAGTCGTACGTCGCGTACGGCCGCGAGGCGCAGCGGGGCATGGGCGACTCGGTGACCCGGCTCCACCAGGATATGTCGGACGCCGTCAACGTGCTTTTACACGTCGAGCCCCGGGGTCCGGCCGGTGACGTCCCCGTCGAGGGCGCGAGGTGGGATATCTTCCGCAGGCAGGATTTCGCGACGCTGCAGACGTGGCTCGTCGGCAAGGTTGGCGAGGGTTCTACGTTTCTCGGTAACCTGGCACCAGAGGGCACGACGCAGGATGACGGCAAGAAGCCGACGGGGCACCCGATTCACGACGTCCGCGTTTTTCTCACCGACGCCGACCTCGCGGCGCTGGCGAAGGACACCGGGATCAAACCGTGGACCTTCGACCAACGTGAGGGCGACGCCGTGTTTGTACCCGCGGGGTGCGCGCACCAGGTCCGGAACCTTCGAAGCTGCCTCAAGGTTGCGCTCGATTTCGTGTCGCCGGAGAGCGCGGGGGAGTGCCTGGTGTTGGCGCGCGGGCTCCGGAAGTACGACATCGAGGATAAGCTGCAGGGTAGGGCGATGATGCTCCACGGGGCGAGGCACGCTGACGTGGCGCTCAACAACGGCAGGGTGAGGACCTACGGGAAGGCTTCCGCGGCGGCGGTCGCCGCGATTGAGCGCGAGGAGGCTGCCGCGGCCGCCGCCAAGGCTAAGACGATCGAGGTCAAGGTGGAGAAGGAGGGCGTCAAGAAGGAGGACGCGCCGGCGGGCAAGAGGGTGAAGAGCGAGACCGCGCCGGCGTCGAACGGCGGCGGCGCGGCGGAGGCGGCATCCCGGGCGTCAAAGGCGGCGTCCCGGGCGTCAAAGGCGGCGGAGGCGGCGGAGGCGGCGGCGGCGAGGGCCAAGTCGCGGGAGGCGGCGCTGGACGACGAACACGACGAAGCCGCCGAGCTCCTCCTCGGCCTCGGCGCGTTCACCGCCAAGCCGGCGCCCAAGCGCGCCAAGCCCAAGGTTGAGGCACCACCCGCGAAGAAGGCTAAGCCCGCGGCTAAGCCCGTTGAAAAGACGGAGGCTCCCGCGCCCGCGGTGAATCCGCTCGCGGCGTATCAGGCGTACGCCGCGGCTCTGATGGCGCAGCAGCAGCAGCCGGCGCAGGCGAAGCACGGCGAGCAGGCGGTGGCTGCGGCGTTGAGCCAGAACGCGTTGAGCCAGAACGCCGCCGCTCCCGCCGCCGCTCCGGGCGCGCCGTCTTTCTTCGGCGGCGTCACCATGCCCCCGCCCGCGTCGTCGGCTCCGGCGCCGAGCGTCACCCAGAACCCTCAGGCGGCTGCCTACGCCGCGCTGCAGCAGCAGCAGGCGTTTCAGGAGGAGATGCAGCGGGGGTTGATGCAGCAGCAGATGATGATGAATTACGCCGCCCAGAACCCCATGATGGCGGCGATGATGCAGCAGAACCCGGAGGTGATGAGGCAGTTCATGGCTCTGATGCAGGGCCAGGGCGCGCCGCCGCAGCAGCCTCCGTGAATCACCCACTCGCGCTTAGAGCGGACCAAACGAACGAACGAAAACTAGAAATTTGCGGGGCGGGGCACTCTCCTAGGCGACGAGTAGAATTTTGACCAAACCACAGATGAATTAAACGGCGGCGCGGCGCACTCTCCTAGCCTCACACGTCGAAAGCCTCCTCGGCGAGGTCGATGGCGCGGCCCAGCGCCGCCGCCTTGTTGACCGTCTCCTGGTATTCGCTCTCCGGGTCCGAGTCGGCGACTATGCCGGCACCCGACTGGAGGTGAATCACCCACTCACGCTTAGAGCGCGGCGGCTCGGACGCCTCTTTGCTGAACTTGTACATGTTATCCGTGTGCGCCGTGGGCACCACCATGGTCCGAAGCGCCAGCGCCATGTCCATCTCGCCGGTGAACCCCACGTACCCGATGCCGCCGCCGTAGGGACCGCGGCGAGTCGCCTCGAGCTCGTCGATGATCTGCATCGCGCGCACCTTGGGCGCGCCGCTCACCGTGCCCACGGGTAGCGCCGCGCGGAGCACGTCCCACGGCCCTAAATCGTCCAGGAGGTGACCGGTGACGGTCGACGAGATGTGCATGACGTGCGAGTACCTCTCAATCTCCATGAGCTTCTCCACCTTGACGGTTCCAGCCTTGCTGACCCGCCCGACGTCGTTGCGGCCCAGGTCCACGAGCATCACGTGCTCAGCCTTCTCCTTCTCGTCCGCGAGCAGGTCCACCTCCAGCGCGGCGTCCTCCTCCTCGGTCTTGCCACGCATCCGGGTCCCCGCCAACGGTCGGTTCACCACGGTTCTCTCCTTATCCGTTCGGCATAAAATCTCCGGCGACGACGCCACCAAGATGGACCCGCGCGCCTGCAGGTAGATCATGTACGGGCTCGGGTTCACTACCCGCAGCGCGCGGTACACGTCGAACGGGTCCGCGTACGTGCTCCTCTCGAACCTGTGAGAGAGCACCAGCTGGAAGACGTCGCCCGCCACGATGTGCTCCTTGGTGTCGGCGACGGCGCCGAGGAACTCCGCCTTGGACATGGTGCTGTCCGCGGGCGGCGTCGGGGGCGCCGTCAGGGACATGGACACCTCGCCGAACGGTAACGTGGGCACCGACTCCGGCTGCAGCGCCTTGACGAGCGCGTCCAGGGACTCCTCACCTTCCGCCAGCGCCGCGGCGGCGTCGCCGTCGTGTAAAGTGGTATCCACCCAGTGCACCGCGTAGAGCTGCTTGGTGGCGTGGTCGAAGATCACCACGTCGCGGTAGAGCCCGAGGCACAGATCGGGTAAGTTCCTGTCGTCCTCGGGGGCGTCTTTAAACGGGAGCTTGTTGAGGTACTGGTAGCGGACGGTGTCGTAGCCCATGTACCCGACCCAGCCGCCGGTGAAGCACTCGGGGAGGCCGTCGGTGCGGCACGGGTTCCATCGCTCCGAGATTTCGTTGGCGACGGTGATCGGGTCCGTCTCGTCGGAGCGCGTGCGTTCGCCCTTGAGGTGGTCGAGGATGGACACGTGGTTCTCCTTGGCCATCACCTGGAGGCGGGGGCAGGGGTGGAATGAATTTTCAGCGTTTCGTGGGATGATTACTTACTCGCAATGATCGGGCGCGGGGTGATCGGGGTCGACGCGGGTTCATGAAACTCACCTCCATGTAGGGCCTGGAACCCAGGAATGAGAAACGACCGGTCTGAGTTCCGCCCACGACGGACTCGAGCAGAAAGCTCGGCGCGTCGCGCTCGTCCTCCTTGACGAGGCACCGGTACGCGAGGATGGGCGTGAGCTGATCATTGAAGAGACGCCTGTACAGAGGGATGAGGTTGTGCCCCTTCGCGGCGAGTTTCATGAACTCGTCAGCCTGCCCGGCGTGCTTCTTCGGCCTGAGCGAGGCGGCCCTGGCGCTGGCGTTCGGCTCGGCGATGGTCGCCGCCGGGGTCACCGCCGCCCTGGAGCGGGAGGCGACCGCGGTGGACACGATGAGTGGGGCGCCCGCCGCGAATCCGCCGGCACGGCGAACGCCGAGGCGGGGCGCAGCCTGGGTGGCGCGCGTCCCGCGGTGAGCGCGGGAGGCGGCGGCGAGGCTCGCCGTCGTCGAGGCGACACCGATGATGCAGGCCATGGCGCCGTCGGGAGGTCGCGGCTCTCTTGGGTGTGGACGACTCCTCGGAGCCCTACGAGTACCTCAACGATATCCAAAAAACTCGGGACTTTTCGAGATCTGGGATAAAAGACGGTGATTTCGTGACTGCTCTCCGTAGAATTCTACCTTCGGGTAATAGCGAATAAGCTCCATTTGAACTAAATACACTGTGCTTCTCAATATTGTACGATTATCGGCCAAACGCCCAAAGTCCACGAAGCAGATAGGCAGAACAGCTCCCGCGAAAATATTTGGTTCCGGTTGGAAAAGGACACCGCGATGACGTCTGGGAGTGTTCGCGCCCAGCGACCGCATTTACGTCAGCGCACGCCCCGCGGATCTTTCCCCGGCGCATTCATCGTATCTAGACACCGACGAGCGACCGCGTTCGACCCCCGAGCGTCGCGAAACCCGAGCGGAGCCCCCCATCGTCGAGCAAAAGTCTACCTCAAACAAACCCACAAGCACGAGTGCGCAAGTTCGGGCGAGGGGGCAATGGCGGGCGCGTCGTGCCAGCAGACGGCGGCGGTGCTAAGGCTGCAGTCAGACCTGAGGGCCATCAAGACGGAACCTCCCGACGTGAGTTTCCATCCCCCGCGCGCCCACCGACGCGCTCGTTTCTTCGCACGAGGCGGAAGGGCGCCCCTCCCGCACAACCCTCGTTCCTGACGCGGCAAAGCGAGAAACGACCCGAGCGTCCCATCGCCCGCCTCACGGCGCCCGCCTCGACCGTCCCGCTGACCATCCATGCCCGAAACTCGATTCGCCACGACAGGGATGCAGTGCGAGCCCTCACAGCGACGATAACCTATTCGTCTGGAGCGCCACGATCTTCGGCCCGGACGAGACAGCCTGGGAAGGTGAGTGGAGTGTCCAGTCAACCAAAATAAATTGTCCACATCCGGGTCTTCATCGTGCCCGGATGTGACGACCGAACTGACCGCAGCGAACTGACGGTGACGAACCACACCACACACACTCCACCCACACACAGGCGGCGTGTTTTCACTGCGAATGACGTTCGGGGAGCAGTACCCCGAGAAACCCCCGAGGGTCCGGTTCACCTCTGAGGTGTTCCACCCAAACGTGTACTCGGACGGGACGCTGTGCATGGACATCATCCAGGACCAGTGGTCGCCCATACACAACGTGTGCACACTGCTCACGTCGATCCAATCCCTGCTCACCGATCCGAACCCAGCCTCGCCGGCGAACCCGGAGGCGGCACAGCTGTTCACGGAAGATGAGAGCCAGTACAACAGGAAGGTTCGAAGGCTGGCGCAGAAAACCATCGAGGGGTGAAGAATGATTGGGGATATATGATTTTTCTCGGCGACGGGGCGCGCAAGTCGAGCCTCGTCGCCCCTGTTGTTTGGTGTGTGTACACGAGCGGTCTCCGACCGCCACGCGAGGGAACAGTCACTGTTCCTACGGTGTAGTTTTAAATCGGCTCGAATACGTAGCCTGTCAATACAAACGCTCAGTCTTGATGCTAACCTTCACCACAGACGCTGTGACGGAAGAGTGGACTTGATTCGACATCAATCACCGTCGGCTTCTCACGCCGCGCGTCTGAAACGCGGGGGTGTCCGCCATGAACCTCATCCGTTCCCCCCGCGCGTTCTCCAGGATGGACGGGCGCACCTCGACGGGCGGGTCCACCGGCGACCGTCGCCCCGTCGCGCCCACGTTCCGTGCGCGGCCGTCGCCCCCCTGGCCCGATATGATGTTGTAGTTGTTCCGCCGAATCTCCTCGCCTTCTCGGATGTGCATCGTGCGGCTGAACCTGTTCTCGACCCGTCGTCGTTCGATCTGGGTCGCCCTGGCGTCGGCCTCGACCTCGTAGTTCTCCATGGCGAGCCTCGTGCCGCGGTACGCGCCTTTCCCCAACGGCTCCCGCTCGTACTTGAAGTTGCACTGCCTTCCCTGCGAGCCCCGCGGGAGGGAGTTGTTTAGGATGTTTTGCTCCTTCGGCCGCGTCGTTTGGCGCTCGGCGGGTCGTTCGGTGCAGTTGCGGTGTCTCTCCCGCGAGCTGTCGTCCTGGTGGCACGGGGCGGACGGGCCGATGAGGTGCCACATGTTCTGGTCGCACATCTCTTTCTCCCGCTTCGCCGACGGGGTCTCGATGAGCTTGCGCCTGGGCTCCGGCATCTCGCGAGCCTCGTCGTGGAACACGCCAGCGGCTGTTATCCCTTGCCTGCCGCGCAGCTGCCGCCTCTGTGTGCGCGGGTCTTTGAACCCGAATTTCAGATCCTCGCCCACCGTCGTTCCCGCGGCGGGAGGGCTCATCGGCTTGTCAACGTCGACCGCGCCGACGACCATGGTGCCTGAAAGGAAGAGAGGGGCGCGGGAGTTGAGAGGGCGCGCATGTCGATCGTTCCTTTTTGGGCGAGCCTGTCGGTCGACCGACACGCTCGGTGCGTGTGGAGGGAAACGCGGGGGTTCGGGTGGGTTCGCATGGGTTCCGAGGGTATACGCACCTTCAGCGCGAAAGTTTCGTCCGGTTGGTGTGCGGAAGCGCGAGAATGCGCGAGAACGCCCCGCTCGTCGGGCGCACGTGCTCTCGGATGTGATTCGCGATGCACCGTCTCGTGACCTGGAATCCCACGTTTTTGGAGTTTTTGGCGTCCTTTCGAACGATTTGTATGTTCTGCAGTGAGGTGATTATCTATTTGGTGTTTACGCATTATGAGTATCCATACGAATGAGAAATTCCGCGACGTATTTCGTATTTGGTATTTCAGTTGTTAGGCTTTGCCACGTTTCAACAGTTGGGCAGAACGCGGACCCCGAACGCGGTCGGAGCGATGGTCGGGTCGTCGTTCGACGCGCACGCGCCCCTGGATGGGTTCAAGCTTCGGGGCGAGGACAAGCTGGCGTTCGTATCGGACATGTTCGACCGCGTCGCGCCCACCTACGACCTGCTGAACCACTTCATCTCCCTCGGCCAAACCACGATTTGGAGGCTCCTCGCACTCACCCGACTCGGGGGCCAGCGCGGGGTGCTACGTCCGGGGGCGAAGATCCTGGACGTCGGGTGCGGCACCGGGTGGATCACGTGGTTCTTCGGATGGTACTACCGCGGCATGGCGCTGGACGTCGAGGGCATGGACTGCTCCAAGGTCATGCTCGACGAGGCGCGGAAAATAAATCCCGACGCCCGGTTCACCATAGGCAACGTGTGCGACTTGCGGTACGAATCGAATTCCTTCGACGTGGTCACCACGGTGTACACCCTGCGAAACTTCCCGGACTTGGACGAGGGCATCGGGGAGATGTACCGGGTGACCAAGCCCGGCGGGCACGTCGTCGTGCTGGACGCCTTCCCGCCGAGCAATGAGTACATGCGGCGGGTCCTGCACTTGTGGCTCGAGCGCGTCATGCCGAAAATAGCGGCGTTGTTCATGAACGATCCCAAGGCGTACAGGCACCTCAGCGCGAGTATACGGTCGACGGTGGCGGTGGGGCGGGTGGGTGAGATGCTCGAGGCGCTCGGAGCGGAAGTTGAGGTTCAGGAGTACACGTTCGGTACCGCGGCGAGGATCGTCGCGAGAAAACCTTTATAAATTTTAGATACAAAAGATACAGCGTCTCTCGTCTCTCGTCTCTACGCTCAGTTCCAGCCGACGACAAAGTCGAGGAAGCACACGAGCGCGATGGACAGCGGATACAGCGCCAGCACGGGAACCGCGAGCCTGGACTTGAAAGTCGTCCCAGTCGCGCCCAGGAACCCGACGGCCAGCGTGACCGCCAGGATGGTGACCGTCTCCGACCCAAACGTCCACTCCAAACCTTGCGCTCGCATCACCACCATGAACAGCCCGAGGCACATCGTGTTGTTCATCGTCACCGCGCCGTACACCTGCGAGTACGTCAGCGAGATGTTCTTCCGCCGTTTCTTGCTCGCAAAGTACAAGGAGCTCACGAGCTCAGACGCGTTGGACGCGAAGGGCGTGAGGACGAAGGACGCGAAAAACGGAGACGGCAAACCCATGGCTTTGCTCAACGAGCTCACCGCGCCCACCATTGGATCGGCGAAGAGGGTCACCATGGCCATGCCGATCGCGAGGAAGAGCATCGCCTTCTTGACGATCTGCGACTTTGTCATCGGCGTCTCGTCTTCGCTCTCTGCGTCGCTGTCGTCGTCATCCGCCTCGATGTCTTCGCGCTCCGGGGTTGAGCCGAGCAGGGGCTCGAGGCCCGCGTGCGCCGGCCCGCTACCCGCGATCGTTCGCTCGTGGACGCTCCGGTCAATAGACGAGCGCCTCGAGCTGGCGTGAGACCGGACCGAGATGTTCTTTGCCTGCTCCAGCACCCAGTGCGTCATGCCCGCGCAAAATTCCGCTCGCGAGATCAGCCCGTCGCCGTCCTTGTCGAACTCCTTGAGCCACACCTCCACGTCACCGTCCGTCACCTCCGTGTCCTGCATCGTGACGCTCATCGCCACGAGCGCGAGCTTGAGCTCCTGGACGTCCACCTCGTTGTTGCCGTCGGAGTCGAACTGCCCGAACATCTTATCCAGCGCCGCCGCGTTGACCTCTCCGTTTACGAGGATGCCGCCCATGGAGTTGCCCAGGTGCGCGGCGAACATGGCGCCGCGCTTCCTGGCGGACTTGGCCTGCGCCGCCTCGATCTTGCGGCGCTGAAGCTCGGGGAAGAGAATCTGGTAGCCGCAGTAGAGCGCGAGGCCTCCGAGGGCGACGGCGGCTGTGATGAGGTGGACGGTTCTGTTCGCTTCCATTCCCATCCACGCGGGTATCTGTACGACGAGGAACGTGACGCACGACGCCATCATGACCATGGCGTTGGTCTTCGTGTCGGTGTCTGTGGTCACGCCTGTTTCGTTGGCAGCCTCGGTGATGGACGTTTTCGGGGTGAGGGTCTTGTTGATGGCTGTGCCCCTCGAGGGGTGGAGGTCGCAGCGGCCGACGATGAGCGAACCGCCCCACGCGATGGTTAGCAGCATGACGGTGGACCCCGCGAGGGTTCCCATGCCGACGCTCACTTGCTCCTGCGCATCTTCCTTTGAAGCGCCTAGGCCCGACGCGATGATGACCGCCGCGTCGGGCACCGCGCCGAGGATGGGGAGGAGCAAGCCGCCCACCAGCCCGGGTGATAAAATCTCGAGGAGCAGCTCGGAGCCGTCCGATATGAACCCCGCCGCGGTCAGCAGCGCGTAGCCGTACACACAGTTGAGGAACACGCTAGCGCCGAGTCCCTCGCAGTCTGGGAAAACCCCGAAGGGACCGCTCGTCGTGCACGTGTCGGCCATCGGTGCTGTCGGTTATTGTTGAATGCGCAGGGTTGCCCACCTTGGAGAGGTGACGTGTCCGCTTTTTTTGTGAATTTGCAACCGGCCAATTTTGCCGCCGAATCGACGTTACGGCGCTCCGATCCGCCTCTGGGCGCACACCGCCATCGCGCGGAGGTGACTTAGTGAACGCCTAACGCCGGTCACGCATCGCGACAGGCCAGGAGTCGGAGCCGGTAGTGTTCGAACGCGCCTCGACCAGCGGAAGCAGCGCGCTCGTGACGAAGACCCAGGTTCCTAGGGTTGTTTGAAGAGAAGAGGCGCCGAGGAGCCGACGTGTGGGCGCCATGGACTCGCACTACGACGAGTTCGGCAACTACATCGGGCCCGAGCTCAGCGACGAGAGCGACGGTGATGATGCCAACGACCAGCAGGTACGCGCCCGATACCCACGGATCACCCGCGCGGATGCCTCTCCCGCCCTCCCGCTCATCATCGCACATCCGCAAATTCCGATCCGTCAGATCGTTCCAAACGCTAACCTCCAGCCCCTCGAATCCATCCCCGAACCGTTACAGGATGACGCGTGGAACGATCAGCCCACTGGCGTTCCCGACGACGGCGCCGCGGGCATGGACGTCGACGGCGACGAGCCCGAGGAGAACTTCGAGACGGCCATCGTGCTGGCCGAGGACAAGAAGTACTACCCAACCGCGGAGGAGGTTTACGGAGCCGGAACGGAGACGCTCATCATGGACGAGGACGCGCAACCCCTGGAGGAGCCCATCATCGCGCCGGTGAAGAAGAAGCAGATGGAGGCGGACCGCGGTAAGAACGCGCTGGTGATGAAGGTTGACGAGGAGTACATGCGGGGCTTGATGGGCAACGCCAATCTGGTTCGCAACGTGGCGGTGGCCGGGCACCTGCACCACGGCAAGACGTCGCTGTTCGACATGCTGGTGGAGCAGACGCATCACGTGGACGACGCGATCGTGCACGCGGACGACAGGGCGCTGCGTTACACGGACACCAGGATGGACGAGCAGGACAGGGAGGTGAGCATCAAGGCGGTGCCCATGTCGCTGGTGATGCCCAACGGCGCGGGGAAGCACCTGCTCTTCAACATGATGGACACCCCGGGCCACGTCAACTTCAGCGACGAGGTCACCGCGAGTTACCGCCTCAGCGACGGCGTGATGCTCGTGGTCGACGCGGTGGAGGGTGTGATGTGCGGCACGGAGCGCCTGATCAAGCACGCGGCGAAGGAGCGTTTGCCCATATGCGTCTTCGTCAACAAGATGGACCGGCTCATCCTCGAGCTCAAGCTTCCCCCCGCGGACGCGTACCACAAGATACGGCACACCCTCGAGGAGATCAACGCCATCATCGAGGCTACCTACGGGGGAGACGAGAACGCGCCGTTCGCGGACCCGGTCAAAGGGAGCGTGTGCTTCGGTTCGGCAAAGTACGGCTGGTCTTTTACCCTCGACTCGTTCGCGAGACTCTACGCCGACATCCGCGGCGTGGACATGGACACCAAGGCATTCGCGCGCAGGCTCTGGGGGGACATGTACTTCAACGACGAGACACGCACGTTCAGGCGCAAGCCCCCGCCGGGCGGCGGCGACCGCTCTTTCGTGCAGTTTATCCTCGAGCCGCTGTACAAGATTTACTCGCAAGCCGTCGGGGAGCACCAGGCGTCATTCGCCAGGGTCCTCGCCGAGCTCGGCGTGACCCTCAAACCCAAGGAGTACAGGATGAACACCAAGCCCCTCATCAAGCTCGCGTGCACCAAGATCTTCGGCGACGCCTCGGGCCTGGTGGACATGCTATCGACGCACGTGCCCACCGCGAGGGCCGGGGCGCCGAACAAGGTTGAACACGCGTACGCCGGACCTTTAGCCGGCGCGGATCAGCACAGCTGTGTCAACACCATGCGCGCGTGCGACTCCACCGGCCCGCTGCAGGTCATGGTCGCCAAGCTCTACCCCAAGGATGACTGCACGTCCTTCGACGCGCTCGCCAGGGTTATGAGCGGGACGCTGAAGAAGGGTCAGAACGTGCGGGTGTTGGGCGAGGCGTACTCCCCCGACGACGAGGAAGATTGCGCGGTGAGGAACGTGAGTAACCTGTGGGTGTACCAGGCCAGGTACCGCATCCCCGTGGAGGAGGCTGCCGCGGGGTCCTGGGTTCTCATCGAGGGCATCGACGGGAGCATCGCCAAGACGGCGACGCTCGTGGCTGAGTACGCGGAGGAGGACGCCTACGTGTTCAGGCCTTTGGCGTTTGATAACCAGTCGGTGGTTAAGATCGCGACGGAGCCGCTGAATCCCAGCGACCTGCCGAAGATGGTGGAGGGTTTGCGTAAGATCAACAAGTCGTACCCGCTCGCGGTGACCAAGGTTGAGGAGAGCGGCGAGCACACCATCATGGGCACCGGGGAGATTTTCCTGGACTCGATCATGAAGGACCTTCGCGAGCTGTATTCCGAGGTTGAGGTCAAAGTCGCGGACCCGGTGGTCACGTTCTGCGAGACCGTCGTCGAGACGTCCAGCCTCAAGTGCTTCGCCGAGACCCCGAACAAGAAAAACAAGATCACCATGATCGCCGAGCCCCTGGATAAGGGACTCGCGACGGACATCGAGAACGGGACGGTGTCGCTCAAGTGGCCGAAGAAGAAGCTCGGGGATTTCTTCCAGAACAAATACGATTGGGATATCCTCGCGGCTAGAAGCGTGTGGGCGTTCGGCCCGGACGAGAAGGGCCCCAACGCGTTGCTCGACGACACCTTACCGGGCGAGATTGACAAATCCCTGCTCAACGCGGTCAAGGAGTCCGTCGTGCAGGGTTTCCAGTGGGGCGCTAGGGAGGGCCCGCTCTGCGACGAGCCCATCCGCAACGTCAAGTTTAAGATCCTCGACGCCATCGTCGCGGATCAGCCCCTGCACAGGGGCGGTGGGCAGGTGATCCCCACCGCGCGCAGGGTGGCGTACTCGTCGTTCCTGATGGCGTCGCCGAGGCTGATGGAGCCCGTGTTTGCGTGCGAAATTCAAACCCCCGCCGATTGCATGAGCGCCATCTACACGGTGCTGTCCAAGCGCCGCGGGCACGTCATCGCCGATAACCCCAAGCCCGGCACGCCGGTGTACACGGTCAAGGCCTTGATCCCCGCGATCGAATCGTTCGGTTTCGAGACTGACCTGCGGTACCACACGCAAGGCCAGGCGTTCGGGCAGAGCTACTTTGATCACTGGGCCGTCGTCCCCGGGGATCCGCTGGACCGGAGCATCGTGCTGCGGCCGCTGGAGCCGAGCCCGGTGCAGGCGCTGGCGAGGGAGTTCATGGTGAAGACGAGGCGACGAAAGGGTATGAGCGAGGACGTGAGCGTGCAGAAGTTCTTCGACGACACGCTGCTCGCGGAGCTGGCCAAGGCGGACGCGGGCATCGAGGGGATCATGTGAGTGGGTCTTTAGATGCGCGTAGATGAGCGGGGTGCAATTAATAACCAAACAGATATTTTTACAACGATTCGTCGGCTCACGCCTTCTTCCGCTTCGGCGGCTTGGGCGCGTTGAGCATGCCCACGACGCTGATACCGAGGAACGCGCCTT
>Ga0115551_1001236_pt1 | contig 16469 bp, 10 predicted proteins | sample COGITO_mtgs_1103_FD_87179 | JGI IMG/M metagenome (GOLD analysis project Ga0115551, IMG submission 87179) | Pelagic marine microbial communities from North Sea - COGITO_mtgs_110321 | ecosystem: Environmental > Aquatic > Marine > Epipelagic | place: Germany:Helgoland, sampling site Kabeltonne... | reverse complement strand
ATGGGCTCGGCGCTGGAGTACGTCTCGCGCACCCTGCTCGTCGCCCACTTAATTTTCTCGCCGGTTGAATACTCGCTGGGGTACGCGAACTCGTACGCCATGACGGGCTGGGCGATGGGCGCGGCCATCGGAACGGCCTTCTTGGGAGGAGGCGCGGGAGGCGCGGGGGCAGCCTCGGGCACGGGGGCAGCCTCGGTCGCAGCCTCATCGTCGGCGATCGCGGGGAACGCCGCAGCCGCCGCGAGCATCGCCGCGGAGTCCACCAGCATCGCGCGGCGACCGCGAACGGCCTCGGCCTCGTCCGCCGACGACGACGACGATCCGAGCTCGCGGTTGGATGACGACGCGCGGGCGACGACGGCGGCGCACCTACCCGCGGTGGGCCGGGACGCCGCCGATTTCGAGCTCGCGACGCGCGACTTGATCATCGTCGCGGAGCATACCGCCGAAGCGGACATGGCTGAGACGGACGCCATCGTGTGTGGAGGTTGCCGATCGAAGTTGTTATCCTGATGGTCATCAGGGTCTCGGCTCGGGTGAAGCGGGACACTGGAGAGCCAGCCTCTGTGTGATCACGAGACTGGATTCGCGTGCGATTTCGAATAAAAAAGTGGTGATAGCCAATTTTCAAGACTGCTCGCCACTCAACAAAAAGGTCCCGCTTTTTTGATCGCCGATCTTTAAAAAAGTCGTCAAAATAAAGGGATCTTGTTGGGAAAACCGACGGTTCGGGGGAGATATACGGCGCTCGGTATGGGTCACGTGTTTAATTTTGATTGAAAATATCGGAAATGCGATCCGGTGTCGCACTGAAAACGTGGTCAGAGTGCTCCCCGATTTCGTGGAGAGCGGGGATTTTGAGGTTCACGCGCGTGACACCTGGAACGACCATCCACAGACCGTCGTTTTACGGTTCAACAGCGCACGAATTTGTCGCCACATTCAATTTCTGATCGACCGTTGGCATTTCGTTCAGCCACAGAATTCGCGTTTGGGTTGGAAATACGGCGTAAATTGGGGATCTGTACCTATGGGGATTTACCCTGAACGACCGTCCGTTCGTTTGCGTCTGGGAATGCGCCCCGTGTTTGGTCTCTTTTGTGGAAAGTGTTGGGCTGTCCGAGTTCCTGAATGTCCCCTCCAAGCGCCGCCCCTCACGCCATAGCTTAGCGCTCTCGCACGTTAGGACGGCGCGTCGAACCTCTCGACACGCGCGTGCGAGCACAAGGCGCATCCACCGCCGTTTTTCGGGTAGCAGCGAGCTCGAGCATCGTCTCGCGCGCGCTTTTCGCCGCCTCACCGCACTTCGGGAAAGGCAAACACTCTGAAGCGGCGAGCCACTCGGAACTCCGAGAAACGCGCCCAGACCGACGGGCATTGGCGCGACTCGGTAGGCGGATTCGGGCATTCACGTTCGCGTCTGATTGGATCAGAGTCTCGCCAGGGTCCTCGAGAAGGCATCCGCGCGATCTCGGATCGAATTCGACGCTCGCGCTCGAGGCGAAGCCCAGTTCCGCGGCGCGCACGGGACCGGCAGATTTCGGAGTCGTTGCTCGGAGTCTCCGCTGAAAGGAAGCCCTAGGCTGCTTCGCCCCGCGGCCGGGAACGACCTCTCTCGGCGACAGCTCGGTCCGGTTGGCGGGTCAGAAGGTCTTCACCGATCGTTTGGGTACCGAAGCCCCTCCACGCATAATCAAAGGGACAATAGTGATGATAGCCACGACGTGCGGCGCGCGCAAGTTGACCCACCCGTAGCTCGGAAAACACGGGAACACACAGATCGAGGGAATTCTACAGATTTGCATCAGCGCACACACTGCTGAATGACCATGGCGACTCCTGAAGAGGAACACAACGCAGAGCCGCGCGAACCGCGCAGCGACGAGGAGAGTCCCAAGTCCGAGGACGAGGACGAGACGGAGACCAAATTCGTGGAGTGGGACGACACCGGACGCTTCGGAAGGACCACCCAGCTCCTGGGCCGCGGCACGTACAAAAACGTGTACATGGCCTTCGACGAGGAGGAGGGACGGGACGTGGCGTGGAACCAGGTCAAGGTGAGCGGACTGCCGCGCGAGGAGAAGCAACGGCTGATGACCGAGGTTGAGATTCTCAAGTCCCTCGACCACAAGAACATCATCAAGCTCTACCACAGCTGGATAGACAACAAAAAAGACGGCGAGGTGAGCGTCAACTTCATCACGGAGGCGTGCGCGCAGACGCTGAAGAAGTACGCGGCGAAACTCAAGACCAACCTGGACCTGCGCGCGGTGAAGTCGTGGTCACGGCAGATCCTGCGGGGCCTGGACTACCTCCACTCGCACGACCCGCCCATCGTGCACCGCGACTTGAAGTGCGACAACATCTTCGTCAACCAGAACCAAGGCGAGGTGAAGATCGGGGACCTCGGACTGGCCGCCATGCTGGACAACAACAGGACCAAGTCGGTGATTGGCACCCCGGAGTTCATGGCGCCCGAGCTCTACGACGAGGACTACGACGAGCGCGTGGACATCTACTCGTTCGGCATGTGCATCATCGAGCTGGTCACGCACGAGTGTCCGTACAGCGAATGCAGAAACCCAGCGCAGATCTTCAAGCGCGTCACCGAGGGTGTCAAGCCCGAGGCGCTGGACAAGATCATCGACGCGGATCTCCGATCGTTCGTCCTGAAGTGCATCGCCCCCATCGGCAAGAGACTCAACGCGAAGGAGCTGATGGCGGACCCTTTCCTGGACAAGACGGCCATCAAGGCGCAGGCCAAGCCCAAGCCAACCGTCGAGGAGGAGCCGGAGGCGCCCAGGCCCGGCGGCACGCAACAGTTCGCCGTGCAGGACCCACAATCCCACCCCGCGTCGCGAGCCGAGAGCTCGGCGGCGGTGGGCGACGTGGGATTCGACGCGGGTGAACCGGGCGCCGACTCTGGGAGGGAAGATGAGGGGGCCCGGCGGCGGGAGACTCCCTCGGGCAGCGAATCCGGCCGCGAGGGAGGCGACGCGCATCAAGGCGGCGACGGAGGGAACGATTCGGCGCACCACTCGCGAGCGGCGAGTGAGAGGGGCGAGGGGTTGTCGCGCGTGGGATCGGACGCGGGGTCGGAGTCGACCTCGCCCACCGGCGAGCACAAGGGTGACGGACGCGTCCGATCCGAGTCCGTGCCGACGTACTCCGACGCGGTGGCCACGCCGGCGAAGGAAGAGGCGGGCGGTGGGGATACAGCGGCGCCCGCTCCACCCACCGGCTCGGCGGACAAGGGGGATACGGCGGCGCCCGCTCCTTCCACCGCGGCGTCGTCGCCCGTCGACTCGGCGGGTGAGCACGGCGGCGGCGGCGGCGAGGAGAACGCGGGCAGGAGCAGGCTGGCTCGGTCGTCGTCGGTGTCGCGTTCGCCCAGCGAGATTGACCTCGCGGCGAAGGCGGTTGAGGAGGGTGATGTCAGGGAGGTGCGGAAGAAGGGTGGATCGCTCGACTTCCGGGTCAAGGGTCGTATCCTCGAGGATAAGACGCTCAGGCTCCGCCTCAAGATTGGCGACGCCTCGGGTCACACCCGCACGGTTGAGTTCCCCTTCAACACGGACTCGGACAGCGCGTACTCGGTGGCGAGCGAGATGGTGGAGGAGCTTCAGCTCGCTCAGAGCGACGTGAGGACCATCATGAACGAGATTGAGAACGAGGTCAAGTTCCTCGAGGAGGGCAGGGCGAAGGCGGAGAAGTCCGAGGCGGGCGGCGACCCGTCGCCGGCGCTGCGCCCCCGCGCGTCCGCTCCCGACCTCGGCGGGTACACTTCGGGTGACAGCGAGATGGCGGGCCTGACCCGCGCGTCGTCGCACCGCGATACCGCCTCGTCACGACCCGACGCGGGCTCGCCCCCGCCCCGCGACTCGCCCTCGAGGCCTCCCTCGACGATGCCCGAGATGCCGGTGGAGATGCAACCTTTCGAGGTTCCCCAGCAGCAGCAGCAGCAGCAGGTGCCGCCGCCGCAGCCGCAGGCTCCAGCCGCTATCGTGGCCCCGACGCCTGTTAGGGCGCATGCGGCGCCCGAGCAGCCCACGGTGCGGTCGGAGAGCACCCCGCCCATGCGCATGTCCTCGCCGTCCTCGCAGCAGCCCGCGGGTTCCTTCTGGCAGGGTCAGGCGCCACCTCAGGTTGCGCCGCCGTTGGAGCACCAGATGCAGCAGATGCACGTGTCGCAGCCGCAACATCCTACTCAGCACCCGGCGCACTGGCGCCCGGGCCAGCTCGGCACGCACCCCGCGGCGGCGTCCTCGCGGGCCAGCTCGGTGATGTCCGAGGGGAGCGTCGACGAGCACGACGAGCACGCCAGAGTGGAGGAGGATCGCGAGCTGGCTGCAATTTTTGAAACGCAGCTGAGGGAACAGGCCGAGTTGAAACGGCAACAGGCGGAGATGACCCGGCGGCACACGGAGCAGATGCAGCTCGCGCACGAGAGGATCCAACGGAAGAGACACGAGCGGAAAAACTTCCTCGGCGGCGTCGCGATGAGCAACGCGTCCTCCGCTTCCTCCCTCGCGTCCCTCCAGGGTGCGGATATGACGCACACGGGTGGTGCGGGACACATGTCCCAGGGTGCGGGATTCCCGATGGGCGCCGGGAGGACCGGAACCGCGGAGATCCCCGCGGGTCGACCTCCCATGCCCCCGGCGTCGCCCCAGGGCCAAGGTCCCCCGCCGCCGGGTACCACCCCCCCGGGTTCCCCCCACATGCACCAGTTTCATCCCAACGCGTTTCACCAGCAGCAGCAGGTGCAGCCGCCGGTGGCGCAGGTGGTGCACGCGCAGCAGGTCCAGCAGCAGCAGCCGCCGCAGGTTGCGCAGGTTGCGACTCAGCAGGTGGACCCCTTCGCGCAGCACTACCAGCAGCCGCAGGTTGACCCGTTCGCCGTGCAGCAGCCGCAGATGAACCAGCAGCCGCAGATGAACCAGCAGGTGAACCAGCAGGCGCACTACCCCGCCGCAAACGGAGTCGGCGCTCCGCCTCCGCACGTCCAGCCCGGGACGACGCTGCCGCCGTCGCATCCGACGGCGCCGACGGCTCACCCCAGCATCAACATGGTCCGCGTTGACAGCCGACACAGCGTCGCGTCCGGCGGCAGTGGGCACAACAGCGCGGACGAGGGTATGGGTCCCAAGGATGCCATGTTCTGCCTCATCAAGGAGGCCAATGAGAAGGAGAAGTCAAAGGCTGAGAAGTCGGCCAAGGCGAAGGAGAAGCTCATGGACCTGGAGGCGACCGCGCTGCTCGGCCTCGACATCACGGGAGGCAAGAGTGGCAAGGAAAGCAAGAAAGCTCCGGGCGAGGGCATGAAGAGCAAGACTGGGCTGGGCATGAAGGAATCGATGAAGGCGATGAAATCCACGGATTCCGTCGCCTCCGCCACCGGCTCAGCCGCCGGCACCAACGGGTCGCACAACGGCGTCGGGTCCTCGACGGACGAGCTCAACCCGCAGGAGGCTCAGGTGTACGAGCCAAAGAACACGGCGGCGGCGCAGGGTTATGACGGCGACGTGCCGATTCTTCCGCATCAATCGCTTCCCCAAGACTCGGGGCAACCGTAGACTATAGCTAGCTAAATCAGCAAGTTTGTGAAAAAGAGACGAACGTGCTAAAAAAATTGGATTCTCTGATATAACAAGACTCGCTCGATGCGTGTATTATCGCTCTGCCACCTCGCAGATTACCCGACGCTGCCCTCGAGCTTGAGGCTCATCAACTGGTTGACCTCAGCGGCAAACTCCATGGGCAGCTCGTTGAAAACCTCGTTGCAGAAGCCCGAGATGATGATGCCCACCGCCGTCTCCGGGTCGATGCCGCGCTGCTGGAAGTAGAACAGCTGGTCCTCGCCAATCTTTGACGTGGACGCCTCGTGCTCCACCCGCGCGGAGGGCTCCCTGACCGCGATGTAAGGGTAGGTGTTAGCCCCGGCCCTGTCCCCGATGAGCATCGAGTCGCACTGGCTGTAGTTCCTGGCGCCCGTCGCGGTGGGCTGCACCTGCACCAGTCCTCGGTAGCAGTTCCTCGACTTGCCCGCGGAGATACCCTTGCTCACGATGCGGGAGCGGGTGTTCTTGCCCACGTGGATCATCTTCGTGCCGGTGTCCGCCTGCTGCATATTGTTGGTGAGCGCCACGCTGAAAAACTCACCCACGCTGTTGTCACCCTTGAGCACCACGGAAGGGTACTTCCACGTGATGCTGCTGCCAGTCTCCACCTGCGTCCACGAGATCTTCGCGTTGTCTCCCTTGCACAAACCTCGCTTGGTGACAAAGTTGTAGATGCCACCCTTGCCGTTCTCGTCACCCGCGTACCAGTTCTGCACCGTCGAGTACTTCACCTCGGCGTCCTTCGCCGCGCTGATCTCCACCACCGCCGCGTGCAGCTGGTTCTCGTCGTACGCCGGGGCGGTGCAACCCTCCAGGTAGCTCACGTACGATCCCTCCTCCGCGACGATGAGCGTCCGTTCAAACTGCCCGCTGCTCTCGGCGTTGATGCGGAAGTACGTGGACAGCTCCATGGGCGACTTGACACCCTTGGGGATGTAGCAGAAGGATCCGTCGGAGAACACCGCGGCGTTGAGCGCGGAGAAGTAGTTGTCGCTGACGGGAACCACGGACCCGAGGTGTTCCTTGATCAGGTCCGGGTACTCCTTGATAGCCTCCGACATGGAGCAGAAGATGACGCCAACCTTGGCGAGATCCGCCCGAAACGTAGTCGCGATGGACACGCTGTCAAACACGGCGTCGACCGCGACGTTGGTCAGACGCTTCTGCTCGCCGAGGGGGATGCCGAGCTTGTCGAAAGTCTTCAGCAGCTCGGGGTCGACCTCGTCCAGCGACTTCTTCTTCTCCATAACCTTGGGCGCGCTGTAGTAGGACACCGCCTGGTAGTCGATGTTTGGGTACCTGTTGTCGCTCCAGTCGGGCTCCTCCATGGTCAGCCACTTGCGGAACGCCTTCAGGCGGAACTCGAGCATCCACTCGGGCTCATTCTTCTTGGCGGAGATAATGCGGACGGTGTCCTCGGACAGGCCGACGGGGATGGTGTCCGTCTCGATCTCCGTCTTGAAACCAGCCTTGTAGGGCTTGGCCAGCATCTTCTGAATCTTGTCAACCTGAGGGCGAGGATCGGAGACGGGGGACGGTCAGAATTGGATCAAAGACGGTCGTGACGTCGGGACGGGAACGGACGTGGTGTTGAAAACGCGCGATCGACCACAGCGCGCGGAAAAGGGGGTCCGCGCGACCCGAGGGAAATATCTCGCTCGCACGAAAAACTCGGCCACGTCGCTCGGCAACCTCGGGTCGTCCGTTGGATTCGCGGGTGTGGGTAAGGTCGAGGTCGCGTATCGCGCGCCTCGGCGACTCACCTCCTCAGCCTTGGCATCCTTCTCCTCGACGGGATCCGAGATGGCCTCCGCTCGGGGCGCGACCGCCGCGGACCTGCGGCTCCTCACGCGCTCCCGCTTGAGCCTCCCACCCACAAACTCCCTGGCGCCCAGCCTCGCGGCGGGGGCCTTCGCCGCGACCCGACCCGCGCGGTTTCCGCACTGCGTCGACGCGCCCGCGGCGGTAATCACTCCGGAGAGTGCGACCGTGGATGACGCCATGGTTCACTACACTTGCGTCACTCCCGAGGGTGCGCGCGAAGAGATGGAGGGCCCTCGCAGCCGCAAATTGGTGACGACTGCTTATCCGAGAGATTTCCGGCATCGGCAACCTGCATTGATTCGAGAACGAGGGTTCATTTATCACACACAGTTTCTTGACTGGGCAAACAGCTGTTCTTTGGAGATGACGCGAAAGTGACCCTCGGCGACGGGAAGAGGCGTTTCCCTTCCCACTCGATCAAGCGAGGGGACCGCACCCACGCGTCGGATCCGATGGAACCCCTCAACGCCATGTCCGCCGCGGACGCCGCGGACGCGTTCGTGAAGTGCTGCGGATCGCCCGAGTTCGGTCGTCGCATGGCGGCGGCGAGGCCGTTCGCCAGCTTCGACGACGTGCTGGCGACGAGCAGGAAGGTTTGGTACGACTGCCCCGCGGAGGAGTGGGAGCTGGCGTTCAAGGCGCACCCGAGGATCGGGGACGTGTCAGCGCTAAAGGAGAAGTTCGCATCCACCGCCAACTGGTGCGAGGGTGAGCAGTCGGCGGCGCAGGCGAGCATGGACGATGCGACCATCAACGAGCTCGCGGAGTGGAACAAGAAATACGAGGAAAAGTTTGGAAGGGTCTTCCTCATCTGCGCGTCGGGCAAGCCCGCGGACGTCATCCTCGCCGCGCTCAAGGAGAGGTACCCAAACGAACAGGACGTCGAGCTCAGAAACGCCGCGGACGAGCAGCAGAAGATCACAGAGATTCGCCTCGAGAAGCTCCGGGCAGACCTCACGGCCAAGCTTTAGGAGTCGACGAGGGTTCACCTTTGTTTTTAGTAAGAGTCGAGCCCTGTCTGTCGCCCCTCACACGTGTGCGCCGCGAAGTGAAGTGGGTGGACGATCGTCCGCTCTCCGATATGTCGGACCGTCGCGCGCCTTCCGAGGGTATCGGTTCGGGTGAACCCCCACCGCGATGGACGAAAAACCTCCCGAACGCGCCGACCGTCCGAGCCCTCGTCCTCGTCACCGCGCTCAAATTGCTCATGGTGCCGTGCTATCGCAGCACCGACTTCGAGGTGCATCGCAACTGGCTCGCGTTGACTCACTCCCTGCCACCCGGTGAATGGTACACGGAGAACACGTCGCAGTGGACCTTGGACTATCCCCCTCTGTTCGCGTGGTTCGAGCGCGCGCTCGCGTCCGTCGCCGCGCGTGTCGATCCCGGAATGTTAACCATCAGTGTCGATCCCTACGAGTCGTTCGCGACGGTCGTGTTCCAGCGGTGCACGGTGATGGCCGCCGACCTCGTGCTGTTCTGTGGGGTGCTATGTCAGACGTCTCCATCGCTGCTGGGCCCGTCTTCGCGATCGGGAATCTCGTCGCGCGCGCTCGCGTTGACGCTGGTGGCGTTCTCGCCCGCGCTGCTGATGGTGGACCACGTGCACTTCCAGTACAACGGCATGGTCATCGGCCTGCACGTCTGCGCGTTAGCCGCCGCGCACGCCCAACGACCCGTGCTCGCGGCGGTGCTGTTCTCGGTGCTGGTCCACACCAAACACATCTTCGCGTTCGCGGCTCCAGCGATGGCGGCGCACCTCCTCGCGCATCACGCCGTCGCCGAGTGGCGCTGGGTCGGGTCCATCAACCGGGCGGAAGCCTGGTGGCGCGTCGTCGCGTTCGCAACGTCCGCGTTCGTCGTCACCGCGGTATCGTTCTACCCGATATGGCGCGCGGGGACGATGGGGGCCATGCTCACGCGGTTGTTCCCGTTCGGCAGAGGTTTGTCCCACGCGTACTGGGCGCCAAACTTTTGGGCGCTGTACAACTTCGCCGACAAGTGCGCGCTGGCGCTCGTAAGGCGAGTCGGTCTGGGTACGTATTTCCCGGCGCCCGTGGGGTACATGACGGGGGGAATGACTGGGCACGGGGGAACGGGCACGCAGACGCACGCGGTGCTTCCCACCATCACTCCGAAGATTGCGCTATTCGCCGTGTTGGTCTCGATGGGCCCCGGTTTGGTCGAGCACGTCACGACGCGGTGGCCGAAGGACAGGTCGACGTCGTCCCGGGGCTGGCAGCTCGAGCGACACATACATCTACTGCGACTCACGGCGCACGTCACGCTATGCTCGTTCATGTTCGGGTGGCACGTGCACGAGAAGGCGTCGCTGATGGTCACCGTCCCGATGGCCATCGCCCTCGCGCTCGACGACGCGAACCTCGGTGGGGAGGATGGAGCGCGACGGTTCGCATTCCACGCCGGGGAATACATCTTCGTGTCCACCGTGGCGAACTACGCGGTGTCACCCTTACTGTTTCAGCCCAGGGAGTGGCCGATCAAAACCCTCATGCAGGTCATCGGTTTGGTGGTGACCAGAGGCTTGTTGCGACTGAAAGCGCACCGAAAGGGAACGGACGTCGACGCTTCTTCGCCCGTCGTTCTTCTCGGCCAGTTCCAGTGGGCGTACCTTCTCATCGGGCTGCCCGCGCTGGAAGTGTACGGCACGTGGGGCCACGGCGTTCTGTTCGGTACGGGGCGCATGGAGTTCCTGCCCCTGATGCTCGTATCCGTGTACTGCGCCGTGGGCGTCTCCGCCGCGTTTGTTGTCCAGTTGGGTGGGTACCGAGGTCGAGACGTGTTCCGCGCGTACGTCTGGAACGGGTAGTGATCACGGAGAGTGTACTCGGCGTTAATATCGATGCTAATAGGTCATAGTCGTAAACGTTCGATACTCGTGTCACCCTCGGAACGTTTACTTGGCGGCGGCGCCCGCCTCTGGGTCAGCCGCCGGGGCGTTATTACTGGACGCGGCAGCCTCCGCCTTTTCCCTGTTCTTCTCCTTGTTGTACCACCACGCACCCGCCATGGTGATCCCGTACCCGACGATACTCAGGGACGTCACCGCGTTCCTGAAGACGAATACACTCACCGTGGACGTGAACACGTTCTTCAGGTTGCCGAGCACCTGCATGGACAGCGCCCCGACGTTCTCCGTCACCTGGAACTGGAACAGGTTCACCATGAACGCTCCCGTGCAGTTGGCGACGAGCGCGGCGGCGATGGTTCCATCCCTGCTGACGTACACCAGCCTCTCCATGATGAGCGTCGGTCCCTCGATGACGAACGAGAACGGCAGGAGTGTCAGGCACGAGAACGCGGCCATGTACCGCAGCAGGTTGATGGAGTCCAGCGAGTCCTTCCCCAGCAGCAGCTCCTGCATGCACGACTTGGTACCCCTGGCGACGTTGGACAGGATGACCAGCGTGACGCCGAACCAGGACACCTCGGGCACGCCTCCCGCGCTGATCATCGCACCGCCCACGACGGGCATGAGCGTGAGCCACACCTTGCCTCGTTCGCGTTTCTTCAGGATCACCACGCCCATGGCTGCCGTGAACGCCGGCGACGACGCCGCGAGCGCCTGCTCCAGACTGACGTCGACGTACTTGAAGGACGCGACCGCGAGGAGGACACTCAGTGCCATGACCTGCGACAGGAAGAACACCTTCCACCCCTCCGCCCTCGACTTAATCGCACCCCGGGCGGTCCACCCCATCGTCATCGAAAACTCGCACCACAGGAAGGACACCATCATGTGCAGGAAGGTGAGGAAGACGGGCAGCGCGAAGTGCTCGCCCATCAGGACCTTGTTCATGGTGATCAGCACCACCGTGCTCACGAACCATCCCGCCACGGATAGAAACGCCCTCACCTTCGCCCTCTTCGCCCCGGCCGACACCTCCTCCGCCTTCATCTTGGTGCGCGTGTTTTTTGAAGTGACAGGAAGGAGGGGCGAGGACGGGAAGGATGCGACTCGGCGGATATATGGCGCGAAACAGACCGTCATTTATGAGTCACGTGTTCAGCCAATGACACGGCCGCGTTTTGCCGGCAAGTTAGGTTTGGAGTTTGGAGAAAGCAAATTCTCTCGTAGTTACGCCACGCCTGCACTCGACGGCGCGCGTGGGTCTGCTTCGCGATGACGGACACGGCCGCGCCGATGAACCCTCACGGGTTCTCCACATCTTACGCCCCGGTCGAACCCTGGTTCGAGCCGGACACGCCCGACCAACCCGGCGCCGGCGATGGCAACAACACCTCTTACGTAACCGGAGCTCCGCACCGGGTGACTATCTCCACTGCGGGTTTGGGAGTCGGATTCGTGCCCCACCACCACCACGGGGCGGAGGGCGGCGGCGGCGAAAGTCAGCCGATGCAGGACCAAAAATACGACGAGGATCTCGACGACGCGGACGAGGACGACGTCGACGCGTTCGACGACCCGGCCGGCGCGGTCGACGCCGCGTCGCGCCCAGATTACCCCGACAATCCATTCGACCACGATATGGCTGACTCGGAAGATGAGCAAGCTGTGGGCGCCTCGGTGGGGGCGGAGGAGGACGCGCGAGTCGGGCTCGTGGACGTCGATACGGACGAGGATGATGAGCGCGACGAGGTGGTCAGCATCACGGCGACGATCGTGGACGGAGACATGAGCGCGGACGACGCGGACGACGGCTCCGACGACGACGAGCCCGAGACGGAGGAGTGCCCGTGGTCGTACCTCGACCTGCGCCGGGACTTTTACGCCGAGGTGAGAAAAATGAAATGGCCCCATCCGCTTCCTCGACCGTGTCCGCCCCGCTCGCTCCCGGCATGATTTCCAACGAAACGACGCACGTGCGTATCGACTGACGAACCCTTCCAACTGATAACCACCAAACGCAGGGCGGCGTGGGCGCGGCGCTGAGCTTCCACGAGTCCCACGGCGACACCACCGCGGCGCAGGCCAAGGCGGGCCGAGACATCCAGGGCATTCCGTGGGACCGGCTCCAGTTCACCCGGGACCAGTACCGTACGAAGCGCGTGCAGGAGTACAAGAACTACGCCAACCTGGAGTTCGCACCCGCGGACCTGGACGGGATGTGCACGCCCCTCGAGACGCGCCCGGTTCAGACGCCGTTTTTTGAGTTTGCGCACAACACCCGCGCGGTGCGGTCCAACTTTGTGCACTTCCAGCTCAGGAACCTGGTGTGGGCCACGAGTAAGCACGACGCGTACGTGATGAGCGAGAACAAGGTGGTGCACTGGAACGCGTCGACGCGAAAGGCGACGCCCGTGTTGGATCTGGACGGCGGATCTTCGGGCGGCGCGAGCGGGGTGATGGTCGGAGACTTTCCCCGGATCCAGGTGAGCACGACCAGGGTGAAGGACGGCATCGTGGCCGCGGGTGGGTTCGCGGGCGAGCTCGTGGTGATGGACATGAACACCGGGCTGTCGCGGTCCACACGGGTGACCCAGGACGACAACGGCATCACCAACGCCATCGAGATCTTCAGCGCCAGGAGCGGCCGGGAAGTGTTGGTGAGCTCAAACAACGACGCCATGACCCGCTTCTACGACGTGGAGACGATGAGGTGCCTCGCGAAGCACAAGTACCCGTGGGCGGTGAACTACGCCACCGCGTCACACTGCGGCCGTCATATGGTGGTGGTGGGCGACAGCAAGGAGGCGTGGCTGGTGGACAGCGGCACGGGGCGGAGGATGGCGACGATGGAGGGACACCTGGACTTTTCCTTCGCCGCCGCGTGGCACCCGAACGGATGCGTGTTCGCCACGGGGAACCAGGACACCACCACGCGGCTGTGGGACGCGAGGTACCTCGGCCAGTCACTCGCCGTGCTGCGGGGGAACATGGGCGCCATTCGGTCACTCCGGTTCTCGGACGACGGTCGCTTCCTCGCCGCAGCGGAACCCGCCGACTTTGTGCACGTGTACGACGCCGCCAACGGGTTCAACTCGGTGCAGACGTTGGACCACTTCGGCGAGACGGCGGGTATCTCGTTCTCCCCAGACTGCGAGACCCTGTTCGTGGGGGTGGCGGACCTGACGTACGGGTCCGTCCTCGAGTACACCCGCGCCGGTACCGGCGGCGCGGCGGTGGTGGTGTGAGAGAATGGTGTGCGCGAGAGAGCCGAGAGAAAGCTTTCTCCCGGGATGAGATTAGACAAACGGACGAGGCGTCGGGGCGCCGGCGAAGGCGCGCGCCCCCGTGTACTGTACTTGTACGATATAGACGACGTGATGAAATGAAATGACACGACGCGACGAATTCATCGAAACTCTGGATTTTACACGACTAAGGGTTATCCCTGGACTAAAACGCGAGCGGAAAAGAATTGGAGACGATCAAGGCCATTTGGTGAACTGGAACACCTTGTCGACGATTGCGAGACCGGTGGGGATCTGCCAGGTGAAGAGCGCGAGGTTGACGCAGTTGAGCGCGATGTGGGCGCTCCTCGCCTTGTCGTTGCCCCTCTGCATCTCCGGCACGAGACCCGCCGCCGCGGCCCACAGGCAGACGATTCCCATGCCCGCGTAGAGGTGGGGACCGGGGAACAGCTTGCCGGTGCGGAGGTAGGTGTTCATGCCACCCTCCACCGCGAGGGTGACGCCAAAGGCGAGGAGGAGGGAGCCCCAGTTGTTGTGCTTCTCCTTGTAGTTGCCCGCGATGAGCGTCTTGCGCTCGGCGGCGAGCTCGTCGATCTTACCCTTGGTCGCGAGCTGCGCCGCGGACATGGAGGGCGCGGCAGCCTCCACCTCGCCGGTGGCGGTGACCGCGGCGGTGACCGCGGCGGGTAGCTCCTTCTTGAGATCCTGGATCTCCTCACCCACGGTCCTCACCTTGCGCCACTGCAGGCCGAGGTAGCCCGCGTAGACGGTCGCGAACCAGAGGCCCCCGAGGAAGAAGGGGTGGACCAGCGCCAAGGTGCGGCCCTCCAAGATGCCGAACTCGCCGCCCTTGGCGAACGCCTCCTGCGCGCCGAAGAGGACGGGGTTGGACGCCACGGTGGCGAGGAGCGCGAGCCTGCCAGCCTCCATGGTGGACTTGGCGGACTCGGCGGAGGATCCGGGAGTGGCCTTGGCGACCACGCGGCAGGCTGGGCGGCGGAGGGAGGCGGACCTCCTGACGGAAGCCTTGCCGGCGAGACGGACGGGCGCCGCGCGGAGGTTGATGGTGGTGGCCATGGCGTTCATGGTCGTTCGAGTCGTCGACTTTACGATTCGGTGCTTCGGTGCGCCGTCGGAGTGGTCCTCGGCCGGCGACGGCGACGGATAAAAAGTGCAGATTGGAGGTCTCTGCGCCACGAAATTCCTCGTTCCTCGTTCGGACACGTGGTCTCTGCCTCGCACGTATGGGTAAATGGTTAGAAAACGGCCGAACTTTGTGGAGTTTGGTATTGGATGCGACTATTTCGATTTTCCGTGGACTTCTGGCCAAAAAAAGATTTCAATTCGTGCGGGCGTTCAAAAGCAACAACGCGCGCACCAAGCGATATCGAACGGGGGGTTCAGATGTCGTCGTTGCCGACGTCCTCCACCGCGGGGGTAGGTTCTCGGACCGCCGCACCCGTCATGGACGCCGGTCAGAACTCGGCGCAGAGGGCGCAGGTTCAGGCGATCGCCGAAGTCGATCACGTCCTGGCGAACGCCAAGAAGGAGCTCGACGTCCTGCTCAAGACGTCGACGCCGCCGACGAAGGCCATCGCGACGGTGCTCGTCATTTCGTACCTGATGTTCCTAGTGATGCCGTGGACGTCCACCTATCTGGCGCTGATGCCGGAGAAGACGGTGCCGTGCGTTTGGAACGTGCTAACATCGGGCTTCTACGAGATGAACCTCGTCGGGACCGCGATCGACGTGCTCGGAGTGCTCTACCTCGGCCGCACGCTCGAGCCCATCTGGGGCGCGGGTGAGCTGATGCACTTCGTTCTCATCGTCCAAACCTCCGTGGGGCTCGCCAGCTTCATCAGCATGTACGTGGCGTACGTGCTGAGCGCGGATCCCTTCTACATCATGGCAAAGTTCTCGGGCTTTCACGGCGTGCTCGCGGGGCTCCTCGTCGCGGTGAGGCAGCAGCTCCCGGACGAGCGTGTGCCGGTGCCGATACACGTCGCACGGCACATCCCCGAGCTCAGGAACAAACACCTGCCCGGGCTCTACTGCGTCGGCGTCCTGGCGTACTGCGTGTTTTCTGGGGGAAAGCACCACCACGTCGGGCTCTTCCTCTTCTCCCTGTACGGCGCGTACGCGAGCTGGGTGTACCTCCGGTGGTTCCAGCTCCACCCGGCGAGGATAGCGGTGGGTACGGGGGTCGTGAGGCAGACGGTCAAGGGCGCGGAGACGGACAGGTGGGGAGACGACAGGGATGACTTTGAGTTTGCGGAGCAGTTCCCGTCGGCGATCAAGCCGGCGTGCAGGACGGCGACAAACCCGCTGCACCTAATCTTCTGTGATCCGACGAGAGGAATCTTGCGACGATTCGTCCCGGGCGATCGGGATCGTGCGGGGGACGTGGAGGCGCCGGCGGTGCCGACGCAGCCTCCCGCGCCGCTCGATCCAAAGGAGGAGGAGAGGAAGAGGGAGATGGGCGAAAAGGGAAGGAAGCTGCTCGAGGAGAGACTCGCGAAGAAGGCTGCGGAGGAGGCGAACGAGGCGTGACGAAGCCAACGATGTGATTGGATCAATGTTTAGCCGCTTGTGTCCGTATTTCAGAAACTCTACGAACCACGCCCCGCTCGGGACAAAAAAATATTGAGCGCTTGCCCCGAGCGCTCAGTTGGCGATGGCGCGCTTGCCCGAGTCCAGGGTGTTGGACAGGAGCATTGCGATGGTCATGGGTCCCACACCGCCCGGCACCGGGGTAATCTTGTCCGCCTTCTTGATCGCCTCGTGGAAGTCCACGTCACCCGTCAGCCTGAACCCGCTCTTCTTGGTCGCGTCGGGCACGGAGTTGGTGCCGACGTCGATGATCACGGCGCCCTTCTTGATCCAGTTCTTCTTGACCATGTGCGCACT
>Ga0115551_1001230_pt1 | contig 16505 bp, 11 predicted proteins | sample COGITO_mtgs_1103_FD_87179 | JGI IMG/M metagenome (GOLD analysis project Ga0115551, IMG submission 87179) | Pelagic marine microbial communities from North Sea - COGITO_mtgs_110321 | ecosystem: Environmental > Aquatic > Marine > Epipelagic | place: Germany:Helgoland, sampling site Kabeltonne... | reverse complement strand
TTAGTGGTGATTAAAGACGCCAGCGGCTGCTTAACTAGGTCTTGTGCAACTGACATTGCTGCTTCAAGTGCTTGGCCATCTTCAGTCGCTTTATTGATGATGTTCCATTTCTCAGCTTCACTACCGTCGAAGAAACGACCGGTTAATAACAGCTCGTTAGCGATTTTAGGGCCAACAGATTCCGTTAATAACATAGAAGAAGCACCTTCAGGGCTAACACCTAAGTTAGCGAAAGGTAGGCGGAAGCGGGTATTTGCACCCGCAAAAGCCATGTCGCAATGAAGTAGAATGGTTGTGCCGATGCCGACGGCTACTTTTTCAACGGCAGCAATGATCGGCTTTTTAACGCGGCTCAACGTTGTAAAAATACCAGAAACACCGTCCATAACATCTTGGCGCACATCATCACCCGCCACTAGGTCAGATAAATCGTTACCCGCAGTAAACTTGCCGCCAGCGCCGGTTAATACGATGACATTGACGTCGTCAGAAGCATCGGCTTCTTTAAAAGCAGCAATTAGGTCTTGGTAAGTTTGTACTCGAATTGCGTTTAACACCTCTGGGCGGTTAATCTCGATCAGCGCAATTTTATTGTCGATGGTTAAATTAATATCTTGGTACATGGTGGCTCCAGAAGGCTTATAGGAATAACAAAGCAGGGAGTTTAACTGGCTTCGTTGTTGAACAGAAGAAAAAGCATCTTTTTTAGACAATATAATGATAGAAGGCCAAATGGCTTGCGAGTGATCCATTTGGCCAAATAAGCTTAAAGATTAGTCGAGATTAATCTCAACCATTAAATCATTTGAAATTGCTTCTAACGCATCCGTTAGAGCATCAGCATCAAAACCTTTCGGCACGCGTAAGTGCGCTTCGGTTTTAAATAAAAGGTCCGCTGACATCGGTGCGCTTTCGCAGTTGGTGGTCAGCTCTAATACGTTAACCCCCATATTGGCCAAAGCTTGTGATACTTCTTTCACAATACCTGGGCGGTCGTTGCCAACTAAGTTGAGGGTGAGATCTTTGGTGGCAATGGAGTCTCCAGCTTCTGCACTGACCTCAACGCCGATACTGATGCCTTGAGTTGCGAGCTGCGATAATCTGATGCGCAGACTATTGGCTTCTTCTTCGGCAATGCTGATGCGTAATATGCCAGCGAATTTACCCGCCATGTGTGACATACGACTTTCTAACCAGTTGCCACCTTGATCAGCAATGGTCGCGGCTATTGTTTCTACGATACCGGGTTTATCGTCGGCGATAATGGTTAAAATCAGAAACTTCGACATCTTTTTTCCTTACTTTGTCTGTTTATGAGACTAAAGCTAGCAAATTAATTCTTAGCTGTCTCGCATCCCTTGTTATCTCTGATATTTAAGCGCTTATTTCGCCGCGCTTTATGGTGTTTGAACTTACATTAGTATTGTTCTCGTGTAGAATATCGGGCAATTTTGAACTATCTGTAAGCTTATGTTGGAGAGTCGACCTTGAAAGCGGTAAAAGTAGGAATCTGTGGATTAGGTACAGTAGGTAGTGGCACTTTTAATGTGCTTACCGGAAATGCGCAAGAGATTACTCGCCGTGCAGGTCGTGAAATTATTATTCAGCAGGTGGGTTCTCGTCGTGATAACCCAGCTGCCGATACATCTAATACCGATGTTACTCGAGATATCTTTGACGTCGCCACCAATCCAGAAATTGACATCGTGGTTGAGTTGATTGGCGGCTATGACGTTGCTAAAAAACTGGTATTGCTGGCGATTGAAAACGGCAAGCACGTTGTGACTGCCAATAAAGCGTTAATCGCTGAGCACGGTACTGAGATTTTTGCCGCGGCGGAAGCGAAAGGCGTTTCGGTTATGTATGAAGCCGGTATTGCCGGTGGTATTCCTATCGTTAAAGCGTTACGTGAAGGTTTGGCGGGTAATAAGATCAATTGGTTGGCGGGTATCATTAATGGTACTGGCAATTTCATTCTGACGGAAATGCGCGATAAAGGTCGTGATTTCGCTGATGTATTGAAAGAAGCTCAAGAGCTGGGTTATGCCGAAGCTGATCCAACGTTTGATGTTGAAGGCATTGACGCTGCGCATAAGCTGACTATTTTGTCTTCGATTGCTTATGGTATTCCGCTGCAGTTTGAAAATTGCTTCTGTGAAGGCATTGGCGGTATTACCCCAGAAGATGTTCAGTATGCCGAAGAGCTTGGCTACCGCATTAAGCACTTAGGTGTGAGCAGTCGCACTGCCCGTGGTATTGATTTACGCGTACACCCAACCTTGATTCCTGAAAAGCGCTCTATTGCCAAGATCGATGGTGTATTAAACGCGATTATGGTTAACGGCGATGCGGTTGGCGATACTTTGTTCTCTGGCCCAGGTGCGGGTGCCGGTCCAACAGCTTCGGCAGTGGTTGCTGATATTATTGATTTGGCGCGTTTGATTGATGCCCCTGCGTCAAGCCGTGTTCATCACTTGGGCTATAAGCAAGTTGATGATACTAAAGTTCTGCCGATAGAAGACATTGAGACTGCGTATTATTTGCGTATTCCTGCGTTGGATAAAACCGGTGTATTAGCGAATATTGCGACTATTTTGAGTGAGCGTGGCATTAATATTGAAGCGCTGATCCAAAAAGAACAAGCCGAAGGTGAAGAGATTGTGCAGGTGATCTTGCTGACTCACATCATCCAAGAAAAAATCATGAACGATGCCATTTCTGCAATTCAGGCATTGGAAGGAACCCAAGGCGATGTTACCCGCATCCGTGTTGAGTACCTGGTTTAAAAAATTTGTTTAAAAGATTGGTTTAAAAGATTAGAGAAGAGTTTTTAAATTATGATGAAATATATTTCAACTCGCGGCGAAGCCCCTGAGTTAACTTTTGAAGAAGTATTATTAACCGGTCTTGCGGTTGACGGTGGTCTGTACGTTCCAAAAGAAGTACCGACGTTTAGTAAAGAAGAAATCGAGTCTTGGCGTGATCTTCCTTATGCTGAGTTAGCGCATAAGGTTATCTATCCTTTTGTTGAAGGCTGTGTTGATTCCGATGCGTTGGCAAAGATTTTGTCTGAAGTTTATGGTGGTTTTGCTCATAAAGCGGTTGCCCCATTGCAACAGCTTGATCATAACGAATATGTTTTAGAGTTGTTCCACGGACCAACTCTGGCGTTTAAAGATTTTGCTTTGCAAACTCTAGGTCGCCTTTTGGATTACGTTTTAGAACGTCGTCATGAAAAAGTTGTGATCATGGGCGCGACCTCTGGTGATACCGGTTCAGCAGCGATTGAAGGGACTAAAGCGTGTAAAAACGTTGATATCTTCATTTTGCACCCACACGGTAAAGTCTCTGAAGTTCAGCGTCGTCAGATGACGACAGTGACTGGCGATAATATTTATAATATTGCCATCGAAGGTAATTTCGATGAAGCGCAAGACATGGTTAAAGCCAGCTTTGGCGATCAATCTTTCCTTAAAGGTGAGCGCAAATTAGTAGCGGTAAACAGTATCAACTGGGCACGTATCATGTCGCAGATTGTTTATTACTTCTATTCTGCTTTGAACTTAGGTGGTCCTGTTCGTCCAATGGCTTACTCAGTTCCTACCGGTAACTTTGGTGATATTTTCGCCGGTTACATGGCGAAGAAGATGGGCTTGCCGATTGAACAATTGATTATTGCAACCAACAAGAACGATGTATTGCACCGTTTGATGAGCAAGAACAAGTACGAAGTTCATCCATTGATGCATACGATTACGCCGTCTATGGACATCGCGGTATCTTCAAATTTTGAACGTTTATTGTTTGATTTGTACGATCGTGATGGCGCAGCCTTGTCTGAGCTAATGGGTCGTATGAATGCTAAGACCGATGTGGTTGAGTTAGACGAAGAGAAGCTAGCGAAAGCCCGTGAGTTGTTCGATAGCTACGCAGTCGACGAAGATGCAACGATTAAAATCATGCAAGACGTATTCGAAGAGACGGGGTATTTGTTAGACCCTCATACTGCGATTGGTGTTAAAGCCGCTCGTGAAGTACGTCGTAATAATAAAATTCCTATGATTACTTTGGGTACGGCGCATCCGGTTAAGTTTGAAGAAGCGGTTTTACGTGCAGGTTTTGATATGCCGAAGCTGCCTCATCATTTAACGGACTTGATGGAACGTGAAGAGCGTATGGATGTATTGCCTGCGGATCTAGCTGAGATTCATAAGTTTATTGCCGATAAAACGTTTGGATAGTGCTTTATAATACTCAGTATTTGAAGTAATAAAAAACCGTTATTCATGAAAATGAATAGCGGTTTTTGCATTTTATGCCGGTACTTTTAGGCATTTAATTTAGAAAGGGTTTCTATTATTAATATCTATCGAAGTGCCTTGAGTATTACTTTGTTGATTTTTTCTCATTGGGTTAGCGCAGAAAGCTCTGGTATTGAGAAGTCTGGTATTGAGAGCTCTGATGCTGAAGTCTCTAAGCCTGAAAAAAAGCTAACAGTTCCCAAAGATATGGCGATGGGCATCAAACATCGATCTTATGATTTTTCTTCGATAGAGAAGACGAACGCGAAGTTTGCGATGGACAGTACGCTGGTGAAGCTGCCTTTGGGTAAGTTTGATTTTGGTAAAAGTTTTTTTATTCCTTCTTTATCTATTGAGAAGACAGCCTTTCGTTTTGACGATGTTGATGCAGACAATCAAGAAGTTTATACCCTCAAAAGCACGTTAATGGTGGTTACTCCAAGTGATGATCAGTGGACTCGCATTATTCAATTCACTCCGAGCTTACATTCGGATTTAGATGCAATTGATGAGGATGCTTTTTCGTTGTTGGGGCTGGCGATGTGGCGATATCAGTCAACAGAGCTGAGTACATGGACAATGGGAGTCGGTTTTACACGCTTGTTTGGTGAATATAAACCGATTCCTTTAATATCGTACCAATATAAAGTTGCTGATAATATTCAATTTGATGTTGGTTTTCCTATAACCAAAGCTGAGTATCGCTGGCAAAGTGATTGGTCTGTGTATGCCTCTATTGCTCCAGTGGGAGGCAATTGGCGTTATCAATCTGAAGAAGATGAGCGCTTGAATATTTCGTACTCTAGCTGGGTTGCTGCCACAGGAATCCGTTATCAATTTAAACCAAAACTTTGGGCTGCGTTTGAGTTAGGTCAGAGCTTTGCGAGAAAACTAAACTTGGATGCTGATAATAGCAGTACTGAAGAAGTTGATATTTCAGATGCACCTGTTGTTATGTTGTCATTTGGTTTTCATCCCTAATTAACAGACCTAAAATAGATCGTATCTTACAGACAAGGATGTCTTATGTTTAAAATTTTGTATTTAGTTGTGGCTATGATGTTGGCCCCGTTTGAATTGATGGCGGAAGAAAAGCCACCTTTGATGTTGGCTAATGTTCTGCAGAACAGTTCGGGTATTGATCTCGATCCATATTGGGTTAGTGAAAAATACGATGGTGTGCGCGCATTTTGGGATGGTAAGCGGTTAATCTCAAGGCAGGGTAACGAATATCATGCGCCCGCATGGTTTATTGCCGATTTCCCCGAAGTTCCTTTAGATGGAGAGCTTTGGTTGGCGCGTGAGCAGTTTGATCGCTTGAGTGGCATCGTTCGTAAGCACCAACCAATTGATGACGAGTGGCGTCACGTTCGTTATATGGTTTTTGACTTGCCTCACCATTCGGGCACGTTTAATCAGCGTTTATTAGCACTTCAATCTCTAACGCTATTACCGACTCACTTAGTCATTATTCCGCAGTGGCGTATTACTAGTGAAGAGGCATTACTCGCTCAGTTAGATTATTTTGTGAAAAATAAAGCTGAAGGTTTGATGCTGCATGACGGTCGCTCACTTTATTCGGCCAAGCGCAGCGACGATTTGCTAAAGCTAAAGCCGAGCTTTGATCGCGAGGCCATTGTGACGGGTTATGAACCCGGTAAAGGTAAATATGAAGGAATGATGGGGGCTGTGTGGGTTGAAGCTTCTCTTAATGATAACGAGGGAAAGCTTATTAAGCAGACCTTTAAAATAGGTTCGGGTTTTAGCGATGATGATCGAAAGAATCCACCGGCGATCGGCAGCGAAATTACTTTTCAATATTCAGGACTTACTTCTACAGGAAAGCCACGCTTTGCTCGCTATTTACGAGTGCGCGAGGATTTTTGATAAAGCGTTAAAATGAAAATGTGAGTTTGGCGGTCATTGCCATTGAATTGGCTCACCAAAAAATAAAGGGAGCAAGGTTTGGGTATAAAAAGAATAAAGGTGGTGTGGGTAACGATATTAAAGATCAATCTTAGCTAATAAACTTGATCAGGATATTAGCTAAGATTGAGTTAAGTTAACAGGGTTTAGTTATCGGGTTAGTTAAGGCTAGTCAGGCTTAACCAGCTCTTTCACTTTGCCAGAAATTAGTAAGTAGCAGGCTGGCACGATAATGATGGTCAATGCTGTTCCCAGTGTCATACCGCCTACAATCGTCCAACCAATTTGTTCACGGCTCTCAGCGCCTGCACCGCTGGCAAGGGCCAGAGGAATTGCACCTAATACCATGGCAGAGGTCGTCATAAGAATTGGACGCAAACGCAGCTTAGCCGATTCAATAACCGCTTCCAGCTTAGACGAACCTGATTCTTGTAGTTGGTTGGCAAATTCAACAATCAAGATACCGTGTTTGGTAATCAACCCGACTAGAGTGATTAAACCAATTTGGCTGTAGATGTTGATGGAACCGCCCGTTATCCAAAGTGCTAATAAGGCGCCTAACATTGCAGTGGGTACCGAGAACATAATGATTAATGGGCTGCGGAAACTTTCAAACTGCGCTGCTAGTACCAAGTAAATAAAGATCAATGCCAAACCAAAAGCAACACTTAAGCTACTGCCTGCACTGATGAATTCACGTAATTGGCCTGCATAGTCGACTTGAAAGCCTGCTTTGTCAGCCGTTAATTCTGCCACTGTTGCATCAAGAAACTCTCTTGCTTGCTGCTGGCTGAAGCCCGGGTTAAGAGCCGCTTGAATCGTCGCTGATTTTAGCTTGTTAAAGTGATTCAGCTCTTTGGGTGCAATGCTTTCTGTTACATTAACTAGGTTGGCTAGCTGTACCATTTCGCCACCGCTCGAGCGCACATAAACGTTGGTTAAATCGCTAGGATTAGAACGATCAATGTCAGCTACTTGCACAATAACGTTGTATTGCTCGCCTTCACGTTTGAAACGAGTGATTTCGCGACCGGCAATCATGGTTTCAAGTGTACGACCAATGGTTTCAATACCGACACCCATGGCCGCTGCTTTTTCACGATCAACTTTAATGGAAAGCTCTGGTTTATTCAGCTTTAAGTCGATATCGGGTTGGGCGAACATTGGATTCGCATAGACTTTCATCATCACTTGAGACGTTAAATCTTGCAACTCTTCATAAGACCCTGTGGTTTGAACCACAAACTCTACCGGACGCGAGACAATACTTTGTCCTAATGAAGGTGGGTTCATTGGGAAGGCCATTACCCCGGTAATACCACCGAACATCGGACCCATAAGGCCAGCGGCGATTTCTTGTTGTGAGCGCTCTCTATTTTCCCAAGATTCTAGCTGCAGGAATTGCATACTATTAGTGCTGGTAGGGAAGCCAACAATAGAAAAAGTATTGGTCGATTCAGGAACTTTACTCAATACACCTTCGATCTGACGGGTGTATTTATCGACAAATTCCATTGATGAACCTTCCGGTGCAATGGCGAAACCAATCACAAAACCACGGTCTTCTGAGGGTGACAGTTCTTGCGGTAGCTGCATATAAACCAAAGCGCTTAAGGCAATGGTTACTAAACCCGCCGCGGCGATTAGGCGTGGGAAGGCGAGCACTTTGCGCAATGCTCTTTCATAACCATCGGCCATGCCATTAAGCACTTTTTCGCCCCATAGATAGAACTTACCTGGGTTTTCGTTATGTTTTAGCATACGTGATGCCATCATTGGCGATAACGTCAGGGCAACAAAGCCCGATACAATGACGGCGCCTGCGAGGGTTAGTGCAAATTCTGAAATCAATTTACCGGTTCGACCTTCCGAGAAGGCAATAGGGGCAAATACGGCGGCTAAGGTCACGGTCATCGCGACTACGGCAAAGCCGATTTCTTTCATGCCTTTAAACGACGCTTGTATTGGGTCCATACCCGTTTCGATGTGGCGGTAGATGTTTTCTAATACCACAATTGCATCATCAACCACTAAGCCGATGGCCAGTACTAAGGCTAATAGCGTCAGTGTATTAATACTAAAACCAAACAGGTTCATAATGGCAAAAGCGCCGATTAAAGAAACAGGAATGGTGAGTAATGGAATTAACGTGGCACGTGCATTTCGTAAGAAAACGAAGATCACCAGAATCACCAGCATAACGGCTTCAAAAATGGTGGTTTGCACTGATTGAATCGACTTATCAATAAAGACCGAAGAGTCATAGGCCACTTTAACCTCAACGCCTTCTGGTAGTTTTTTATTGATTTCTACTAATAAGGTTTTTACGCCACTGGACACATCTAATGGGTTGGAGGTTGATTGTTTAACAACCCCAAGCGCCACTGCACTGCGACCACTGAAACGCGAGATAATACGTTCGGCTTCTGGGCCCACTTCTACGTTAGCGACATCTTTTAAGCGCACTAAATAACCGTTTTCGTTACGCAGTACAATGTCTTCAAATTGTTCAGTGGTATTAAGATCCGTTTGAGTTAATACCGTGAATTCACGCTCACTACTTTCAATCCGGCCGGCAGGTACTTCTAAGTTTTGGCTACGTAAAGCAGACTCAACACCTTGGCTGGTAATGTTGTAAGCCGCCATGCGGGTACGATCTAACCAGATGCGCATGGCATAACGACGTTCACCCACAATCACAACACTAGCAACACCGGGTACGGTTTGCAGTGGATCACGCGCTTGGCGTTCAGCAATATCAGTTACTTGCAGTGGGGTGTGGCGATCTGAAGAGAAGGCTAACCAGATAATAGGCTGAGCATCGGCTTCTACTTTAGCAACAATCGGTTCTTCAATATCTTCCGGTAGTAAGCCGCGAACACGACCAACACGGTCACGCACATCACTGGCGGCGGAATCAGGATCTCGATCCAATTTAAAGGTTAGAGTAATTTGAGATTTTTCAGAGCGGCTCTTAGAAGACATAAAATCAATGCCTTCGATACCGGATAAAGAATCTTCCAAAATTTGTGTAACCTGACTTTCCAAAATCTTGGCGTTGGCGCCTGCATAAGAGGTTTCAACGGTGATCACAGGAACATCAATGTTTGGATACTCGCGCACCGGCAAAGCCTTGTAGGCAATGATACCGATGAGGACTACGAGTATGTTCATCACGGTCGCGAGGACCGGACGGGATATGCTTAATTCAGAAATTTTCATTAATGATTACTCCTGTCCTGCAGGCTGCTTCTTGCCTGAATCAGGGGCAGGCGCGCTGCCATCAACAAAAATAGGCGTTATAGGTGAGCCAGGTTGTAACTTTAATTGTCCTGCCGTAATCACGACATCGCCAACATTGATACCACTGATCACAACACTTCCTCGCATACGCTGTCCAAGCTGAACCGGCATAGGCGTCACTTTATCGTCTTTATAAATATAGACTAAGAAACCTTCACCTTGAGGGATGATGGCTTCTTCAGGGATGACAATGAGATTTTCCTGTTTGACTAATAGTTGTACTTTAGCAAATAGACCGGGACGTAATTTTTTATCCTTATTTGGCAATAAAGCACGTACTAATATATTACGGCCTTGCTCACTAATTTGTGGGCTAATCGCGGTTACTTTACCTTCAAATGCTTCACCCGGAAAAGCTGATAAGTTGATGCTTAACGTTTGCCCTTGAGCGACTTGAGGTAAATAAATTTCAGGAATTCTAAAGTCGAGTTTCATGCTGTCGATATCAACTATCTCTAACATGTCGGCACCCGCGGTGATGTAGTCACCTGGGCTAAACTGACGCAAGCCAACAATGCCGGTGAAGGGCGCACGCAAAGTCATTTTGTCTAAACTAACTTGTGATTGCTCAAGCTGCGCTTCGTTGATTTGCATTTGTGCCAATGCCGAATCTCTTTGAGTCTCTGAGATAGCCCCATTTTTAAACAGTTTATTCACACGTTGGTATTCTGCTTCACTTAATTTAACGCGGGCTTTGGCTTCGTTAACTTGTGCGCGGTACATAGAGGCGTCAAATTGAACCAAGGTAGCGTTTTTGTTAACTTCGTGTCCTTCAGAGAAGGTTATTTTTTGGACTCTGCCGGTGATTTCAGGGCGTAAGATTAAAGATTCATTGGCCTTTAATGTGCCTACCGCTTCAATATACGTTGGGACATTCTGCTCAGTGGCACGCACTACTTCAGCAGGAAGGCCTTGTGCAGAGGTATTGGCTGAAAGAGTAAGCGAGAGTAATACACTGGAAAGTGCCAAAGTGGATAAGCGTCGCTTATGACGTGAGAATGTCGTATTCATGTTAAAACCTAATTATTAAAGTTTGGTATGGCAATATTAAAGCGGTATTTCCACGTCGGAACTAGTCCCTGTTTTCGGGAATGGTTGTTGACGAATATGGAACAATAATGGCTCTTTACGTAAGTTATTGACTGATTAGCCCATATATTATCAGTTTATGTGCTCACTTCAGCAATTATATCGGCACTTTATGTCTTTATGACGGTCAGAGCGGTTACTCTATAATATACCAAAGACGATTCAAATAGGTTGATTATGCGTTTGTTTGTTTTTACTACTTTGGCGTTATTCGCGTTTGCGGCTAACTCCTTACTATCTCGCATGGCATTTGTTGAGAATGCTATCGAGCCTTTGCCTTTCACCCTTATTCGTATTATGTCGGGAGCGCTATTATTAGCGCTGTTGGTTCGGCCTAGGGTGAGTGAAATGAAGCGTATGATCGATATGTCACTCAATAAAACGAACTGGCTATCAGCGATCAGTTTATCGATTTATGCTTTTGCTTTTTCTTGGGCGTATGTTGGTATGGACACTGGGATGGGGGCGCTCATCTTATTTGCGACGATTCAAATTGTATTGAATATCGTCGCGCAGCTGTTAGGTGCAAAAACCAATGCGCTTACCTTGCTTGGTATTATGATTGCGTTTATGGGGCTAATCGTTCTGTTATTGCCTGGGCAGTCAGCGCCTGATTTTGATCGAGCCGCGATTATGATGATTGCGGGCTTAGCGTGGGCAGGATTTGTTTTTGCAGGACGAAACAGTCAGCAGCCGCTTAATGATGTAGCAATCGCTTTTCGTTGGTCGTTAGTATGGTGCGTGCCCTTGATCTTTTTCGTCGATTGGCAGGGCAGTAGTATAAAAGGCATTGTACTTGCTGTTTTATCTGGGACACTGGCATCCGGCTTGGGTTATGCCCTTTGGTATAAAGTTTTGCCGCAGCTGGGTTTACAGAATGCAGCGCAAGCTCAGCTCGTAGTGCCTGTGTTGGCTCTTATAATGGGGGTTGTGTTCTTGTCTGAGCAATTATCGTTTACTCTATTGTTGGCTTGCTCACTGATCTTAATCGGTATCACCTTAGCAATTCGCAGTAAGAAAGTTTGAATGTGAGTGAATCGCTTTCTTTATTGCGCTGCAATTACTAAGATAGCGTTTACTCAATGTTTCCCCATGAATAAGGAACTTCTATGATTGCTATGTTAGCCAAGCTGCTAAAAGCATTAAACTCAGATTCGGCACCTGGACAAATTGCCTTAGCGTTTGCTTTGGCATTAATTACCGGTCTTACGCCATTATTCAGTTTACATAATGTATTGATTGTCTTTATTGCCTGCATTGTACGAGTCAATTTTGGTGCGTTTTTACTGGGCACCTTATTCTTTAGTGGTTTAGCTTACTTGCTTGATCCTGCTGCGATTGCTTTAGGGGAATCAGTCTTAACGCATGGTTCTGCACAAACTTTTTTGACCGAGTTATATCAAAGTGACTTTTGGCGTGCGACACGATTCAATAATACCTTAGTCATTGGCAGCTTAATTATTGCACTGGTCGCCTTTATTCCAGTACTGCTTATTAGCCGTTGGTTAATCTCAGCTTATCGAAATAAGTTAATGGTATGGGTGGATAAGTTAAAAATTACTAAGCTATTGAAAGCCAGTAAGTTCTATAAAGTTTATCAAGCGCTAGCGGATTAAAGGGAAACAAAATGAAACAATGGATTCGCTGGTCAGGTTTAGCAGGTTTTGTAGTAATCGGTGCTGTGTTAGTGCTTGTTTGGCTTTTTGCCGCTGGACCTATTATTAAATACAGCATTGAAACTTTCGGTAGCCAAGCAGCTAAAGCCAAAGTAGAAGTTGGCCGAGTGGGGTTAACATTTGACCCCTTTGGTATTGAAATAGAAAATTTACAAGTCGCTAACGCGGATAAACCGATGGAAAATCTACTGCAATTCGAACGTGCCGTCGCGGACATCGAATTGCTGCCGTTATTATTGGGTAAGGGCATTGTTAATGAAGTTGCGTTAACGGGGTTGGCTTTTTCGACAACTCGACAAACTTCAGGTGCTTTAGATAATGTTGATGACGCCGATGAATCTTCCAGTACGGAAGATAAGAGTGAGTCAGAAGATAAAGACGCCAATACTCTAAGTCAGCAGGCTTTACCAACAGCAGACGAGCTATTGAGCCGAGAACCGTTATTAACCGAACAAAGAGGGCGGGCCTTCAAAAATAGTTATGAGACGATCAAGTCTGATTCTGATAAAGCGATTGCCGCGTTACCGGATAGCAAAGCCTTGGCTTCTTATGAAGATGAATTCAATCGAATTACTTCAGGAAAATTTGATTCTATCGAAGACTTTCAGCAACGTAAGAAAGAATTTGATGCGTTGAAGAAGCGTATTAAGCAAGATCAGAAAGCGATTAGCGAAGCGAGTAAGGTATTGTCTAACGGTAAAACAGAGCTGCAAAATCAGTGGTCAGACTTGCAAAAAGCACCTTCTGAAGACTTTGATAACTTAAAAAATAAATACAAGCTTGACGGTAATGGTGTGGCTAATTTGAGCAGATTATTATTTGGCGATAAGGTGGGACAGTGGTCACAGCAAGGATTGTATTGGTATGAAAAAGCTCGACCGTTTTTAATCTCTGATGAAGGTGATGCTCAAGCGCAAGCTGAAATTGAGGTCGTACGTAATAAAGGTCGCTTTGTTCATTATGAGACAGATCGTCCATTACCTGATTTTTTGATTCGACAGGTTAATTTAGCGGTTGAACTGGATGTTGGGCAGGTTGCTGTTAAGGTTTTTGATATTACTCATCAGCAACATGTGATCGATCGTCCAACCCGTATTATTGCGACAGGTCGTGAATTAAAGGATATTCAGTCATTAGATTTAACCGGTTCTCTTGATCATAGAGCTACGCCGGGTAAGGATGTATTTGATTTAACGATTAAAGGCATGGCATTAAATAATTATGATGTCGGTGCTATGGGATTGAAATTAGATCGTAGTGAGCTAGGTATCATTGGCCATGCAGAATTAGTGGCGGGTGAGTTAGATGCTAATACGACGGCTCAGTTTACTCGCGCGAAGTTCAGCTCAAAAGATAAAACCCAGGTTGCTATTGAAATGGCAAAAGCATTAGCGAAAATTGATCGTTTTGATATTGAAGCAGAGGCGAAAGGTGAATTAACGGCTCCTGGTGTAAGTATTGAATCCGATCTAGATACGCAATTAAGTCAGGCTTTTAGTCAGCGCTTAAAAGAGAAGCAGCAAGAGCTTGAAGTTCAATTGAAAAAATCTCTTAACGAAAAATTGCTATCTTACGCGGGCGATTATAAAGAGCAATTGCAGGCAATGGATCTAGAAAGCGGTTCGTTGGGGGATAAACAGGCTAAATTAAAGCAATTGGCGAATTCTGAGTTGTCTTCTTTTCAAGATCAGCAAAAAGCCGAAGCTAAGCGTAAACTAGAGCAAAAGAAAAAAGCCGAGCAAGACAAGGCGAAAGCGAAAGTGGACGAAAAGAAGAAGCAGTTAGAAAAAGAGGCGAAAGATAAACTTAAGAATCTGTTTAATTAATCGTGCTAATTTAATGCATTCCCTAGAACCGTGTCAGCAAGCCTTGTAAACTGCTGCTACCACGATTCTAGGCGCATATTATGTCTGTTAAAATTGAGCGTCATGCTCTTGCCCCCGCGGCACTGTCTCTCGCAAATACCCATCCTATTTTATCGTCTATTTATCAAGCTCGTGGCATTCAGTCTTACGAAGAGCTGCAATATGAATTAAAGGGCTTATTGCCGTTTCATCGCTTATACGATATCGACAACGCGGCGATGATTATTGCCGATGCGATTGAGCAACAAGAGCGTATTTTAATCGTGGGCGACTTTGATGCTGATGGCGCAACGAGTACGGCATTAGCGATACGGGCATTGCGTCAGTTTGGTGCCCATGAAGCCTGTTATTTAGTGCCTAATCGATTTGAATACGGTTATGGACTAACGCCTGAAATTGTTGAAGTCGCTCTTCACATGCAGCCTCAGTTATTAATCACGGTTGATAACGGCATATCTTCTTTGGCTGGGGTAAAGGCCGCTAAAGATGCGGGCATTAAAGTGGTGGTGACTGATCACCATTTAGCCGCAGATGAGCTTCCTAATGCCGATGCTATCGTCAACCCTAATCAACCTGCATGTGAGTTTGAATCTAAAGCCGCTTGTGGCTGTGCGGTGATTTTTTATGTCATGACGGCAGTACGGATTGAGCTTAGAAACCGTGGTTGGTTTGTTAATAGAACCGAGCCTAATATGGCTCAGTTTTTGGACTTATTAGCCTTAGCATCTGTTGCGGATGTCGTACCCTTAGATAAAAATAATCGTATTTTAATTGACCAAGGTTTAAAAAGAATTCGTGCAGGTAAGGGCATTGCGGGCATCAATGCGCTATTAAAAATTGCAGGAAAATCAGCACACAATTTGGTCGCAAGTGATTTGGGTTTTGCGATTGGTCCACGGTTAAACGCCGCAGGGCGCTTAGATGATATGGCAACGGGGATTGAGTGTTTATTAACCGATAACGATGCGTTAGCGTTTCAATATGCTGAAGAGTTAAACAGTCTGAATGAAGAGCGTAAAAATATAGAGCGCGGTATGCAACAGCAAGCGATGACTTGGTTGCAATCGCAAAGACTTGCGCAGTTCGATCATGAAGCCGAGCATAAGCATTTACCTTGGGGTTTATGTTTGCATGATCCCGATTGGCATCAAGGTGTGATTGGTATTTTAGCATCGCGGATTAAAGATAAAGTGCATCGTCCTGTCATTGCGTTTGCTAACGCCGAACTCACGGCAGGTTTGAACACTCAAGAGCAATTAGAGCAGCAGGAAATAAAAGGCTCAGCACGTTCAATTCCTGGTTTACATATACGCGATGCCTTAGATTTGATCGCTAAACGTCGACCAGAAATTCTCACAAAATTCGGTGGTCATGCGATGGCGGCGGGGTTAAGTATTAAGTTAAAACATTATGCTGAATTTCAACGTGAATTCGATCAGGTTTGCCATGAGCTAATGACTGAAGATCAACTTGATCAAATTATTTTGAGCGATGGTGAGCTGAAGCCAGATGACTTTAATTTAAATTTAGCTGGCATGATTAAATATGCGGGGCCTTGGGGGCAACAATTTCCAGAACCTATTTTTGATGGTCAATTTATGATTATTAATCAAAAAATTGTTGGCAGTAATCATCTTAAGTTAACGCTGGGCATCCCGGGCACGCAACACTGTATCGATGGCATTGCGTTTAATATTGATTTAGATGAATGGACGGATGAATCTTGTCAGAAAATAACATGTGCTTATCAGTTAGATATTAATGAATTTCGGGGTATGCAAAGCGTACAGCTGATGATTCGGCATATTATAAAAAATGATGAATAAATAATTAGAATAAATAGTCACTAAGCGACTATAAAAATAACTAAAAAAGGAACCTTAACGCATGAAGTTTTTGCAGCTCAAATGTCCTCCTCCCATTGTGATGTTGTTGTCGATGGTATTCTCTCTGGTGCTGTCTCAGCGAGGTTTAGATTTTATGCAGCAGCAAGTTGCTGATTTAAGTAATTTGATTTGGCCTTTAATCTTTTTAATCGCTGGTATTGGCTTGGCCATGTTGGGAGTAAAGGAATTTTTAGTTCAACATACAACACTGAATCCATTAGATCCTAGCCGCTCAAGCAGTTTAGTTGTCTCTGGGGTTTATCAGTTAACCCGCAACCCAATGTACTTGGGAATGCTGGTGGTTCTATTAGGTTGGGGAGATTTTTTAGATAATTTTTTAGCGTATTCAGGCGCGTTAATTTTCTTTGTTTACATGACGGCTTTTCAGATTAAGCCTGAAGAAGCCGCCATGCTTGAAAAGTTTGGTGAGTCCTTCAAGCAGTATTGCCAATCGGTCAG
>Ga0115551_1001220_pt1 | contig 16545 bp, 10 predicted proteins | sample COGITO_mtgs_1103_FD_87179 | JGI IMG/M metagenome (GOLD analysis project Ga0115551, IMG submission 87179) | Pelagic marine microbial communities from North Sea - COGITO_mtgs_110321 | ecosystem: Environmental > Aquatic > Marine > Epipelagic | place: Germany:Helgoland, sampling site Kabeltonne... | reverse complement strand
CCGTTCGCGTCTGCCTCGATCCCGATCGTCGTCACTCCGTTTCTGAACATCAAACGCGAATTAGACAAAAAGTTTTCCAACCGAAAACTCGGCGACGGCGCCAGAGTCGTTTTGTTCAAGTCTGCCGAAATCACCGGAGGTCGCGGCATGGATTGGAATATCGACGAGTTCGCTAATGCGTTGGAACACGATTTGGGGTGCCCCAAGTACGCCGACTTGGTTCGCGCGGCCAAATCTTCTTAACGAAGAAGAAGAATTGAACAAGAAATTGTTCTCATTATGTTTATTATGTTTATTATTACGTCAAAGACAACTTGTATTATTATTATTATCATTATACCATTCTTTATTCTTCATCATTCATAGTATACTCTATCGTATTCTTCTTCTTCTTATGAGTCTGTTCTTTCTTTCCAGCTTCAAAAAACCTCAGAATTTTATCCTTTTGCACACATCACACGCAACACATCTTTCTATTCTCGTCGTCATGTTCGCCGCCTCGCATCAAAATCAACACGTCTTCAACACTGTTCGTACTACGAGTAAAACGACATCTACTATCAGAGGAGGAGGAAGAAGACCACCGACGATGAAAATTAAAGCCGCAGGTGGTGCTGCGGTGATGGACGACACCGGGGAAGTGACCATTCGCCGAAGACCACCGGCGGGCCATAAGGAACATCTCGGCATGGGTTCCGAACGCTTCGCGTTTAAGATGGAAGCGGTAACACCGGAAGGCGAACGAATCGATAACGAGGAGAATAAACCGAGGAATATTCTGGAAGAAATCGTCTGGTATAAAGATTACGAGTTGACGTTGATGAAGGAAAAAATGCCGCTGAGTTTAGTCAGAGGACAAGTGAAGTTAGCGCCTCCGGTGTTGGATTTTAAACAAGCGATTATAGATCAAATGGAAAAAACAGGACAACCAGGGTTAATCGCAGAGGTGAAGAAAGCGTCGCCGTCGAAAGGGGTGATTCAACCGAACTTCGATCCGGTGAAAATCGCCAAAGCGTACGAGGAAGGCGGCGCGGCGTGTTTGAGCGTTTTGACGGACGAGAAATTTTTCCAAGGCGGGTTTGAGAATTTAAAGTTGATTAAAGAAGCTGGGGTCACGTGTCCGCTCTTGTGTAAGGAGTTCATCGTGGACGCGTATCAAATTTATTTGGCGAGAGCGAGAGGCGCGGATGCGATTTTGTTGATCACCGCGGTTTTGGATAACCAAGATTTGAAGTATTTCACGAAAATCGCGCACTCGGTCGGGATGAAAGTCTTGTTGGAAGTGCACACGTACGGCGAAATGAAACGGGTCTTGTCCGGAGACTTTGAAATCGACTTATTAGGCATCAACAACCGCGATTTAGGAACGTTCAAAGTCGATTTAAACGTCACGGTAGAGTTAATGGCGACGGAGTTAGGCAAGGAAGTGAAGGAGAGAAACATCGTCATGGTTGGCGAATCCGGTATTTTCACCATCGACGACGTCAACGTGGTGCAAAACGCCGGGTGTGGCGCGATCTTAGTCGGAGAGTCGTTGGTAAAGCAAGATACCCCGGACGTTGGCATTAAAAAGTTGTTCGGGAGACCGTTGTAAAAAGTTCTTCGCATAAAGAGATATTTTAATACCAGCCTTCGTTCGCTCCGACCACCGCTTCGCTAATCTTATTCACTCTATACTGCGGTTTTTTCTCTTCTTCTAATACCAACTTATCCATGCTCCCGCTAATTGTCATGTTACTTTTCGAAGAAACCACCTCTTTCACTTTCTCCGCCACCATCTTCTCCATCGATTTCTCCACTCTCGTGGCGTCGCTTTCGTTCGCTCGAAATTCGCACCGAACTCGCACATCTCCAACTCGTTCTCTCGTCTTTGCGCTCAACACCGGCGCGTCGATGGTGTCCTTCCCCAGACGAAAACAATCCCCTAAGGACATCTCGCTCACGCCGATTATTTCGTCCGAGAGCATTCTGTTTTCGTTTTTGATCATCAGTTTTATCGTCTGGTCGGTGATATCTGAGGACGTTTTGCACTTGTAACTTTCCTCCCAAACCGGATTACTTCCGCCGTTTTTAACCGTCTTCGTCCGCGTCTTTTCGCCGAGAAAGAACACCACGCAGTACGGGTCCATTTTGCCCAGGTAGGCGGTGTTTTTTAACTTGCTCGCGGAGACGATGGTGATTTCCAATATGCCTTGTTTGTTCGATGTCATTGGTGTTGGTACAGCGGTGAATATTCTTTTCTGTTCTGGCGACTTTTTTCTTCAATAAATTAAGTTCTAATTTTACTGCTACGACGTATCATCGTACTACTTCACGGCTCGAATCAAAACGTTTTCCTCTCTTTGAAAGTGTTTAAACACGCACAACTCTTTAACGAAGACGACGACGATATACTTACACGTTTTTTGTTCGTAAACTTTGACGTGCGTTTGTAAGTCGTTGGAACAGGCGTAAAGGACGACGGATTCGCGATGGGCGTTTATGGCGTCGCAATAAGCGCCTTTCAAGTGCGCGACGACGTATCCGGGTAAGGTTTTGGTCATGCCTGGGAGGAACGCTTTGTCAGGGACGAATCCGTCCACGAGGAGTTGGGCGTCGTCTTCACCGTCGCGTCCCGGCGCGTGGTGGTGATTTTGGTGGTGTTGATGTCGATGACTATGATCGTTGCCGCCGTAAAGCGCGTGTAATCGCGCTTCGGTGCCTGAGGCGCTGAAAGTACCCAGGGAAGATTGCGTGCTCGTGTCGATGACGACTCGTTTCTGAGCGTTGTCGAACGTCGCGTGGTATTGCGTGATGTTCTGCTCGAAGCAAATTTCGTACGACCACCATCCAGAGCTGGATCGATGGCATCCTAATTTTCGTAACGCGCTTCGAGCGAGGAAACGGGCTTTGGAGTGCTGCGCGCGAGTGAAAAATCGAGGAGGATGCGCGTCGCGGGTGTTTCTGTTCGCGTCTTCGTCGTGGCGTTCGCGCGAGTTTATATCCTCTTCGTAATCGTCGTCGTTGTCGTCGTCGTCAAAGTCGTTTGCAGCGGTGTCCTGCACGTCCTCAGGAGTGGCGCACTTCGGAGGAGGGGGCGGTTGTCCATCTTCTCCTTCTCCCTCTTCTTTGCTAAATCCAGACGAACACTGTTGTTCTTCTATTTCTTCTTCTTTCGATTCGTCTTTTACGTGCATTTTATTCAACTCGCACACGAAAGCGCATCCAAGCTTTGCCGCGTTGATGCCAATCGCGTCCTCCGCTAACAGATCTTTTTTGGTCGTTTTCGAGGTAATCTCGCCTCGTCTCGCTCTTTCGCTGCGAACGAATTCATCTCGGTCTCGTAAATCCTTCAACGCGTTTGCTATTTTTGATGCCACATCGTTCCGGGTTTGAACATCAAACGCCTCTTCGCACGCCGTCGTTAACGCGTAGGAATCGAAGTGCGTCATCGGCGCTCGAATCGTCGATAACTCAATCGACGCCAATCCAAAGTTTTGCTCCTCTTGTGGATCTTCTCTGTTATTATTTTTATTATCCGTCATCGGTGGTTTCGGCACCGGCACCACCGCTCGATTTTTCATCGCGTTCGCTGGATTCGCCGTCACGCCTCCGCACTTGCTCACCAGACACGACATCACCGCCTTCTCTGCCGGCTCGTACTCGTTATTCTTAAACGCGTTTCTCTCCATCAAATACTTCCACCGCAACTCTTTAAAACACTCAATCGCGATTGAATCGCACAACTCGCACCCCATTCGTTCGCCACTCACGATCGCGTCTCGCTTAAACCGTTCCATGTTTTGGAACGAATTCTTCGAGCGTCTCTTTTCTCTTCGTTTCTGTTTCACCTGTTCGGCGTGTGCTTTTCTTTTCGCTTCTCTCGCCGCTATTTTCTCCTCCGTCTCGACGCTGTTCGTCGTCGTCGTCGTCGTCGTCCTCATAGTATTTAATGCCAATAACTCCTCCTTCGCTCTCCTCTGCGCCTCTAAAATTCTCATTGCCTCCTGCTTCGCGTTCAAACTCTTCTCCGGTTCCCCGTGTCCATCATTCGCCATCCCCGGAGGATCCGGATGTTCCACCACCGTCGCGCCGAATTGCAACTCTTGCGTCGTTCGAATCTTCGTCTTAATCACGTGATGTTTCGTGTCCGCAATCTTCCCCGTGCCGAACTCTTCTTTACCAATCTGTTCTCGCTCGTACCATTTGTCCGATTCCGCGTACCCGTAGAAAAAATTCGCCTTTACATCGTCTCGAACGATGTTCATCGACGTCTGCGCGAAACCTTCTCCTTCTTCTTCGTTGTCTTCCTCTTTTGAGAGCAATCTGTGGACGATTTTTTGCACTTGCTTTTGTTGATGATTCGACGACGACGAAGCGCCAAAACCGAGCCCGTTCGTCGTCGTTTCGTACCGGTGCGTTGCTTCTTGGTCTTTTTCGGTGCTTCGTTCCGTTCTGGTGAAGAAAAACGGCGACGGTAACGGGATGATGAAATCTCGCATCGTGTCCGGCGTTGGCGGATGATTTTCTTCATCTTTCGATGAATACGAAAACGATTGAATCCCAGAAAGGGTGTTCCCGAACGCGAGGAAAAGGAAGACGAGGAAGAAGCGCGGCGTTTTTGGTGTTCTCGCTGTTGCTGTTCTCTTTTTCTTCTTCATTTTCTTCATCTTCTTTCGCGTGTGTGAGAGACGAACAAGAGTGAAGAGATAGTAGAACAAGTGAGGAGAAAAAAATGTAAATACGGGAGTCGGTTGCACTCTACTTCGCAGCTCCATCGCTATTACGACTACTACCACCACCAATTTCACCGAGTTCGGAGACGAAGTCGTCGCCGCCGCACATGTCCGTCGCTCCGTAACAGACGCTCTTCGCGCGTCCGTTCGTTCGCTCTCTTTGCGCGAGTTCTCGCAACGCCAAGACTTCGGCGTAGCATCCGCCGCCCAAGACGAAGGCGACGGCAGAGGCGTACCCACCGGCGTGTTCGTCTTGGTGCGACGATCGATTTGAAAGAGGAACGCTCGCGCGTTGGGAAGCGGACGCTTTCGCGTCAAAGTAGGCGAAAGTATCCACGACCGCGTCGCCGCCGACGTCCGCGGAAGATGAAGAAGACGGTTGGTTCGCTAATAACGCCTCGACTGCGGCGGCTATGGGGAGTTGTCGTTCGCCGGACAACAAGTGTTTCGCTGTTTTCGTGATTAAATCAACCGATTGGCCGTATAATCTATCCGCCCAGTCTAAAATATCCGCTTGAGATCTATTGCTGCTGCTATTCGCGTTGCCGCCTTTGTTTTGTTGTAACTGTTGATTCAACGAGAGCATTTTTTTGACGTAGTTATACGCGCCGACTTCGCACCCGCTCGCTCTCAACGCGCCTTCGATGGCCTCGTCGTCGATTTTACCGGTATTTCCAGAACTGTTCAGTTGCGAGGTGAGCAACAGTATCAACGCTAAGCGGATTTTGTCGCTCGCGGAACCTCTGCCCGTGGCGCTCAACAAACTCAACGCCGCTTTCCAATCGCCTTTGCCGTTGCAGAAATCTTCCTCGATGGAAAAGTACTCGTCCAAACCTCTTTGTTTAATTTCTTTTAACAGCGCGGTGGCAATGTTCGTGTGCTTATCGATTAACTTTTTGTGCTCTTGTAATTTCGGCAACGACTCCACCGCTTTCGTCAACTTGGCCGTGCTCGCGCCGGTTTGATCGTCGGCGTCGTCGCCCCCGGTGGAATTCGCCGCGGATGCAGACGCGGCGTTGACTTCCGCGATCGCTCTTTTATATTCCGCCAACTCCACCTCTACGCTTTCGGCCACTTTGGGAAACTGCGCGTCTTTATACTTTTTCCAGAAATCATCCGAATCGTCCAACGCGTACGATTTCGTCTTGGCGTCCGCGCCGACGGCATTTTTATCCGGCTTCACGTCCACTCGATTCAACTTCATGTGCAACACGTCGTGCACTAACGGTTCGTAGTGCCACGCGTGTTGTAAACTGGCGGTAAAATCGTAGTTTCTGTCAAAAATCGCGAGTATCGGCCTCGCCATTTGCTGCGCCGCTGCGCCGTTCGCGTTGCCGACGCCAATCAGCGGCATCTGCCCAAACCCGCTCCCGTTTTTACTCCCCAAATAATCTCTGAGTTTGCTTTCCAACTCTCTCCCGACCATTTCCGCGGCGCCACCTTTAGGACACCGAATAACCGGCACTTGCCCCATAGTCATGACCGTCGCGAACAGACCGTTGGTCACGTCCGCGATGCACTTTTCGATGTCCTCGCCTCTGCTCTTCGGATCGTTCAACTTCTTAAACGCGTCCGGTCGCATGATTGAAAACACGTCGCGCTCTAAACTCACGAAATCCAAGTTTTGATCGAACACTCGTTTCACTCGATTCGCGATGTTGGCTTTCACCGAAGCCGTCGCCAGCTCTTCCAAGGCGCTTCTCGGCAGTTCTCTCGTGAAGTGAAAGTGATAACTCTCGTACAAGTTCTCGCCCAAATCGTGCGACATTCTTTGCACGTTTCTCGCGGTCGGTTGCACGAAATAGACCGCCGGGACGTCTGGAATCTGCTCGCGTTCGCTCTCTAACAGTAAAGTTAACGTGATGCCGTGCTGTCTGAGTTCGTTCACTTTTAAGAGAGGTGCGATGACATCGAACGTGAACTTGTCCAGGATTAAGATTTTGTACTGAATGTCCCCGTGATGATGATGTGATCTTCCTCCGAATGCATCGTCGCGCAGTTGCGCGCTGTGACGCGTACTCTCGAGCAAAACGTCGTCGAACATTCTCACGACGGCGCGTTTCTGTCGCGCGCGTAAATCCATCTGTAATCCGTGAGTCGCCGCGTCCATTTTTCTTTTCTTTTACTCGAGGAGTCTCTCAGAGGAGTGTGAGGGAAAAGGAGAGATTTTGATCGATTTGAACAACACGGAAGCAAAACGAGTGAAAATTCTGCGAATGAAGAAAATACACCAGAGAAGAGCGAAAGGAAAAACGCGTACGCGCATGTGTTTGCGCGAATAATGCGCGTGTGTGTGTGTGTAATAATAATAACAACAACAACAATGAACAACTCGTGGTTTTCTTAGTATATGGTTGATGACCTTTTGTTTTCTTTATAAAAATAATGATATATATCGCGCGCGATGTGCGCGACTTGGAGGAGTACAATTTTTTTGCCGCGAGCGGTCGTTTAGAATATGTTCTCTCCTAAAAGAGCGTCAAAGTCAAAGTCGTCCGCGTCGCCGAGCTCGTCGATGCCTCGCAGATTCTGCTCGAAGTCATCGTCGAGTTGTGGGTGTGGAAGGGCGTGGAGGTTGGGTCCCGCTGGCACAGGCGCTGGCGCCGCCGGCGTCGGGTTAGAAGGCGTGGCCGGTTTCTTCTTCTTTTTCTTCTTGTTCCCTCCGGCAGACAGTCCCGGATCGAACCCGTCCATGATGGAGTCGAACTGCGTGAGAGAGGCTTTCTTTTGCTGCGCAAGCATGCGTTGTTTGAGCATTTCTTCTCGTTCGAGCTGTTGTTGAATCGCGATTTGACGTTGGCGTTCTTGCTCTTGCTGCTTCTGTTGCTCTTGCAAGCGCGCTTTTTCTTCTTCCAGGCGTTGTTTGTGTTCTTCCAGGTGCTTTTTGTGTTCTTCTCGTCGTCGTTGAGCTTCTTGGACGGCTTTACTGTCCGAACCAAGCGTCAACGCGAACGCATGCAGTGGATCTTGGCCTATAGTTGTCGCACCGTCGCTCCCGCTGCCCGCTTTCTCTTGCTTGATCTGAACACTCGCCGCCGCCTCTAGAGGAGCAACCACCGGTTCTTTCTTGTCCTCCGTCGCGACATCATCACCAGCGCCACCGTTACCGTCGACGGTCGTCGTTTCCGCGCCGTCGTCCGACTCTGTCGTCTTCTTCTCTTCTCCTTCTCCTTCGCCTTTTCCCCCGGGGGTAGTTTCTTCCTTCTTATTTTCTTCTTCTTCTTCTATTTTTTGCTCTTCTTCTTCATCTTCTTTTTTTACCGCGGCGGACGGAGACGAGACCACCAACAAGTCGCTCGCGTTCTTCTCGCCACCGAATGCTTCAATCACGCGTTCTTTCTTCGTCTCCGGAAGAGGATTTCCGCACCAACCTTCCTTCTGCGCGACTTTGTTTCGGGCAACCATCCTCGTGAATCTTTGCAACCTTCGACTGGTAATATCCGTCGCCGTCGTCGGCACGTACATCTGCCGTTCGTCCGGGTGGTTGTCCCATTCAGAAGTAGCGCCAACATTCGCGTTCAATCGTTGTCTGTGTTGTGCCTCGGCCTCAAGAATTTGGCGATCGTACTCTTTCGTCGGCCCGTCGGATAAAATCTGTCTCGCTTTCTCCGAGTCTTCGGCGGTCAAGCTCTTCAAGATGTCGCCCAACGCGCTCTTCTCGTCCGCCGTCATCGGTTTGAACAAAACGATCGATTTTAATTCGAGGTCGGATAGCTGATTTTGTGCCAATCCCAAGGCTTGCATGATCGTTTGGCACTCGCTTTGAATCGTTTGATACTCTAATTTCGACGCCGCCGCGGCGGCTTTGGCGATACACGCGTCTCGGTCCAGTAACAAACCTTCCTCGACTTCCTTTTCTCGCGCGACGATACCTTCATATTTCGTGTGCCAAAGCGCCAACAAGGTCTTTGCCATCACGTGCACATCTGTTCCTTCCGCGTTGAACTTCATGGCGTTGTTAAACGCCAACTCGACGTCCTCGTGAACCTCTTTCGCGAGTTCGTATTTACCGCCGTCTTCGATGAACTTTTTAATCGTTCCGAGGTCCATCGGATTGGTAATTATCGTGTGATAGTTTGCCAAACCCAACGCCACGGCATCGACGGGCATGCGGAACGGTCCACCCCAATCGTGCGACATGACTTGTCTCACCGCGGCTAAGCATTGACGGTGGACGACGTCGAGCAACGAGCGATATCGCAACACTTCGAAACCTTCCTTGAACTCCGATTTCGCGCCAGATTTCGTCCTCTGCGTGGTGATGACTCTAAACGCGGCGTGTTTCTTTCGCATTTCGTCTTTTTGTTGATAGTCTTGTTGGTCTTCGTGCATCTTCTCAAACTTTTTATCGCGCTCGTTCGCCACCGCCACGGCTCTCGTCTCTAAACTTTCCACCAAAGCTTGTACCTCGCCGAGCTTTTTCTTCAGCGCAATCTTCTGTTCTTTCTCTTCTTGAATCTGCGCGGGTGTTCGGAGTTTTTGTTGCGTGAGTAAATACTCCTGTTGCCGCTCGATTTCGGTTAAGCCGAGCATGTCGTGTGGGAGTTCGTGCATGCCGCCGTTCATGGAGTGGTATCGGGCGATATCGGAACCCATGATATCGGGAATATCAAACATGCCGCCATGAGCCGGTAACGACTTATGCGACGCTAACTTTTGCTTCTTACTACGCGGCGTGTCTGTTTTAGCACCACCTCTGCTCGGTGGTCGCTTCGGCCCTGCGTTTATCATCTTGGCCGCCTTCTTCATGCTCGCCGCGCTACCCTTCTTCGCTCCTACGCTATCTTTGCTATCTAATTTGCGCTTGTTACTACCTGCTCCACCCCCCCATAACGAGGCCGCGCTCACATCGGCACCAATCGGGGCGGGAATACCTTTAAAGACGTGTAACTCGTTCGGAAATCCAGGTAATCCGGCTAAAGCAAACCCGGGCGGTAACTTTTCCGCTCTTTTTTCTGCGTCTTGTCGCGTCGTCAGTATCTGATGATGTTTATCGTCGTTCCACAAATGTGAGAAAGATGGAGGGAAAGAATAACGAGGTGATGAAAAAAGAGTGGAATCCAGGTCAGCGAAGAAATGGTTATCGAACGTGTTATCATCATCGTCGTCCGGATGATGACCTCCTTCGTGAAAAATACGCGTAAGCTCGTCCACGCTAAACGACGGCGAAAAGAACGCGTTGTCCTTCTCGATGTTTTCTACTAAACTCAGCGAAACGTCCTCCTCGCGGATGGTCTCCTCCTCCGGCGGCGTCCGTAACGACGAAAGCGACGACGACGAGGATGAAAAGAAAAGCGCTGGTTCTCGTCTTTGTTGTTGTTCTTTTTCGCGTGGTCTACTACTTTTCTTCGATCGTATCGTATCGTATCCTCGTATCGCGGGTCTTTGTCGTCGTCGTTTCGCTGTTAAAGAAGAAGAGGAAAAAGAAGGTTGAGAAGAAAACGAAGAAAACGATACGGACGAATTCGACTGTGACGTGGCTTTCGAGGCACGCGTTTTAAAAACGCATCCAGATCGGGTTCTCGAGGAACCAAGAACCCGCAAAGACGAGCGACGACGAATACCGCGATTGGTCTTCGTACGCGTCGAAGTCTTTTTGCTCTCGTCGTTCGCGATGATGACGCTCGTGTTGTTGTTTACCTCTCCACTCTTCGGCGGTCGAATCCAATCATCCTGGTCCATTTTTCGCCGCCGAAATGTATTTACTACGGTACGTTTCTTTTCGCTTTTATCCCGTCTTTTTCTTCTTGAACGCGGAGCAAAGAGAGAGAAACAACCACCGCTTCCTGATTACTTCTGCTTTCAAGTTGTTGTTGTTCAAACTACTGCGCGTGGAAAGTCTTTTTTGCTCTCGTTCTCTGATGAAGCCAATTCGAATACCACGAGAAGAATCGAATCCCTTGGAAAACGTTTCGAATTCTCTCTCTCTTATTTAGTCTCTCTTATTCCGTACGAAAAAGCGCTCTCTTCCCTGTCTTGCTTCTTTCTTTCGCTTCTTTCGAGAGCGCTTTTGAGAAGAATCACAGCGTTCAGACGCCTTTATTGTTGTTGTTGTTATTCGTAGTATTAGTATTCGTACTACTACTGAAGCACACCAACACCTCCAATTGGTCGAGAGTGAAAAAGAGTGAATTTTTGTCTCGTTTTTTGCTCTTCTTTTTTTCTCGGGCAAACAGCTTCTCTCTGTCGTGGTTGTTTTTCGTCTCTGCTTTTTCTACTCTTTCGCTTCTTTCGTTCTCTCTTTCGTTCTCTCTTCACATTTTTTTTGTTCGCGAGAACACACACACAACATTAATAACACTCGACCTAAAATAATGGTACGTTCTCTATACACTTAAATGCGCGAATACGTATAGCATTTGTGTTCGTGGTATTCTTCGTTTTATTTTCTCTTCTGAAAGAGAAAAGCTCGTAAAAGCGGGAGAGTCGCGTTCGCGTCTTTCTCTTTTACGAAGAAGAGCGATGATGATGATGATGCTTTTTACGCGCGAATTTTTGGTAAATCGGGTTTTTTAGGAGTGCGCGTATGCGGGTAGAGAGAGTGTCTGCGAGACCACCGAACAACTGGAAGAAGCGATTGAAAAATCGAAATCCACGCGTTCTTTCGCACGCAACGCGCACGCGTGACCTGCGATGCGTATTTCGCGTAATGGGAGTCTTTTTGCATTTCCATCACCATTCTGCGCGATGATGACGGACGGGCTCAAGTCCTAAAATGGAAAAAAATCTCTCTCTCTCGTCTAACATACGTATGCTTTGTCGTCGTCGTTTCTACATCGAAACAACCGCTGACCTTCTCTCCTCTCTCTTAACAACAACACAGCCACCGAAAAAGAAAGTCGCCGCCGTCCCTGCCGCCATCAAGGCGAAGATTGCCGCGAACACGGTCAAGGAACCGACGGACCCGCGATTTGTTCGCGAACCGAAAAACTTTGGCATTGGCAACGACATGATGCCGAAAACGCCGTTAAACAGATACGTGAAATGGCCGAAATACGTTCGCATTCAAAGACAACGACAAGTGTTGAAAAAGAGATTGCGAGTGCCGCCGGCGATTAACCAGTTCACGAAGACTTTGGACAAGAACATGGCGACGAACTTGTTCAAGATGCTCATGAAGTATCGCCCGGAGGACAACGCGCAAAAGAAGGAACGTTTGACGGATATGGCCAAGGATGCCGCGGAAGGCAAGGAGTCCGACGTCAAGAAGCCGGTTGTTGTCAAGTACGGTATTAACCACATCACGTACTTGGTCGAGCAAGGCAAGGCGGAATTAGTCGTCATTGCGCACGACGTCGACCCGCTCGAGTTGGTCATTTGGCTCCCGGCGTTGTGCCAACGCATGAACGTCCCGTATTGCATCGTGAAGGGTAAGGCGCGTTTGGGTGCCGTCGTGCACAAGAAAACCGCCACGGCGTTGGCGTTGACGGCGGTGAAGCAGGAAGACAAGATGGAGCTTTCTAAGTTAGTCGAAGCGATCAAGGCGTCGTACAACGAAAAGGCCAAGGAGCACGCGCGAACGTGGGGTGGTGGCGTCATGGGGGTGAAGTCTCAAGCCAAGACGGCGAAGAGGTTAAGAAAGGTGGCCAAGGAATTGGGTAGCGCGGACAAGTAAATGAACCCGATTTTTATAATAAATATTAATTTTCAGAGAGAGTATATAGATATGAAGAGAGAGATTTTGAGGAGGAGTTGGACTTCGGACTTAAGGACGCACCGTCGCTGTTACATTTCGCGTTTGTTTCATTTAGCTCACACACAAACACAGTAGTCAACAGATACTTATTAGCGTGCGAACATCGGTTGTTATAAATACGCAACAATAGATTTACGAAAGTCGGAAAGTCTGCATCATTTTCATCATCATTTCATCGTCAAAAGTTTATAACACTCTTTTCTCCCTCTTTTCGCTTCACAACAAAGAGCGAACTCATTTAACATGGCAAGTCCGGAACCAGCGCAAGTACCAACGCCTTCGTCTCCTCCTAAACCTCCTCCTTTACAGCGCACTTCCACGTTTTCCGAGCGATTGAAGAAATCCTCCATCCCGTTATCCTTTTCCGTCCACGACCACTTCCAATCCGTGTTCCAATTGGAGAAAACAATCTTACTGAAACCGCAAAACGTTCGCTTCACCGTCGGCGCCTCCGCGTTCGTCCAAAAGAAAGAAATAAGTACCTACGGGAAACTCGAATACGACGTGCCTTCAAAAGTGTCTCTTCTCGACGGGAAAGAGTTCAACACGTGCACACCGACGATCGTTTTAGACTCGAGCCAAGTCGAATTGAAGAAGAAGTTCCGCGCGTTCGAAAGGAACAAGTTCGGGAAATGTTCCGTCTCGTTGTCCTGTGGGTACAACTTCAAAAAACGAGATCCGTTCTTCGCGTTCGAGGCGGTACCGTTAAACCCGTTAATATTATCCGTAGGCGCCATAGGCGTGATGAAAGAAATCGGCCACGCGAGTGGGAAACTGGAACGGGAAGTGAAACTCCCGTTCGCGAGTGGGAGTCGATGTAAGATTTCAATACCGGTGGACGTGACGAGAGAGAAACGGACCAACGCGTTTCGAGTAAGGGCGAACGGGAGCGCGTGTACCGTGAAGTTGAAAGAACAGATGATCACCATCGGGAGTACGAATAAAAAGACGACGAATTTGTTACGATAATATACTAGTCGATCGATCCTGATTCTTCGCTGATGATGAGAGAATGAATCCCAATGATTATTCCCGCGCTCGCTTTGTAATACTATACGACACACATGTACTCTTGTTTACCATCACATCCGCGCAGCGGTGAAAAACACGTCATAAAAAGTCGAACGCAACTTACACACAACCACAGAAGAACTGAAAGAATGCGCACCACGGAGCAGCTGAAAGACAGCGGCGGTTTAGCCGCGATCGCGAGGATGTTGAAAGCGCAGCATAAGCAGCAAACGACGACGACGGCGAACGAGAACGACGAAGAGTGTAACGACGACGACGAGAAAGAGAAACGAGGAGAAAAACGACGACGAAAAGAGAAGAAGAAGCATAAAAAGGAGAAGGAAAAGGAGACGAAAAAGGAGTTTAAGAGGAAGAAGACGTCGTCAAAGTCGGACGATTCAGACGTAAACGACGACGATGCGGAGGACGAAAAGAGGAGGAGGAAAAGTAAAAGCGAGGAGGAGAAGGAGGTTTCGTTGGAGTCGCTTTTAAGGCGAGTGGACCCGGTGGTGATGTTAGACAAAAACGACGACGAGAATGATAAAATGTTGAAGAGGATACGAGCGAAGCTGAAGTGTGCGTTAGAGGCGAACGTGTTGCACTTTTCGAAACGCGCGAGCGGTATTACGAAGAACGCGAGCGTTACCGCCGAGCGAGCGCACGCTTGGCGACAGGCGGTTCGCGGATACGGGGACGAAGAAAACGATGAGAGAGGACCTGGAAACGTCGATTCTGTTTTGAACGTGTTTAAGGCGATGTCGGATGTGCTCATGGCGATCGTGTCCGTTGATTCCAAATGTAGTGACGACGATTCAGACGACGAGAGTGAAATAGTGAAGAAGTATAGCCCATTCGCGTCGCAGTTGAGAGCTTTGTCGACGAAAGCGTTCTAATAAAGCAGGGGAACAAAATGTAATAAAACGTAGAACAACGCATTAGAAGATGTAATAATATTATTATTTGCCAATACAAAATCGCTCGAATATGGTCCCTAAAATATCCTCCGAAACGTCTTCGCCGGTAACTTCCCCCAACGCCACCGCGGCTTCTCGTAAATCAATCGTCCAAAAGTCTACGGGTAAATCGTTCAGCGCGGATTCTTTCACGCGTTCCATGGCTTCTACGGCGTGTTTCAACGCTTCGCTTTGCCGAGAGGAGACAAAATAAGCGTCGCCTTCGACGCTGGAAAGACCAGATTCGAAAGCGTTGGACACTTTTGACTCTAAATCTTCGATACCAAACCCTTCTTTGGCAGATAAGAAGACGACGTTGTTTAAATTGCACTTGTCCAACACGTATTCGGGCACGCGCAATTGATTCGTCAAGAACGGTTTCATCTTCCCGCTCGGGTCACTTTTCATTTCTTCAATCAGAGATGCGTTCTCCGTGATATCGTCCATTTTATTTGCCACAAAAATCACGTTTTTCGCCACGTCTAAAGCTTCTCTCCAAACGGTCTCGTCGGCGCGTTCCCACCCTCGACTGGCGTCTAAAACGAACGCGCACAAATCTGCTCCTCGCGCGGCTATTTTCGAACGCTCGATACCGACCGCTTCCACTTTATCTATTATTTCGGTTTCCTCTTCTTTGTTACTATCATCACTACCGCTACTACCGTTACTATTACTACTATTACTACTACTCCTACTACTTCCACCTCTTATGCCAGCCGTATCTAACAGAGTGACCTTCACGCCACTCACATTTACCGTCGCCTCGACCACATCTCTCGTCGTCCCTTCCACGTCGGTGACTATCGATCGTTCGCTCTTCGTCCATCGATTCAACAATCTCGATTTTCCCGCGTTTGGACGTCCGACAATCGCCAGCGTGCACCCAACCGACAAACTCGCGTTCTTCTGCGACGTTTTCAACGCGCTCAACGCCACCTCTTTCGCCTCGTCCACTTCTTTTGCAATCTTATCGACGTCCAGAGGTACCATCTCGTCGTCAAAGTCCAACCGCGCTTCCAACTCTGCCAAAACATCAATCATCCTCCTTCTCGCCTCTTTGACGTCGTTGGACAAACCACCTCTCAACGTCTTCAGCGCTTGCACCGCTGCCTCATCCGTCTCCGCTCGAATCAACGAATGCACCGCTTCCGCTTGCGACAAATCCAACCTCCCGTTCAAAAACGCTCGCATGGTAAACTCGCCGTTCCTCGCCAATCGACACGCGTTCGTGCGTAAGCACGCGTCTAACACTCTCGCGGCGCACACGGACCCGCCGTGCGTGTGTATTTCAACCACGTCTTCCGCGGTGTACGATCGAGGTTTCAGCATTGGTAAAAGGAGAACTTCGTCGATAACTTCTCCGTCGTTGTTGTTCACAATCGTCCCGTGAAGGACCACGTGCGACTGAAAACAATCTTTTCTTTTCCCGGTTGGTTTAAAAATCTCATTCGCAATCTCCCTCGCGTTCTCTCCGCTGATTCGAACGATAGAAACCCCGCCTAACTGAGGAACAATCGGCGTCGCGATCGCCACGATCGTATCGTTGTTGCTGGAAGAGTTTTCCATCGTCGTCGCCATCATCCTCGTCGTCGTCCGTTTGTTGTTGTTGCTGCTTGAACACCATTTTTGCGAATTTCGCCGCCAAAAAAACTCTTTTCTCCTCTTCCTTCTTGTCCTCTCGTTTCCGTGGATGATGTGAAAAACAAAGCGGGACTTCTCAGACGATTGAGTAGTAGTACTAAACGACGACGACGCGAAAAGCATCATCCTCTCTTCTTCGAAAGAAGAAAAGGAGGAGGATAAAAAGCAGCAGCAGAGTGTTTTTTTTTTGTTAAGTGTTTGTGGGAAAATTCCCTCTGTAGTATTTAGGGTTTAGGGTTTAGTACCACGTTGGAGCTCAAAAGAAAGAAAAAGGCGGCTGTTCTTGCGCGCAAATTCATCAGAATTGTCAACGCAAAAACACGCGCAAACAAACAGCATTCCAACGCCGAGCTCGAGTTCTCTCTCCTCTTCAACAAAGAAGAAGAAGAAGAAAAACAGTGAGAGCCGTGAAGCTTTATTATATATAAACTATATAATAATACACTTTCTTGTTGTGTTTAAAAGGTAGTATATAATTGTGTGTTGTCTTTTCTTTCCCGTAAAGAATTCTCTCATTCTCTCTCTGAAT
>Ga0115551_1001216_pt1 | contig 16570 bp, 9 predicted proteins | sample COGITO_mtgs_1103_FD_87179 | JGI IMG/M metagenome (GOLD analysis project Ga0115551, IMG submission 87179) | Pelagic marine microbial communities from North Sea - COGITO_mtgs_110321 | ecosystem: Environmental > Aquatic > Marine > Epipelagic | place: Germany:Helgoland, sampling site Kabeltonne... | reverse complement strand
GCGATGGCAACCTCCGTCTCGAGCTCGCCGCGAATCGTCTCAATCTTTCGCATCGCCTCGACGTCGGATTCATCCGCCGCCGCCGCAGCCTCCGTCTCCGTCGCCTCGAGCTTTGCCTTGGTCTCCTTCAGCTCGCGTTCCATCGCGAGGAAGTTATCCTTCGTGATCGTCTCCCACTCCTCGCGGTCCGCTCGCCACTGCTCGAGCTCAGCCTTGGCCGCCGTCGCGTCGGCCAGTTCGCCCTCGTACTTGGCGCGGAGTTCATCCGCTTCTTTCATCATCGTCTCCGCGACAGTCTCCGCGGACGTCTTGGCGTCCACGAGCTCGGCGCGTAACGTCGAGGTCTCGTCCAGGGCGTTCTCGAGATCCGCCTTTGCCTTTTCGAGCTCCTCGTCGGCGGTCGCCTTAGACTTTTCGAGGTTCAAGGCTTCGTCGAGGGCGCTGTCGAGATCCGCCTTGGCCTTTTCGAGTTCCTCGTCGGCGGTAGCCTTGTACTTCTCGAGCGTCTCCGCCTTGGCCTGGTACGCCTCTTCAAGCTTCTGGATGTCCTCGGAGCGTGCGGCGTCCAGATCTCGCTGCACCGTCTCCAGCTTCTCCGCGGCAGCCTTCTCAGCCTGCTCGAGCTCAGCCTTGAGCGCCCGTCGCGCCTCCTCGAGCTTCTCGAGCGCAGCCTTGTCGGCGGACTCGAGCGCCTTGTCGGCGGACTCGAGCATCTCCTCGGCAGCCTTCTCGGCGGATGCGAGTTCGGACTTGACCGACGCGAGTTCGGCTTTGAGCGCCGTCTGCGCGGCTTCCAGCTCCGACTCCGCGGTTTTCAGCGCCGTCTCGAGCTCAGCCTTGGCCTTTGCGAGCTCCTCGTCGGCGGTTGACTTGTCCTTCTCGAGCGCCTCCGCCTTCGCCCGGTACGCGTCCTCAAGCTTCTGAACGTCCTCGGAGCGGGCAGCGTCCAGATCCCGCTGCACCGTCTCCAGCTTTGCCGCGGCGGCCTTCTCAGCCTGCTCGAGCTCAGCCTTGAGCGCTTTCTCAGCCTGCTCGAGCTCAGCCTTGGCGACCTTCTCAGCCTGCTCGAGCTCAGCCTTGGCGGCCTTCTCAGCCGCCTCGAGCTCAGTCTTGGCCGCCGTCTGCGCCGCCTCGAGCTCAGCCTTGGCCGCCGTCTGCGCCGCCTCGAGCTTCTCGGCGGCAGCCTTGTCGGCGACGTCCGCCTCGGCACGGAGCCTGGCCTCCACTTCCGCGATCGCGGCGTCCGCCTCGGACTTGGCCCGCGACTCAATCTTCCGCGCGAGCTCCTCCTTCTCCTTGACGACGGCGGCGAGGGCTTCCCTCGCCTCCTCAACCTCCCTCGCCTGCTCAGCCTCGCGCATCATGAACTTAGCCTCGAGCTTCTCAATCTCGAGCATCGCCTTCTGGTTCATCTTGGTCTCCATCTGCGTCGTCTTCTTCTCAAGTGATTCCTTCTCCTTGGACACCGACGCGTGCGTCTTGATCATCGCCGCGAGTTTCTCCTCCGTCTTCTCCAGTTGCTCCGCGAGCTCCCGCTCGTGGTCGGTGAGGAGCTCGTTCCGGGCTTTTGCGATCTCGAGATGTGTGAAACGACGCGCGGCGACGACGACGGCGAGGAGCGCGGCGCATGGGACCGCCGCGGCCAGGCCGATCTGCCACGCGGGCGTCTCCCGGATGATGAGATTCACGAGATCGGATCGGGTGAGATTCTTCCGTGGGACGCGAATCGTCTTGACCACCTCCTTCTGGACCGTCTTGATCACCGGGGAATGCGAAGTCCCCGCGTGCTCGAGACCGGCGGCGATGCCGGTCGCCGCGCGCGAGGCGTCATCGCCGGCGTGAACAGCCGAGTCCGCGGCGTCCTCGACGATCGTGATCCCGACTGATCCCGGCTTGGCGCCGACGACGCCACCGGCGAGCGCCTCCGCGGCGATGGCGTCGGCGATGGTCCCGGCGCTTCCGTCGGTGGCGGGCGCGAGCACCGCGGCGGACGATGCCGTCGTGCTCGACGTTCGTCCGCCGACGACTTGCTTGAGGATGTACGACGCAGCCGTCGCGCCCGCCGCGGCGTACCCTCCGTTGACGACGGCGTCGGGGAGTGCGTGCGCGCGCCTGGGCATGACGAGGGAGGCGCCGGTGATGGCGACACCCGCGAGCGCGAGCTTCAGCGTCTTGCCCCACGACTGCGTGATGAGAGGGAGGTCGGGAGAGGACGGTCGGTCAGGGGCGAGATCGGTCGCGGGAATTAATTCTAATTCTGGGCCGCGAGGATGGTGTCGTCGGGTGCCGAGAAGACGCGCGGTCGGACGTGCGCCGGGACGCACCTTGGCACCGGTTTCCGCGCGTGTCTCGCCCGGGAACGGGGGAGGGGGGATCCATCGGGACTCCTCGGTCTCCGGTCCGCCGGACACGCGCGCTCGCACGACCACGCAGGTCGCGCGGCCGGAGGACCGCTCGCCGGCAATCCGGCTCCCGCCACCATCATCCGAGCGGTGGCGTCTCCAGGGCGCGAGCGCGCCGGAGAACGCGAGGGATGCCGCGCTCATGTCGCCGACACGCGAGCGAGGTCGCGCGTTCGCTCAATGAGAGGTCCCTCGAGATACGTTAGCGAACAAACGCCCTCCCGGAAGGTCGCTTATCACCGGGCGCGCGCGGGGATCACTGCCTCGCCGCGGCCGTGTACTTCGCGGGTCTTTTTCCCAGAGACGAGAGAACTCTCTCTCCTGCGTTCCGGCGAGATGCGACTTCTTTTTCCGAAAGGAACGTGCGAGTTGCGGACGTTCAGTGGGCGCTTCCGAACGACGATGCGCCGGTGCGAGGCGCGGGACGGGTCCGAAGACTCGTGTGCACGCCAGTGCGTCCGAGTGTGTCTCGCGATACGCCGCGACGCGCCCGTGTTCACCCCGAAACCGGCCTCGAAGTTCCGGTGTTTTTTCTGACAACGGAGTTTTTTTGGCTTTCGCGGGGCCAGCACAGCCTTTTGTTTGGCCACATGTAAAAGCATTACAGGCTGGCGCAAAATATCTGGCGCTTTGATTGGGCATTCGCCTTGGGTCTGAGAACCGAGGTTGCCAATTGCATATTTCAGCCGCGGAACGTATGCGATTTGTTGCTGATACTTCCTCCGATTTGGTTCGGTTTGTTTGCGGTTTGGAAAATGGTTCGCGCGAAAGCGCGTCCAAGAGAAAACGTGTTTGGCACCGCCGTTATAAATTACTGATGACCGTGCCCTAGTAGAGCAGAGTTCGACTGTCTGAGGAGAAGGGTATCGAGAGTCCAGACGATCGATCGACCATGGACCCGCCTCAGGCGAGGGGAGGACGGTTCCAGCAGGCGGTGCAGGAGATACAAGGTGCGCGCATCCCGAGGGACCGTCCGCCGCGCTTCGTCGCGCCTTCCAAGACTTATTTAACACCGTGCCCCCCTCCCATCCACTCGCAGCCACCACGACCGCCCCGAAACAGCAGAAGAGCCGGCTGTTCCCGAGCCAAACGTCATCGTCGCCCAAGCCCAAGAAGATCACGCGGTCAGAGGCCAAGAAGGAGGAGGAACTCAACACGTTCACCAAGCTCACCGTGGATTACCTCAACAACAAACACGCGGACATCGAGCCCGAGCCGTCTCCCAAGACGTACTACTGCGAGTACGCCAACCTGCGGAACACCCCAGGGCGGTGCGTCGAGCCCGAGACCGAGACACAAACACTGGCGCTCATCGACGAGGTCGCGGACGCGCCCCCGCGGCCGAACGTGACGTCCTGGTTCCACATCGAAGGCGTCAACGACACGGTGCTGCGCGAGTTCTTCGCGCGAATGAAGCTCAACACGGGCGCGCCCAGCAACGGTGGGGCACGCCGAGGGGGCGGTAAGAACGGCGACGACGCGGTGGCGCTGTTCTTCAAGCGGCACAGGGAACCACGGCTTCGGTTCTTCGGGACGCACATGTACGTCGCCATGCAGCTCTTAGACAGGAACGACTCGGAGGGCGACATACCGATGGTCAGCGACCAGCAAGTCTCCGCGCTCTTCATCCCGAACAGACGGATCTTACTGACGGTGAGCGAGTACGCCAGCCCAGGGACGGACTTTGACCGCCTGAGGGAGACGCTCGTGCAGGGTTCGAGCGCGTGTAACCACCCAAACGCGGACGCCACCTTGCTGTTAGCGGTGCTCGCGGACAAATTCATGGAAGACTCGTTCCCCCTCGCCGAGGAGCTGGGCGATTACCTCGAGTTACTGGCGCACGCGTTGATCATGAAACCCGGACTGCGTTACAACATACCGGCGGATAAGGTGCGGACGGAGCTGTGGCGAATGCGCCGGTTCGCGCTGAGAACGCGGCGGCTGACTGAGATACTGGCGGAGGATCCGCTGCAGCTTTTTGAAAACGCTCGGTTCCGAAGCTTCGTCGCCGTCGTCGAGCGGCAGTCGTCGTCGTTGGCGGAGCTGTGCGGGATGCACAACGAGCGGTGCGGTGACATCATGTCGCGCATAGAGGTGCATCAGACGCACAAGACGAACGAGACTCTGTTCACGCTGACGATCCTCACCGCGTTGATCATCCCGGTTCAGTTCCTCACCGGCGTGTACGGCATGAACTTTGAGAACATGCCCGAGCTTCGAACCACGTACGGGTACTACGTCTTCTGGGCGGCGGTCCCGACGTTGTGCACGTTCACGTACCTGATGCTTCGACGCAAGGGGCTCATCGAGGACGACTCCGACATCAGGATCACGCAGCTCATGCCCACCGAGGTTGTCTCCGCGGTGAGTTTCATATCAAAGAGGGCGAAGCGTCGGATGAGACAGGTTGGAGTCGGAGCGGCGTACGTGGCTGGCGGGATGGCCAAAGGCGCCAAAAAAGCGGGCGGCGCGGTGCACGTGACGATCAAGAGCGCGAGCCCGAGGTTCAGCGGGAGCGGCGGCGGGGGGGGCTCGTCCACGCCGCCGACGCCCAAGGACGCGTCGGCGTAGAGTGTAGCGTCAATTTGTCTGTGGTTTCCGTCATCTTCTTCTGGAGATCTCTCGTCGCTTCCGCCTCAAATTCTCAGTATCCTCAGTTTCCACCCTCTTCCCCGTCCACGTACATGTTCACCAAGTCCGCCTTCTTCACCCCGCGCTTCCCCGCGTACAGGTGCGCCAGACCCATCGTCTGCAGCTTGTGCTTCAGCTGCGCGACTGTCATAGCCGCCGCCTCTTCCCGCAAGTCTCCCTCGGGCTCGGGCTCGCCGGCGCCCTCCGCGGGCGCCTCCACGGCGTCCACGAACTCGGGCTCCTCCTCGATGGGCGTTGGGGACTTTTCCCTGCGACGCTTGGACGGCGACAGCGGCGTGGGTTTCCCCGTCTCCGTCGTTTCAGGACCTGGGGCGGCCGGAATACCTCCGGACTTGGCCTCCGCCTCTGCCCTCCACGCGTTCATCAAGTCGTCCGAGCTCCCGTGCGATTTCCGCGCCGGTGAGATGAGTTCGCCGCTCTTGCGCAGTTCCTCCAGGCGCGTCGTCGCGTACGCCGCGCGTTTCTCAGCCTCCGCCGCGCGCCGTTCCGCATCCCGCCTGGCCGTTTCAGCCGTCGCCGTCTTAGCCGCGGCGTGAGCCCTCGCGTCTGAATCAGCCGCCGACGCCTTGGCCCTCGCGTCCCTCGCCGCGCTCTCCGCACCTTCCCGCGCGCGCTCAGCCTCCCCGAGCCGCGCGCGCAGCGAGGTGAGCTCCTTCTCCAGCTGCGACGCGCTGCTATCGCGCGCGGCGCGAAGCGCGGTGGAATCGGCGCGAGCGGCGGCGAGTTCGCGTTCCGCTCGTCTCGCGTCGTTGGCCGCCGCCTCGGCTCGAGCTCGTTCGGCTTCAAACGCCTCGCGTAAGCTACCCTCGCGCTGCGTCGCGCCAACCTCGGTCATCTTGAACTCGTTGTGCGCGTTCTGCAGCGCGAGCGCAGCCTTGGCGGCGTCCTCGCGCGCGTTCGAGGCTTCCTCCCGCCGCGCCGCGTCGGCGTCGGCCGCGGCTTTTTCCGCGACTCGCCGGGCGTCCGCCTCGGAGGACGCGCGGGTCTCCGCGCTTCTCGCGCGCGCGTCCATCTCCCGGACCCTCGCGTCGAGCTCTATGACCCTCTGCTCGAGCTCCCGGGCTGATGCCGTCGCGCTCTCCGCCTTTTGCCGCTCCATCGCGCACTCGGATCGCGATGCGCTGAGCGCCTTCGTCGCGAGCGCGCCCACCGCGAATTTAGCCGCGTCTCTCAAAAACCCACCCAAACGCTCGTGCGCGCTCGGACCGTCCGCCTCCGCGAGGTACGTCTCAACCTCGGAATCGATACGTGCCAGCACGGAATCGATGCTGGCGTCCGGCGCGTTCGCCGCGCCCATCACGCGCGTCGACGCGGCGGCCAAAAGCTCGGAACATCGCGCCGACGCCGCCGCCACGCGCCGCTCGCGGTATTCGCGGTATCGGCCCTGCAACGCGCGCTCCAGCTTGATGTACGCCGCCGCCCTGGTCTCGGGGTTACCGACGGCGCGGGCGTCGAACACCGAACGCGCGTGTTCGATCGCCTGCGCGTGGCACACGGACAACTTGGCCTCATCCATGGGTGTATCGTCGGCTGCTTCGTAAAATTGTTCGACGTAGTCCGCCTCGCCTTCCTCGACGGCGGCGGCGCACTCGCTCTCGGCGACGCTCTGCCACGCGGTGGCGATCGCGGGCACCGCGCCGTCGTTGATCGCGGCGACGTACTGCGTCGCCATCGCGGCGAGCGCGGGCCCGTTGAGAACGTCGGCGCCGACGCTTTTCGGCCGGCACCGTTCAAAGAGTAAATCGAGCAGCGAGTCCAAACCGGCGCGAAACTCGGGCCGGAGCTCGGAGCGCGGGACGGTGTCCAGCTGTCGTAGCTGCTTCTCGTCGTTCACCGGCCGGACCAGCGGGAAGCACTCGCGCTCGGGGAAGAGGCCGCGGATGCTCTCGCGGATCGCGTTCTTCGCCTCGGCGCCTTTGTTTCCATTCGCGGTGGAGACGTTGCGCAGCGCGGACTCGAGGTAGTCCGCGGCGGTGACGTATCCGCCGTGCTCGGGGTCGTCCAGGTCGAGGTAAAAGTCGCGGAGGAGCCAGACGAACGACGGCGAGAACGTGCCGAGCTCCCGGACGTTAGTGCCCTTGCCCTTGTGTGCGTCGCTACGCGCGTTGCCCTCGGAGCGAACGCGGATGTGTTTTGTCATCTCCGTGACTAGGGACAGGCGATCGAGCGCGGCTTCATCGATGCCGCCCATCTGGTTGTAGCAGAACAGCGAGGATAGGAGCACCGCCATGGAGAAGATCTGCGTGCTGTACTGGCCGGTCTGGTCGTACGCGTCGATTCCTTCGGTGTCCAGGAGGATGACGTGGAAGCGCTTGCCGGTGACTGGGTCGATGCGCTCGATGGGCGCGGACCAGATCCACAAGCCTTTGGTGCACGGCCGGACGGTGGGTCCCACTTTGAATCCCGACTCGTTCCCGGCGCTGCACAGCTGGTTGAGGATGTAGCTCTTGCCCTGGCGCGCGCGGCCGCAGACGGCGAGCACGCCGACGTCGCCGCGGATCTTGCGGAGGGCGTCCAACGCTTCGGCGCCCAGCTCGAACTTTTTGGTCCGTTCGTCGTACTGGAGCAGGTGCAGGGGCTTGCCCGCGGCGGCGGGCTTGCTCGAGGCGGCCTTGGGGGACTTTGTGGGGCTGAAGAAACCCATCGCGCGCCTCTGTGTGATCCCGGTCGCGGACGTCGCGGATAGGGAGCGCGCCCCGAAGAGTGCGCACGTTGAGATCCTCTGCACCCCCTTCAAAGAAGAATAACGCCAGCCTGATTGATTGCGCCTGACGAACCAGTGTTTGAAGTAGAGATAAAAAGGCTGCACCCTCATACCAAATGCCCATACGAGCCCGTAATTTTCTATCTCACTCGCCAATTTTGGTCAATTTTAGGTCAAAGGCAGCTTGTCGAAGGCAGCGTCAGCATTTCATAGGAGAGAGCGCCCCCCTCACTCGGCGGACGGTCCCTCTGGCCCACCTACTGACTAGCCAGCAGCCATGAACACCGGCCATGGCTACGGCCCGCCGCACGAGCAGCTCTTCATGAGCATCGTCCCCGGCCACCACACCATGCTCCAGCCGCCGCCCAACATGGTCCACCCCGTCCTCCCCGGCCTCCCCGCGCACGCCATGTCCCTCGACCCGCACGCGCACCTCGTCCCCCCGCACCCGGGCGGCCTCCCCGCGCAACACACCACACTCGCGCAACACGGCGCGATACTCCACCCGCACGGCGGAGCGCCGATCCGCACGTGCCCAATCCCGGGCTGCGACTTCGTCACCAACCAAGGCCGAGCGCGGATGGAAAAACACGTCGCCACGCACGGCACCGAGAAACCGTTCAAGTGCCAAGTCGAGGGATGCGGCAAAGGGTTTAAACTCGCGGAGCACCTACGGCAACACGCGCGGGTGCACGCCACGGAGCGGATGTTTCGGTGTACACGGCCGCTGTGCGAAGAACACGACGCGTTCAAATCGATGCCCGAGCTGAGACTCCACGAGACCCGCGTGCACACCCTGGACAAGGCGGAGGGACGCGAGATGAAGCTCAAGGAACGGCTCGCGAAGATGGAGCGGGACGCGGAGAGTGCCCGGAAGGACAACGCGACGCTACGGAAGGCGGTGGAGCTGCTGCAGACGACGCTGAAGGAGGCGACGGCGCCGAGGAGGCCACGAAAACGAAAAAGCGGCGAAAACGGGAACGGGAAGGACGGCGGCGGCGGCGACGACGACGGTGACCAAGACGAAAGGGGCGGGGGGGAAGGGGGAGACGGCTCCTCTCGCGAACGACGACGTCAATGTGACGCGTCGACGTCCATGGATGCCGGCGGCGGGATGGACGATGACGGACGCAAGAGGGTGCGCAAGGCGTACACGGTATCCGCGAGTAATATACTCATCGCGGCTAAAGCAGCCGCCGCCGTCGCGCTGGCGGGTGCGGAGGAACGGTGGGATAAAGGGAAGGCTAACACGAAGGCCAGGTCACGGAAGGACGGTGGATTCGGTACCGCGACGCCGAGTGTGTCCACGGCGACTGCGAAGGGTACGACGAAGGTGAAAGGGGCGGGGGCGGTGAAGAAGAAACTGCCGAGGGGCGAAGTGGCTCCGTTGATGCGGGTCACCGCGGCGGGTGTTGGGGTCGGGGGGGAGGGCGTAGGGCGCGGGGACGACGTAGGGGGCTCGACGAGGAACACGAGGAACGCCGCCGCGGGGAAGGAATAGTCGGTAGACGTAGATATAAGAGACGTTCGTGCGTATGATTGATGAAAACGAGTCGGAAAGCTACCGCGCGCGCTCTTGCTCCACTTAGTCCGTAGTTGTGTCCACAGCGGGTGTCAAGGTGTCATGCAGGGCATGCACGTACATCATTGCGAGGACCCCACAAACAACCGATGAGATCAGTTTGGGACTTATCCCGCGAGGCCTCGATAGTGACATGTACGTGCGTCTTGTTTCACGCGCTGTGGACACAACAGTCTTCGCAGAATACTAAGTGGAGCAAAAGCGCCCGCAATTTTGTCGTCACCCCGCCCCCTCCAGATCCAGCACGCGCTTCTCCTCCCTCTTCCTCCTCCTCGCGTGCAGGCACGCGACCAGCAGGGATAACGGTAGCACCGACCCCGCGATGCACACCACCACGATGGACACGATCGCTCCGTCGCTCAGACCCTTTCGAGTCTTCTTCCCCTCGGGGGCGGGATCGTCTTCGAATCGAACGTCAACCGCCGATCCCGCCGCGTTCGCTGTTCTGACCGTCGCCCTATCAGCATCCGCACTCGCGCCCGTGAGGCCGGTGTCCGGGTACCTCGGGTCTCTCGGCCTCGGCTCGGGCCTCGGCCGCTCCCTCGTTGGCGATGACTGGCCGGCGTTCGCGGCGGATACGGTTCCGAGGGAAAGTAAGTCGCACCGCTCGATGACGGCGAAGACTGGGAGGCCCGACGCCAGCGCCGCCGGGAGCGCGTCCGTTAGGCACGACATGACGGCGTCCGGTACCGTCGGGTCCATCCCCGCGTCGAGCATCCGCGGTACGAGCGAGTCGCCCACGCCGACGACGCACGCGTCGCACGCGGAGGTTAGCTCGCCCTGAAGGTTGTCGCCGACGTTGGCGTCGTCGTCGAGGGTATCGGAGAGCTCGGCGACGTAGTAGCACGGCGCGAGGGAGCCGATGCGGTCGAAGTCGGTCGGGAGGAACCGCGCGACGCACTGTGCGGCGGGATCAGACATCGACGATACCTCGCGGGTCGACGCGGGCGTCACCTCGGACGAGCCGACGGGGTTCGCGGTCTGCGCGTCGCACGTCGACGCGAGCAGAGCGCACGCGAGCATCAACGCCGCGCCGCCGCGGTGTCGCATCGGGGGTATCGCCATGCGCCGCGGATGTATCGCGGACGTGTTCACCTCGCGCGGCGCGCGTGCTCGCGCGCGGTGAAGTGGGGTCCGCGGGGGTGACCCTCGACGCGACAACGAGCCTCGTAGCCACAACTTCTTGTCACCTTCCAAGGGAAATACAGAGAGACAACCCGCCCGAGGTCGTATCGACACTTCCACGGGCGCCATGGACTGCTACAGCGCGACGCAGGGCACCGAGCTCGACCCTCAGTTCAAGGGTGACTGGGCCACGCGCGCGCTCGGCGTGGCGTGCACCATCGACGAGGTCGTCCCGCGTTGGATCGAGGTCATCCCGCGACGCGACGACGACGGCGACAACAAAACGTGGGTCTACGGGCCGATCATGCAGGTCCGCGACGTCCCCAAGGACTTCTCGTTCGACTACAGGAACGACCCCATCCCCGGCGCGAACGACCCGCGCTCGGAGCTCAGGATCCGCGACCTTCACGACGACGAGAAACGACGGTACGACGACATCGACGGGCTCCGCGAGGCGCTCCAACCCAACGACTGGCCCATGAGGAACGTCGTGTCCGTCAACCTCGGACGCGCGACACCGTCCGCGGAACTCACCAAGTTCATCACCGAGGAGCTCGGGTCACTCGCGCCCAAGCTCGAATACCTCGACATATCAGGCCTCACGCACCCGTCCTTCGGGGACGAACAGCTGACGACGATGATCGCGTCCATGCAGAGACTCCGCGTGCTCCTCATGCCCCACGAATTCGGCCCCTCGTTCAAGGACATCGAGTTTCACCCTTGGCTCGAGTACGTCAGGTTCAGCGGAAAGTGCGATGACATATCGAAAGACGTCGACGCGTTACTTCGCAACTGCCAGAAGATCGAGCGACTGGACTTCACCGCGTTCGGGCCGGACCCGGGAGGACGAAAAGGCGCGAGAGACGCGCGGACGAAGATTCGGAACGCGAAGATATTTTGGCAATCGGGCGGAGGCCGGGTTCCGCCCGTCGCGCACTGGCGGCCGGAGACGTTCGCCATGTGGACCGACTCGGTGTACGCCACCGTGGGAGTGCTCAAGGGGAAGATGCTAGCGGACACGGACGATCCGGATCGCATCGTGGACGCGATCGACGATGAGGAGTGGGAGAAGTACATCGAGGCGAACGAGTATTGACACCGGTGACGTGACGACGGCGATACAATTGAAATGGATGAATAACGTTCTGAGTCTCTGATACAACATCTTCACACAAGTACCGTGTGAGGTACTTGTACTTCTCGTAAGCATCATGATGTTGTATCAGAGACTCCGAAGGCCCATTTCAATTGTGTGGCTATCATCAACTCGCATCAATATCAAAATCGTACACAACAAACGACGACTCACTCGCGCGTCTGCGTCAATCCACCCGCGATTCTCTCCAACTCCTCCGCGTGGTTCAGCCGTAGCGTCCGCATCACCTCCACCAGCACCCACGCGTCCAGCGCGGCGTACGTCACCTGCCGCGGCGTCAACGGCCGTTTACTCCAGTCGCTCATGCGCGTCGCCTTATCCAGCGGCTTCCCCAGCACAGCCGCGGTGAGATGGCTCAGTCCCACCAGGTGTTTCCGCTGGTAGTGCTCCTTGAGGCTCCACGGCCCCGCCAGCCTTCTCGGCGGCGAGCGGTCACCGCCCGTCGCCGCGGCGGCAGCCGCACGCGCGCGTCGACCGCGCTTAGCCTGCCCGCCATTCGACGCCTCCTCCCTCGCGATTCGCGTCCCAGCCGCCCACACGTGCTGCAAATCGACAACCGGGCCCACCCCGCCGCTCGGTCCCCCGTTCTTCTCGACACCGAAAGCCGGCGGGTGCAGCTTCGCGAGTCGGCGCAGATCCTCCGCCACACCGAACCCCGTCTTCAGCACGCGCGCGTCGGAGAGCACGCGCCCGAGCGTGGGCGCGATGGCTTCGGGGCACCGTCGGAGGAGCGCGGGAAGGTCCACGAGGAAGACCGCATCGGACGTCGCGATCTGCAGCAGCGCGACGACCGACGCGGCTCTTCGTTCCGCGACGTCGAGGGCGTCCTCGTCCAAAAGTGTCCGGTCATCCCCGTCCCCGTCCGTGTCCGAATCGTCACTCGTACCGCCATCCGGCCCGTGTACTAACGCATCCACGGCATCCAGCGCCGCAGCCTCCGCCTCGGCTTCAGCCTCCGCGGCGAGCTGCTTCGCCAGCTTCTTCTGGTCGCGCCACCGCTTTCGCGCCCACCGCGTACCTTTGCGCCGGCGGTTCTCATCCGCCTTGGCTCGCTCCTGCTCCAAATCAGCCGCCCACTCGGTGTCCAAACCGACGATGTCCGCCGCGAGGAGCGCGTCGCACGCAGCCTTAAGGCCCTCCTCGTCGTCGACCCACACCACGCCGCCGTTGTCGGTTATGCGCGTGGGTAATTGAACGTGTGCGTCGCGCCTCTCAGCCGCCGCTTTCAGTAAGTCCTCGTCGGTGCACATCGGCCCCATCGCTCGGTTCACGTCTACGCCCAGCCGCCCCGCGAACTCCGTCGCGGTCACCGCGTCGCCGGCTTCCACCAGCGCCTGGACCACCGACATCTGCAGCGCGACGTCGTCGCCCGCGTGTCGCAGCGCAGCCTCGGATTGGCCCTTCTCCACCATCCGCCCGATGGTGCTCTCAAAGTACTTTTGTCGAACGAGCGGGTACGTCGCCTGGAGCGCGAAGCGATCCACCGCGGCGTTCGCGGCGCGAAGCCCCGCGTGATCGTTAGTCTCCAGGCACGCGTCCACGCACCGCGACTTGAGCGCGACGCCGTCCACGCACGCCGCGAGGTCGGACGCGAGTCCAAACTGGGACGCACGCGTGAGCGCCGTCACCGTCTCGTCCGTCGCGAACGAGGTCAACGAGAACCAGAGCGCCAGGTTGATTCCCGGCGCGTGCCTTCCCTCTTCGAAGATCAGCGAACGCACGTACGCCTCCAGCGTCGTTGCCACGTCATCGTTTTCGTTTCCATCCTCCTCGGCGCATAGGTCCGCGAGGTCCAGGCCGTACGTCTCGGCGACGCGAAGTAACGCTCGGGGTTCCATCGACGCCGGATCGTTCTGATTGTTCGAGGATCGAAGGCTGTCTCGGATGAGTTCCGCGCCGCTCGACCTGTCCGCGCTGTTCGCGAACCGTTCACGCGACGAGACTTGGTCCATCATGGGAAAGTCGTGCCGTTCGCGGATGGCGGCGGATGCCTTTGGGACGCACTCCATGATGAGGTGCGCGAGTGGATCCGTCGCGGCGTCTCCGGTTTGGTTATTTTGGTTATTTTGGTTATTTTGGTTATTTTGGCGATTGCGGTGCCGACGTGCGGCGAGGAGCCGGAGGGATTCGGCGGCGAAGGACGGGACGTGCACGTCGGGTGCGGCGAGCATGGCGCTCGCGCGCTCACGCATCTGGTGGAATCGGAGACCTTCCCGCTCCAGCGCGAGCAGCGCGTCCACCGCGCGCGTCGGGGTCCACGGCTGGCTGGCGTCGTCGTCCACGTCGACGACGCTGCCCTCACTCACCGATGGGGGGGTCGCGCCGGGGGCCGGGGTCGGGACGACGGCGCCGCTCGCGCCGTTCGGGACGGCTCCGGCGATATCCTCGAGTCCGCCCGCGGGTCCCCCCTCGCCCCCTCCCGTAGGTGGGCTCATCTCGCGCCCCGATGAAGTGGTCGCCGAGGCGGTTAAGACTCTGTAGGGATGACCTCGGTCGGGCACCCTGGTGGTCGGGGACGACGAGCGGCGCGCGGCGTGCGTCGAAGCGTTCGAGGCACCGCGCGGCGATCGAATCGTTCGGAGAAGAAGCGACGCCGCGCCGACCCGATGGATCGAGCGCATGAAACCCACTCGGCGCCCGGGAGGTGTGCCCGCCGGCGTTCGAACCGCACAGCTGTGTTGTATCGCGGAGAGAGGCTCTCGCGGAGAGGCTGGGGCTTGCAGAAGCAGTTTCCGCGCCGCGCGCTGATGAGACTGGATGACGACTCGGTTCCCGGAACTCCATAGGAATATTGCTTCGGAAGATCCGCCGCTTCACTCACAACCAAGCGCACGTCTCTTCACAGACACAGCCAGTCTTCCACGACACGCATCGCACACATCGCAGTGAAAGCACCCTTTCACCGCGCGTAACCGACTCACGACGCTTCTGGGTAGCGACGAACCCACCGCCTCGGCCGAGAACACAGATCTCCGCCACCGACGCTTTTTCACTGAACCGATGACCACCACCACCGAGAACGCCCCCGCGAACATGGACCCCGTCCCCGCCGATCCCGAGGCTAAGGCTGAGGCCGTCAAGGACGCGCCCGCCACCGACGAGCCCGCCACCGACGACGCCAAGGAGGCCAAGCCCGCCGAGAAGGTCCCCAAGCCGGAGAACCCGCGCCTCCCCAAGCCCGACCGCGTCGCCATGGATCGGAAGATTCAGGACCTGCAGGAGGCCGCGGACGTCAAGCAGGCGCGCATCGAGGAGCTCAAGAAGATGATCGGTAACCGCCGCGACGCGCAGAAGAACATCATGTCCGGATCTTCGGGTACCAGGACGAGGATCGGCGAGCTGAACGCCGCCTTTCAGGCCCTCATGGTGCGCCCCCGCGCCCGATCCCACCACTCCCCGCGGCTCCCCGATCTTTTCGACCCCCGGGGCGCCGGCACCCTCCGTTCTCGCCGTTTTTTTCCCCGCGGCCCCGATCGCGCGCTCCCGCGACGCCCCGATCCGACCGTTACCGACCGTCACTGACGCGATACTGACCGGATCCCGCGTTCCCCACCCGCCACAGGACGAGCGCGGCGCCATCCGCAAGGAGCTCCAGGCGTTCGACGCCGCGCGAGAGCGCGTGCGCGAGCAGGCTGTCGGCATGAAGTCCAAGCTCCGCTTCCACACCATCGAAGCCGTGGACCGCGAGATCGCCAAGCTCGAGGAGACCCACGCGCACACCACCATGTCCTTAAACGAGGAGAAGAAGCTCATCGCGCAGATCAAGGACCTGAACAAGTCACGCGAGACTGTCCGAGAGTACGCCGAGGCGCAAGGTAAGATCTCCGGCGACGACGGAGTCCGCAAATCGATCATCGATCGCCTCCGCGCCAAAGACGACGCCATCACGGCGGTCAAATCTGAACAGAACGGCTTCCGCGGTGAACTCAACGCCGCCAAGGAGAAGGGCGATAAGGCCTTCTCCGACGTCCCGAAGCTCCAGGAGGAGCGCAACGCGTGCTACGAAGTCATCAAGGCGCGGCGCGAGGAGATTCGAGCGCTCCGAGCCGAATTCAAGAAAGCCGAGGACGCGCACTGGAACCGCGAACGCGAGTGGCGCGGGTACCTCAAGCAGGAGAAGCAGAAGCAGTGGGAGGCTTCGCAGGAGGAGCGCAAGGCGCGGGACGAAGCGCGCAAGCAGTGGGAGCGCGAGAACGCGCCCGAGCCGTTCGAAGCGGAGGTGACCGCCGCCGACCAGCTCACGGCGTACCTCGCCAAGTGGGACCCCCTCGGCGCCAAGGCTGGCGCCGAGAAGGCCGCCGCGGACGCGAAAGAGGCGGAGGAGAAGAAGAACGCCGCGTTCGCGGGGCTTCAGATGATGAACAAGAAGATGAAGGACGAGGAGGACGACGACCTGTTCTCGCTCTCCGGCACCAGCAAGGGGAAGAAGGCGAAGAAAAAGGGAAAGGCGGAATCCGCGGGACCGGCGGGGCCCAACCCCAACGAACGGCTCAACATCTCGTTCGACGCGTACCAGCACTTCGCCAAGCTCTCGCTCGCGGCGCCGGGCACCGTGGGCGAGGTTCCCGCCATGCTCATCTCGCTCAAGGAGAAGAAGGATCTGTTTTTGGAAAAGAGAAAGGTCAAGAAGGAGCGCATCGCCGCCGGACTCGAGGACGAGGACGAAGCCGCCAAGAAGGAGGCGGCCAAGGAGAAGAAGGACGGCGGAAATAAGGGCGACAAGGGCGGCAAGGGGAAGGGCAAGGGCAAGGGCAAGGGATCCAAGAAGGGCCCGTGCGCAGTGAAGCTCGAGGTTGAAGGCGACGCGGTCGTCGTGGTCATCGAAGTCGCCGACGAGTGAGCGGGGGTTTATTTTCTGCTCGTCTTCGCCGCGAGGACGAGAGCGTTTCATAATAACATCTGGGAGGAATAAATACTGAAAAAGAATGTGAAGGATCCGGCTGTCACCG
>Ga0115551_1001204_pt1 | contig 16681 bp, 15 predicted proteins | sample COGITO_mtgs_1103_FD_87179 | JGI IMG/M metagenome (GOLD analysis project Ga0115551, IMG submission 87179) | Pelagic marine microbial communities from North Sea - COGITO_mtgs_110321 | ecosystem: Environmental > Aquatic > Marine > Epipelagic | place: Germany:Helgoland, sampling site Kabeltonne... | reverse complement strand
CTGTTAATAAAACGCCTGCAAAAACGATCAGTAGGCCGAGTATTATCTCGGCCTACCGATAACAAAAACAAAAATTCCCGATAAACAGCAGCTAACCGAGCGAATAAACATAGATATTTTAACTGAACGGTTGTGGCTCTGGGTGTAACTGAATGCCAAACTTATTATTCACATCTGCTTGCACAGCTTGCTGAATATTAATTAAGTCTTGCTGTCTCGCGCCGGGCTTCAAGGTTAACACCAATGCTTGCTGATCGTGCATTTTGGCCAAGCCTAACGATTTACCTTTCCAGCCACACTGATCGATCAACCAACCTGCTGCAACTTTCACCCGTTTTTCACTTCCTTCAACATTACCTTGAGCAATGCCCTGCACTGCATATACTGGCATATTAGGAAACTTGTTTAATAATTCATCCGCTTGAGATTTTGGAATAATAGGATTAGTAAAGAATGAACCTGCATTTGGAATTTTAGCAGGATCTGGCAGCTTACTATTACGCACGCCAATCACCCAATCAGCCACTTGCTGTGCTGTCAGTGATTCAGCGCTCTTATCCATACAAGTCGCAACAAACTTCTCGGCCATTTGTTTTAACGGCGCATAGGAAGTTTGTGGTTTGAATACTTTTGATAACCTAAAAATGACTCGGGTAATTAAGAAATCATTTTTAAATTGGTTTTTGAAGATAGAATCACGATACGAAAAATCACATTGATCAGCAGTAAAAGCCATCCACTGGCCAGTCGATAGCTGCAAACCCCGAACTTCTTCAATACACTGGCCAACCTCAACACCATAAGCGCCGATATTCTGAATAGGTGATGCGCCAACAGTTCCGGGAATGAGCGCTAAGTTTTCTAAACCGTAAGCGCCCAGCTCGATGGATTTCAAAACCCACTGATGCCAATTCAAACCCGCATCAACCGCATAAGTTATCGAATCATCATTTTCCGATAACTTTTCCACACCCTCCATAGCACTTTGAACAACTAAACCGGTTACTTTAGGCTGCACGATCATATTACTGCCGCCGCCTAAAACCTTAATATTTAATTGTTGCTTATCAGCATAAGCCAATAAAGTTAATAATTCAGAAATGGATTTAAAGCGACTGAAGTACTCGGCCTTACCCGATAAGGAAAGGGTATTCAGTTTTGAAAGTTCAAAGTCAGAGATTGGCTTTACGGCTGATAGAATATTGGTTTGAGACTGCATTATTATTTCGACTTAATATTCAGCTTATTGTTCGATTTGATATCTAAAATTAATTGCTCACAAGCGTCCTCTACCATATCCAGAACGGCCGAAAAACCATCTTCGCCACCGTAATAAGGATCAGGAACTTCTGTTAAACCTTGAGCTTTTAACCTGGGCGTTGAATAAGCTTCAAGAAATAATTCTGGCATCGTCTTAACATCACCAGAAGGAACGATCCCCTTTAGATTTTCTAAATTTGAATAATCCATCGCCAAAATATAATCAAATTCTAAAAAGTCTTCTGCGACAGCTTGGCGCGCTCGTAGGTGAGATAGATCATAATCACGCTTTCTCGCAGCAAGCTGCGAACGTAGGTCTGGCTCCTTTCCAACATGCCAAGCGGCCGTACCAGCGCTATCCACTTCGACAACATCCGATAAACCCGCCATCGCCAACTTGTGCTCAAGTACTCCATGAGCAGTTGGCGAACGACAGATATTACCTAAGCAAACAAATAAAACCTTGATCATTAGCGCTTAGCTTTTTCTAACTTTTCTTCTTCGCCCATTTGGCGAGCTTCTTGCTCTAGCATCACCGGCACACCATCGCGTATAGGAAAAGCTAAACCATCAAACGTGCATAATAATTCTTGCGCTTCTTTATCCAATTTTAATTGGCCCTTACAGTTTGGGCAAACCAACATCGCCGCTAATTGCTTATCCATTATTAATCCTCTTTATCACTAACATTTATTACTCTGAACAAGAGTCGCTAGATCATTTATTAATGTTGTTTCAATGTATGTATTTAAGCGGGCATTCACTTCGAGGTACCACATATTTACATCAGCAAATGCCGCGCACTTAACCCAATCTTTTTCTGTCATAACGAGCTGTGTTGAAAATTCATCAGCCCAATTCAAATCTACCGGAGTAAATGCATGATGATCTGCAAATACATGATCACAATGCTTAACGGACAACTCATCCAACGTAGAAAAAAAACGTTGCGGATTACCGATGCCAGCCAACGCGTGTGTATTTTTACCCGCAAAGAAATCTAAATTTCTACGCTCACTCGTCTTAGCATTCACCCAAGCCGACGGGATTATCTCCATGCCATTAGCTAACACATCAGAACCGTTGAGAATAACGGCATCAACTGAGTTTAAACGCCAGGAACCTTCGCGCAAAGGTCCCGCAGGCAATAACCAACCATTACCCAAGTTACGCACAGCGTCCAGCACTACGATTTCATAATCACGCGCCATTTTATAATGCTGCAAACCATCATCCGAGAGAATTAAATCTATTCCCTGCCGTGATAATAACTTAATCGCCGCATTCCGATCTGGGCCAATCACTACCGGACAATCTAGACGATCACGTAATAATTTAGGTTCATCGCCTACGATATTAGCAGCTTCATGTTTAGCTAAAGCATAAGGATAATACGGTGCATTGCTGCCATAGCCTCGACTAATAATTCCGACACGAATACCCGCGTGGTTGAGCTGTTCAACTAAGTGGCAAACTAACGGCGTTTTTCCCGTACCGCCGACATTAACATTCCCAATCACCACAACGGGAATTGAATTATTTTTGCTCGCTCGCACGACACGAGTTAGCCATAAACGACGAGCATGACTCAAAAGAAAGAAAAGTCCACTCAGTGGCAACAACCAACCATTCCACCATTTATGGCTATACCAACTTTTCTCAATGCGAGCAGAGAGACGATCAAGCATTTTCATTTTCATGGAATTGCATATCATGCAAGTTGGCATACGCGCCCTTGGCAGCTAACAATTCGCCATGTGTGCCGCGTTCAATAATTTCACCTTTTTCCATCACCCAAATCTGATCAGCATTTTCAATCGTGCTTAATCGATGAGCGATAACAAAAGTGGTTCGCCCCTTCATGACTTCTTCCATTGCACTTTGAATATGACGCTCAGACTCTGTATCCAATGCCGAGGTTGCTTCATCCAAAATAAGTACCGGAGAGTTTTTCAAGATAGCGCGAGCAATCGCAATACGTTGGCGCTGGCCTCCAGACAATAAAACACCGTTATCACCAATTATCGTATCGTAGCCATGACTCATTTGAACAATAAACTCATCCGCATGCGCCGCTTTTGCCGCCGTAATCACTTCTTCTCGAGTTTTTCCTTTCAACTCGCCATAGGCAATATTTTCCAGCACAGTGCTATTAAATAACATAACCTGCTGACTTACGACGGAGACATTTTTGCGCAAGCTGGCAAGCGTAAGGTCTTCTATTTTATGACCGTCAAGTAAAATACTGCCTTGCTGGGCTTGATAAAATCGAGGCAACAAGGTCATCAAGGTTGTTTTTCCACCACCCGAACGCCCCACCAACGCATACGACTTACCCGCTTTGGCGGTTGCATTAAGTGATTTCAAGACCCAATCATCTGAACTCGGATATTTAAAACTTAAATTATTAATTTCAACATCGCCACGAGCATTTACCAAATCAAAATGACCTTCGTCTTTCTCACCTTCACTGTCTAATACGGTAAAAATTGACTCGGCCCCTACCATGCCTTTTTGCACAACCGAGTTAATATCGGTCAGCGCACGTAAAGGCTTAGCAATTAAAGATGCCGCCGTAATGAAGGTCATGAATTCACCTGCACTCATGCTCTGGTTCAATACACGCTCAAACATCATATAAATCATAACCCCTAAACCCAGCGCAATTATCTGCTGGTTTAAAGGAACGTTAATGGCATTCGTCAGTGCAAATTTTAGCGCTTGTTTGCGGTTATCTTCACTGGCTTTATTGAAACGAGCACTTTCGAAATCCTGACCACCAAAGGTTCGCACTTCTCGATAAGCAGTAATCGATTCATTGGTGACCTGAGTTACGTTACCCACAGACTGCTGGATGCGTTTACTGTATTTACGAAAAAATTTACTCGCGAAAGACACAAGAGCACCAATAATAGGCGCCAGTGCTAAAAAGATGAGGGTCAGAGTCCAATCGAGATAGATTAAATAACCCATCAAAAAGATAACCGTTAAACCGTCTTGCACCAAGGTAGTGAGCGCTTTTGTCGCGGCGCCGGTTACTTGATCAACATCGAAGATAACGCGAGAGATTAACCGCCCCGTCGATTCACCATCATAATAATTACTGGGCAGCGTTAGCATATGGTTAAATAATACGGTGCGTAAACTGTGCACGACACCACGCCCTACTCGTGCAATAAAATACTTGCCTAAAAAGGTTCCAAGTCCACGATAAGCAAATATCACGATCAAGGTAACAATAACAAAATGAGCGTCTTCAGGTTTAGGGTTGGCGAGTACTTCGGTGATCTGCCCCATCATCCAAGAAAGTGCGGGGGCCGCCGAAGCGAACAACACAAAACCAAGAATGGCAACTAAAAATGAACCTATAAAAGGCTTAACATAGGTCAGCAGACGCCCATAGAGGCGTCGTATCGATACTTGTTCTGACATTGATTATTCCGCGCTAACGTGACGAGTAGTAATACTGAGGTTTACAAAACCCGTTTGTCCTGCGGCATCCATTGCACGCACAACTGCTTGGTGGGGAGTATTAGCGTCGGCCGTTATCGTAACTGGCAAGCCCTTTTCTCCATTCGCAGCCTTAACTAAACCACGCTTTAAGGTATCTAGCTGATTATTAATCAAGGTTTTATCATTGATCGAATAACTACCCGAAGCCGTGATAATAATTTCTAATCGATTAGTCGCTACCGGCTGCTGCTCTGCGCTCGCTTCTGGCAAATCTATGCTTAAATGATTTTCCTTAGTAAAGGTCGTCGAGACCATAAAAAAAATCAGCAGCAAGAATACGACGTCAATCAAAGGTGTAAGATTAACTTCCACCATTTCTTTATTTTGACGTTTGAAATTCACAGTTAAACTCCAACCGGTTGCTGACTCTCTGGAGCATCCACAACTTCACGCTCACCATGTAAGACATCAACCAATTTTAAAGACTCTTGCTCCATAAAAACAACCACTTCATCAACGCGGCGTTGTAGCATTCGATGACAAATCAAAGCCGGTATCGCAATCGACAGACCCGCCGCTGTTGTTACTAAGGCTTCTGAAATACCGCCAGCCAACATTCCCGCTTGACCTGTACCCGCTAACATAATTTCAGAGAATACTTTAATCATACCAATGACCGTACCTAACAATCCCATCAACGGTGCGACAGCAGCAATAGTCCCCAAAGCATTTAAATAGCGCTCCATTTCATGAATTTCATGACTGGCCACTTCCTGAATGCTTTCCTTCATAATGTCACGACCATGCTTTGAATTCATCAAGCCTGCCGCTAATACTCGACCCAAGGGCGAGTTATCGCGTAACTCTTTAATACGCGCGCCATCAAGCTGGTTGCTTTTCATCCACCCCCAAACTTGACCTAATAGATTTGCCGGAGCAATTTGACTGGTGCGTAACGTCCAAAAACGTTCGCTGGAAATAGCTGCCGCTAATACTGAACAAATGATGATCGGAATCATCATCCAACCGCCACTCTGGATGATCTCAAACACAGGTAAATCTCCTAACAACATGAACTTATTATGATTTATGGGCGCTACTTTAGCACAAGCTTGATCTACAGCTCTATACTCAGATGCAATGAATGCGTGGATCAAATCACATTTGTTGCCAGTTTTGCCGCCATACCGGTGAATTTTTTTGACGCCAACGAGTGACTGACATTATTTCAGTCAAGTTTATTTCTATCGCGCCAGAATCTGCAGTATTGTAAAGCGGTATTGAATGGTGCTTAAAACGCGTTAGTACACTGCTGTGCGGATGATGGAAACGATTTTTAAAACCACTTGAAACAACTGCTATTTGAGGATTAACAGCCATCAACCACTCTTTGCTCGAACTGCTTTTACTGCCGTGATGCCCCACAATTAATACATCCGATTTCAACTCATCACCATAAGTTGCCAGTAATAGTCTTTCTGCTTTCTTATCAATATCCCCTGGCAATAGAATTCTTTTAGCGCCCATCTCAATTTGAATAACGCAAGATTGATTGTTATCACTGGCATTAGCCATTTGATAATGGAAAACTCGCCAGCGATTTAGCTCCCCTCCTAACGATTTCCAACCTTTTACATCATGACATTTATTATGCTGTTGCTGGCGTGGTTGTCCTGCATACGTCAATACTGGAACTATTTTACGCCGCAACCCCGCCTCACCACCGGCATGATCATTATCAGAATGACTGACAAACAACACATCCAGCTTTTGCCCGCTAAACGCTAAAATATTCTTTGCAACGACCGCATCCCCCAAACTAAAGCCTGATCGAAATTGCGCACCGGTATCATACAGCCATGAGCTCTGCACCGAGGCGTCATGCTTTGCGTCAGAAACAGAACCATAAACCGCTAATCCCTGCCCCACATCAAAGATAATTAATTTTTCATTATTAACCGCAGTCGGTAAGAAAAAGACACTAACAAGAATCAGCAAGCTTAATCGTTTAAAAGGAGCACCGGTTAACCAAAGAGTCAGAAAGACCAATGGAAACAAAAGAAACAACCAAGCACCTGCAGGTTTATATACCAGCCACGAAGGCAACAGCGATATTTGATGGAGAAAGTCCATAGTACTGTTTAGCACGACATTTAACACATCGACGACCATGCCGTCGGGCCAGATAAAGGCAAGCATCGCCATTGGCATGACCACAAACCCTAATAATGGAATGGCAACTATATTAGTGAAAAAAGACAATGCTGATTGAGGCTGCTGAAACATCCATAACAGAGGCATTAACGCGATGAATACAACCCATTGAGGATGATACAGCAGTTTGATTTTCTCAAGTACGCTTTCAGATATTTTACCCGATGCCTGTGTAGCAAGTATTGGCGTAAGAGATGGCACTATAAGAGACGCCTTTGCAGAAGAAACTTGCCCAGAAGCATCTTTAATAGAAGATGAACGATGACCAATTTGTCCACCATAAGTCATCAATAGAGCCCCTACCGCAGCAAAAGAAAACCAAAAACCAATAAATAAAATACTCAAAGGATTAATTATTAACACCAGCAGAATAACCCAGAGCCAAGTATCAAACAGCGACCAATGACTGCGTAAATAAATAACACAAATACCAAGGCCCAGCATCAGGCCTGCTCGCTGAATGGCCAATCCCATTCCTGCCATATAGGCATAAACAGCGCATGCCAATAGCAGTATAATGGGGGTTAACTTAAACAACATAGATGCACGAGGAAAAAACAACAAGACCTCCAACCGTATCAATAGGTACCACAGACTTGTCACCATAAAAACTAAGAAGCCAACATGAAGCCCACTCACAATCAGCAAATGAATGGTTCCGGTTAGCTGAAAGTCCAGCCATTGTTCTTTGGGTAAATACCCAGACTCACCAAACAGTAGTGCAGGTACCAACTGCCCAGCGGGGCCCTCCATAGACGCGGCGCGCTGAATCCATTCTTCTCGCAGCACTATCAATTGGCTACGCCAGCCTTGCGCCATACCGACCAGTTCATGGTTGAGCAAGTACCCCGACGCATCAATTCCACGACTTAATTGCCAGGCCTCATAATCAAAACCCCAAGGATTTATAAAACTATAAGGGGCTCGTAGCTTTGCAGTAAACGTTAACTGTGAGCCGCAAGGGATTTTAGCCTCAAGTTTCTGATTGTCTTGATCGGTACTATTTCTATTTGAGCTACGATAAAAACTCAGCGCCAAGCGCTTTAATGACGGCAAAGATTTTTCAGTAGAACTGAGCGAATCGACTCGTAGTAACAATTTTTCCACATTGTTACTTGCGTCACTGCAGCCAATCACTTCCCCATACCCTGTGACCACAACACCCGATAAATTAGCATCAAGACGACTGTGCAAGCGCTCAAATAACCAAAACTGGCTATAATAAGCTGAGAGAAGAACACATAATACAGCGAGAGCGCGTACACGCCATGGACTTGAACTTGATCCAAACACCACCGCGACAACCAACAACACCAATAATCCACATTGCTCAGATTGAAACTGTATTGACACAAATAACGCTAAAATAGCACTAACTAAACAGAGTCTCATTGCCACCCCTGACGATTATGGGCATAATCCAGCCCATAATCAGCATGGCAGATATCGCTGAAACCACAAAAGAAATGAGCAAATGCCAAAGAAAAAGTTACAGAAACTCTTCCCAACGCCCGATCAAGTGAAAAACAATAAGTCACTTGCGTTTTTAGGGCCACTTATGAGCAAACCGAAGCTGTGGCATCTTAATCGCCGCTCGGTTGCACAAGCATTCTTTATCGGTATTTTTTGTGCGTTTATTCCTATGCCATTCCAAATGGCACTGGCCGCAGTATTGGCTTTTTACTTCAACTCTAACCTGCCTATTTCTGTCGGGCTTGTTTGGTTAAGTAATCCTATTACGATGCCACCCTTGTTTTATGCAACATACAGTTTGGGGGCGTATCTATTGGATATTCCGGCACGTGAGTTTAATAGCAATATGAGCTTAGATTCACTATTGTCTCAGCTTAATGAAATATGGCTACCCTTATACCTCGGATCGTTACTAGCGGGGTTTATTTTTGCCAGTGCAGGATATATAACCATGCGAATACTCTGGCGTATGAATATCGTATCCCATTGGAATAAACGTAAAGCTGAACGCTTGGCACGAGAAATAGAATCTTTAAAGAATCAGCAGAACTGAGAGTCAGCAAACGAGACATAAAAAAAGGGAGCATCAGCTCCCTTTTTTTATGTCTCTTTACCGTGCAGGTATTTTAGCTATGCTAAATGAATGCAGAACAGAACCCCTGACTCATTTAGGTTTACGCATTTCAACTAACGTCCGGTCAGACAGTTTATAACGGCGATTGGCTCGACCCGCCAATGCTTCATCATGAGTAACAATAACAAAAGCCATGCCCACGGTTTCGGATAACGCTAACAACACATCCTCTACCTGTTCAGCCGTTTGCTGATCTAGATTTCCCGTGGGTTCATCTAACAACACAACCTTCGGCTGCCCGACCAAAGCACGAGCAATGGCAACCCTCTGCCTCTCTCCCCCTGAAAGCTCAGAAGGCTTATGCTCAGATCGTTGAGAAAGCCCAACCTGATCCAAACATGTCAATGCCTTAGCCCTTGCTACTTTGGCCTTATCACCACGAATCAGCAACGGCATCATCACATTTTCAAGCGCACTAAATTCAGGTAGCAAATGGTGAAATTGATAAACAAAGCCTAAGTCACGATTACGCAGCTGAGTACGTGCCACCTCTGCCAATGAGTGAATTTTATGACCCGCTAATACAACCTCACCACTATCAATAGAATCTAAGCCGCCTAACGCATTTAACAACGTACTTTTGCCGGAACCCGACGCACCAATAATGGAAATTGTTTCACCAATATTTACTTTTAAATCCACATTTTCCCAAACAACAACTTCGTCTGGACCTGTGCGATAGGTTTTACTCAAACCTTTAGCGTCTAAAATAATATCATTCATAACGTAACGCCTCGGCTGGCTGAATTTTTGATGCCCTAACCGCAGGGTAAATAGTCGCGAGAAAACTCAATACCAGCGCACTGGAAGTAATCATGGCAACATCCGACCACAAAAGCTGCGACGGCAAATAACTGATGAAATAAACATCACTATTTAAAAACTGCACACCTGAAATTTTCTCAATCCACGCGATAATATCAGAAACTGTCAAGGCCCCAATAATACCAAGCACCGTTCCTAATGCCACACCGACCACACCAATCGCAAGACCTTGCACCATAAAGATCTGTAAAATCGTTCTCGGAGTTGCTCCCATTGTGCGAAGAATAGCGATATCAGCTTGCTTGTCAGTAACGACCATAACAAGAGTAGCAATGATATTAAACGCGGCCACTGCCACAATAATTAACAACAACAAACCAATCATGGTTTTTTCCATTTTAATAGCTTGGAAGAGATTACCGTGAGTGCGTGTCCAGTCACTGCCTGAATACACCCCATCAACTTCGCTAACCAGCTGCCACACCAGCTTAGGAGCGATGAAAAGATCTTCTGCCTTAATTCTTAACGCTTGAGCCTCACCCGCAAGACGAGCAAGTTTTCGAGCATCTGCAAGATGAATCACCGCCAAATTAGCATCTAACTCCGCACCGACAGAAAATATGCCTGATACGGTTAAACGCTTAATTCGAGGTAATATACCCGCCGGAGATAAAGTCGCCTCAGGCAGCATTAACGTCACTTTATCACCCATCACTAAATTCAAACGACGGGCCAGAATTTCGCCTAATACCACATTAAAACCCGAAGCCGTCAATGACGACAATTCACCTTCAACCATATGATCAGGAAGAATAGAAACTCTACGTTCAGCTTCTGGATCAATACCTGTAACCATCGCCCCTTGTACTCGCCCTTGATAGGCCATCATGCCTTGCAAGCGTGTTAGTGGTGCCGCGGCAACAACACCTGGGAATTTTTCTACCTCCTCCGCCAGTTTGTGCCAATCCTGCACACCACCTCGCTCATAAATAATGCCATGAGGAATCATTCCAAGAATGCGCTCTCGCAACTCTTGATCAAAGCCGTTCATGACAGACAATACGAGAATAAGCACTGCGACACCCAAAGTCATGCCGACCATGGAGGATGCTGAGATAAAGGAAATAAAATGGTTTCGACGTTTCGCCGCTAAATAGCGGAAGCCGATTAATAAAGGAAGTGATTTTTTCATGTGCGGATTAAAACACAGCTTCTATAGAAGCGCTATCGCAGTAATCGACGTATTTCCTTGATTTTTGTTATAAAAAAAATGATCCTAAGCTCTCAATCCAATTTGCTTGCTGTATAGATGTCAACTTGACGTAAACGGCCTTGCTTCTTAAACCGCCTCGGCTAAGATAAAGTCAACACCAATGCCTTAAATGCATGGAATTAATATGAAGAACAGCATGAAAAAAAATCCAATCATAAGCGTTAAATACCTAATTATTCCGCTTTTATTGCTGGTTAACGATGCTGCACTGGCCGAAATCAGCTCTCTCACGTCAGAAGAGTTAACCGATACTTATATTAAAGACACCACGGTTATCGTTCGCCCGCAAGAAACTAAAGAAGCACGCCAAACAATACCAGTGAAGCTAAAAGTAACGCCTTTAGAGCAAGCGACACAGGTGCTACCAGAAAATCAGTCTGGCACCATGTCATCCATTAGCCATGAACTTTCTACCTATGACGATCTTAATAATCAGCGAGCGCTAGAAAACAACCTAACCCCTCAATTACCCATCGCTACCACCAAATTTTTAAAAGCCCCTTTATCAGAGGCGACTTTAAATCAAGTTCGTCAAGCTTATGGGATTGGAGCAGGTGAGACCGTTGATCTTTCTACCCTCCGCTTTTTGACAAATCTAACGCCGACTAATCCTGGAGATATTCCTGCAGGCTCAAGTTATCAGACGACCGAACGCTCTTTTACCATTAAAATTCCCAACATGGGAAATTTCAATACTCAGCAAATTGCTAGCCCAAATGGAGAGATCGGAGTGAATGTCACCCCCTCGCACATTGAATACACACTTAACCTGCCTAAGTAACGTTTTAATCGTAAATTTACCCCAATTTGGGCCAAGTCATTGGTTTGAATAGGGGTAAATACAAATAATTAATAAAAAATCCTTATTTTTCAATAACTTATAGCTTTACCACCACTTTCTGTTAATTTCGTAAAGATATGCTACACCTGTAGATATCTGTCTATAAATGCCGCATAATCTTGAGACTATAAGAATAAATGAAGTCGAGATTGCCCATGCAGTTTTCTACATTCGAACCAAACAGTCTAAAGCAAGCCCCTAGCATTCAAATGATTGGACGCTACAAATTGGAGTTCCATTTATTTTCTCAGTCCGAGAATTTGGATAAGACCCCAGTTGTATTTTTAGGTGGCGCATTCCAAAGTTTCACTTCTTTTAAAACAGAAGTAGAGCTGGTTTACCAAACACATCCTGTTATTTTATTAGATCTACCCTCTCAAGGCAGCAATGATCAATTAGTGCCTGAATTAGGTTTAAAAGATTTCTCCTCTCTCCTTAAAGGCTTTTTTGAAGTCCAAGGAATTGAGCAGGTTATTATGGTAGGGATAAGTTATGGTTCCGCTATGGCGACATTATTTGCCGCAGAATACCCAAATTTCGTTCAGAGATTGCTCGTATCTGGCATCACCTGTTTCCGTCGCGATACTCTAGTATTATTATTAGAAGATTCGCTAAATTTATTAGCTCAAGGTGAATTAAAAGCCTTTGCTGCGACGGCAGTCTCTAACCTTGTTAACCACAATCGCATGCAAGAAACCGAAGTCGGTAAAACTTACCGTCGCCTTCTGTATCGTCAAGTGGCGCGCTTAAATGCCAATGAACAACTGCGTTACGCGCAAAATACTCGTCGTTTATTACGCTTTGATGGTTTTGATAAATTTCCGACCTGTCCAACACTAGTAGCAACGGGCGAGTTTGATAACTTCACTCTACCGGAAGAAAATGCTAATTTTGCAGCGTCTTGTGCAGATGCACAGTTTGCAGTTATTGAAGATGCTGACCATTTATCGCAATTTGAACGTAGAGATGTCACTTCTGAACTTTTTTATCGATTCATTCAGGATAAATGCATTAAAGGCATTAAAGGGACTCGTTTATTTCAAGGCTCGTACTCCTCACAAGAGCGCCGGTTACAGCCACGCTTAACGCTGGAGAATGACCAAGCGGTATTGGTTGATGAGGTAACAGGTATACAACACGACATTCGCATTGTTGATATCAACTTCTCAGGCTGCCAGATTAATTTAAAGCACTGTGATTTAACCCTCAATGAAAACTCAAAGGGCTTACAACTTTATATTAATGGCATGAACCATCATTTCCATGTGCGCATTATGGAGCGTCATCAAAAGAACCTACGCTGCATTTTAATTCAGCGTGACGTAAAAGCCGCCGATGAACTCATTGAGTTACTAGAAAGCATTGATGAATTCAGCCCTCACTGCATGCCTGTTATTGCTCAGAACTTGCGCCTTGGATAACGTTCATACTGCATAGATCGATCAAAAAACAGGCATAAAAAAAGACCGTTTAAGGTCTTTTTTTATGCCTGTTTTTTGATTAATGCAACTGTCGCTTAAACGGCGGTAAAGCATCCAACAACAATCGTCCATAACGACTTGAAACAATCCGCTTATCCAAAATACTGATCACGCCAACATCATCTTCTTTACGGATTAAACGCCCTGCAGCCTGAACCAAGCGCACTGACGCAGCAGGTAACGTAAGTTCCATAAAAGGATTACGCCCTTGGCTTTCCATCCACTCGCTGGTGGCCGCCTGCAAAGGATCATCGGGTACCGCAAACGGTATTTTTACAATCACCACGTGAGTTAAATAGTTGCCCGGTAAATCGATCCCTTCTGCAAAACTGGCAAGGCCAAAAATAACCCCACCTTTGCCCTCATCGATTTTTTCTTGATGGCGCTTAACGATTTCTGATTTAGGTAAAAAGCCCTGCACCAATAACTCGTCACGCCATTCGGGATATAATACGTCATTGCAGGCTTTCATCTGAGCACGCGAGCTGAACAAAACCAAACTGCCTTCTTTAAGATTTATATTATCTCGAAGCCAATTATTGATTTCTTCTTGATAACCTTCCGCCTTAGGATCGTGCTGAAGCTTAGGCACTCTGATGGTGCCGATGTTGGGATAATCAAAAGGCGAGACCACCTTTTGAAAATTAGCCCATTTAGGCAGCCCGGTTTCAATGGCTATTTGGTTAAACGTATTCAACGAGGTAAGTGTCGCAGAGGTAACAACTGCACCGTAACAACGCCACCATAAACTTTTACGCAACTGCTCTGCGACGCGAATAGGCGATACACACAATTGAATATCCCAATCTTCGCCATAAGCCGTTTTCGACATCCAACGAGCGTAAGGCGTCACATCCGCCGCTTCTTCGGCTAATAGCCAGATTAGACCGTCCCATAATATCTCTGATCGTGAAAAAAGGATTCCAATCGGTGCTTGAAAGCTTTCCGCTACCGAGCGCTCAAACTCCCCCTCTTCTTTTGGGTCTAAAGACTTTTGCAATGCTTCGTTCAACTTATCCAAACATTGCAGCAAGGGCTGTAGCGGTGTCTTTAAGTTCTGCAGCAAGCCTTTGAGTTCTTCAGGTATACGACCAAATTCAAACCGTAAACGCTCAGCTTCACCCAGCATTTCTTGCACCATTGGCCAAAGAAAGGTCAACGCTTGCTGGCATTCGGCTATTTGCTCGGGGGCTGTACGAATACTGTGCATCATTGAGCTAGGAATACCGCCTTGAGTAATTAATTGCTCCAAGGCTTTTTCCAACTGTTTCAACCATTGACGTTGAGCCCGCACACCAATTTCAACCTTAAAATGGTTCAGCGCCTTGTCCGCTAGATGATGGCCTTCATCAAAAACATAAATTAACTTTTCGGGGGCTGGTAAGACCGCACCACCGCCCAAGACCAAATCTGACAAGACGAGATCATGGTTAGCAATAATTATATCCGCAGTATCCAGCTCGCCTCGAGCCTTATAAAACGCACAATTTTGAAATTGCTCACAACGGCGATTTGAACATTCACGATGAGTAGCGGTTAAATGACGCCACTGACTCGGTTCAATTTCATAACCCAAACGGTCTTTATCGCCATTCCAGTCACCACGGCCATAAGAGGACAATAGATCTTCATACAAAGCTTGATCGGCAGCTTCTGGAGCCTGATCAAATAAGTCCACCGTCGACAATAAGCCCGACATTTGCTGTAACGCTTTATCCAGTTTTACCAGACATAAATACCGTCCACGACCCTTCGCCAACGCAAACTTAAAAGGAATACCAGAATTTTCACGAAAAGCAGGAATATCTTTATCAAGAATTTGCTCTTGCAGGGCAATCGTTGCCGTCGAAATCAACAGCTTTTTTTCTGCTGCCATAGCCATCGGTAAGGTCGCCGTTAAGTAAGCTAAGGTCTTGCCTGTCCCCGTACCTGCCTCGACCACGACAATACCAGCATCATTGCAGCGTTCTTCGCTATCATCTTCAACAATAGCGCCCAATGATTTAGCTATTTCAGCAATCATCACCCGCTGCCCCATACGAGGAGTCAGCTTCATTTTCTCAACCAGTTTGCGATACAGTGCTTGAATTTCGTCTTTAGATTTTTGTGACAACATGACTTTTAACGGCTCCAACCACGGCTACGATCAACGACTAACGGCGAACCATCAACATCGATAATCATGCCTTGAGAGGTTATTTCCTTAACTTGAACGTTCGGTGTAATAAAATCAGTTTCAACTAAGCGCTCACCATTCACTACGATACTTCGACGTGTTGGCATCGAGCTGTAGATATGACTGCTTATGTTAATATTCGGCACGAGAGACTGCACCTCTTTAGTTGCCTGCTCTACGGGCACTGAAGGTTTGATTAATTGAGCCGACTCTTGCTGGACAACCTTTTTATTTGCAACCGGTTTTGCTACGACCTGCTCTTCTATAACGACACTGGGCACCTCAAACGGGGGTAAAACAGACTCGAGGATCACTGCACTCTTAATGCCGATCTTTTCCAACGGCAACTTGTCTGCTTTTTGAGCGTTCACTTCTTGAGTGTCTGTTTGCTGAAAAGCTATCTGCTGAACGTAACCAGAAATGAGCACCAATACGATCAGCAACCCTCCTGCCCAGCCATAAACCGACAATGGAATCATCCTGCCATCCCGCGCGTCGTTATGCGACTCAGAAGTTTGCTCACCCGAAGGTAAGGTTCTATCTGAGTCTTTTATCGTCATGGAGTGTAATTCATGAGCCGCAAGCTCTCGCTCCTGCTCAGACTTCTTTAATGCCTGCAATATATAAGACATCTAACCTTCCCCATCAGACATAAGAATACCTTGACTCTTAGCCTGTAACGCAAGCAAAGTCTTTAAACCAATAATTCGATCCGCTTTCAAGCCTGCATTCTGCTGAAAAGACGAAACCTTTTGAGCTAGAATAGGATCATAGTAAGATTGAAAATCATGCTCAGGTGCGCCTTCTGGTGCAATTATTTGCCACTCAAGTGATGCTGACTCATCCGTTAAGACATTCCTTATCCAAGTGATTAATGAGTGAGACTCCCCTGGTTTAACAGACTTCCCAAAATTCTCAACGGGCTGCCATAGAATAAAACTGCGCAAAGGCTTAAAGGTCAGCTGGTCTGCGGTGACTACCCGCCAGTTTCCATCCTCAAATATGGCGATATACTGCTGTAGTTTCTTCAACTCTGCTAAAGGCCAATCAAGCGGTAAACAAGCAAACTCACTATTTTCTTTAATATTATTACAGCTACTTAGGTCCGATG
>Ga0115551_1001189_pt1 | contig 16754 bp, 9 predicted proteins | sample COGITO_mtgs_1103_FD_87179 | JGI IMG/M metagenome (GOLD analysis project Ga0115551, IMG submission 87179) | Pelagic marine microbial communities from North Sea - COGITO_mtgs_110321 | ecosystem: Environmental > Aquatic > Marine > Epipelagic | place: Germany:Helgoland, sampling site Kabeltonne... | reverse complement strand
GTGTAATCTTGTGCTTGGGCAGACATGGAATAGCAACAGGCGACAAAGGCGAGGACTAGCGAGCGACTCGTGACTTTCTCGTAAGCGCACGAGGAGAGTGTCGGTTTCCGTGCGGCAGAGAGTGGATATATCAGTGAATTAACTAGCGCTGTGCGAATGGCCATTGGAGCTCCTTCGAGTAGAGTCTTATTGTTTTGAAAGTACCCGAATCTACCGCTTTGCACAATTATTTAGTACCTTACTAATTTTCCCGGCGTTTTAAGTGTGCGATACCCGCGCCAGTCGAAAGACCGTTATCTCAGCAAAATGACTCGGCGCTAATAAAAAAACCCCGAGATCGCTTCATGCGACAACGAGGTTTCTGATTCCACTTTTTCAGTCTCACTGCAATCGGGGGCTGTGCAATCGCCTGTTATTTATTGCGTAGCCTGGCCTGCGCTGCCGCAAGTCGGGCAATAGGTACTCGGGGTGGTGAGCAACTGACGTAATTGAGACCTGTGCGATGGCAGAAATCGATCGACATAGGGTCGCCCGCATGTTCGCCACAGATACCAAGCTTGATGTTAGGCTTCGTCTGACGGCCGCGTTCAACTGCGAGTTCGACAAGTTTGCCGACGCCCGTTTGATCTAGGCTAGCGAATGGATTCTGGTTATAGATCTCTTTGCTCTGATACTGGTCGTAAAATAAACCCATATCGTCTCGGCTCAGGCCCAAGGTCGTTTGAGTGAGGTCATTGGTGCCAAAGCTAAAGAAGTCTGCTTCATGCGCAATCTCATCGGCGGTGATTGCTGCACGAGGCACCTCGATCATCGTGCCTACTAGATAGTCGATCTTGACCTTGTGCTTTTTCATCACCTCGGCGGCCACTCGGTGCACGATCGCAAGCTGGTCGGCGAGTTCGGCGCGGAAACCAACGAGGGGTATCATAATCTCGGCCTTAATCTTAATAGCCTTCTTACCTTTGCTCACTTGTGCGGCTGCTTCGAAAAGGGCGCGCGCCTGCATTTCAGTGATCTCTGGGTAGATGATGCCAAGTCGACAGCCGCGACAGCCGAGCATAGGGTTCTCTTCATGAAGAGCTTTAATGCGATCGATAACGAAATCAAAAGGCACGCCGAGTTTCTCTGCTAACTGGCGACGAACGACGTCGTCGTGGGGTAAAAACTCATGCAGGGGCGGATCGAGTAGGCGAATCGTCACCGGGCGACCTTCCATCGCTTTGAACAGGCCGACGAAGTCTTTTTTCTGGAATGGCAAAAGCTTTTTGAGGGCAGACCGGCGTTGTACTTCGTCGGCAGCAAGAATCATTTGGCGCATGATGTCTATGCGCTCGCCGTCGAAGAACATGTGCTCTGTTCGGCACAGGCCGATGCCTTCGGCGCCGAAAGCTACTGCCTGTTTCGCCATCGCTGGCGTGTCGGCATTGGTGCGAACATTGAGTGTACGGTGCTTGTCGGCCCAGCTCATTACCGTCTGGAAAAGCTCGTAAGTGTAGCTCTTATTGGCTTTGAGGCCGCCTTCGAGCACACGTTTCACTTCAGAATCGGCGCTCTCGATCATGCCTTTGTAAATAAGGCCAGTGCTGCCGTCTATCGAGATGTAATCGCCTTCTTTGAGAACAACTTTACCCGCGGTGAGGGTCTTTTTGTCGTAGTTGATGACCACTTCGCTAGCGCCGCAGATACACACTTTGCCCAACTGGCGAGCGACAAGGGCCGCATGCGATGAGACGCCGCCGCGAGATGTCAGTATTCCCTGGGAGTGAAGCATGCCTTTGAGGTCGTCAGGCGAGGTTTCATTGCGGCACAGAACTACCTTATTGCCCTTGCGCGTTTCAGCTTCGGCCGTCGCTGCGGTAAAGGCTATGCGACCTGTCGCAGCGCCCGGGCCTGCAGGGAGGCCTTTGCCAATAATCGGCGCTGCTTTGAGCGCTTTAGGGTCAAAAACGGGAACAAGCAGTGAGTCGATAGACTCTGCTGGGATTTTCAAGAGCGCAGTTTCTTGACTCATGAGACGCTCGCGCTGCATTTCGACGGCGATACGGACGGCGGCTAGGCCGGTTCGCTTGCCGTTTCGGGTTTGCAGAATGAACAAACGACCCCCTTCGATTGTGAACTCGAAGTCTTGCATGTCTTTGAAGTGCTTCTCTAATTTGTTGCGTACTTTTTCGAGATCGCGGTAGCTCTGTGGCAGTTCGTCCGCGAGCTTTGCGATCGCGTTTGGCGTTCGCACGCCTGCGACAACGTCCTCGCCTTGGGCGTTGATGAGGTATTCACCGTAAAACACTTTCTCGCCATTGGCTGGATCGCGGGTAAAGGCAACGCCCGTTGCGCTATCGTCGCCAGCATTACCGAATACCATGGCTTGAATATTTACAGCGGTGCCCCACTCGGCAGGAATTGCGTATTGCTGGCGGTAGAGAATCGCGCGTTCATTGCGCCATGAGCTAAACACGGCGCTTGTCGCGCCCCATAGCTGTTCGAACACATCCTGCGGGAAAGCAGAACGAGTGCGTTTGCGAATCAGGGACTTGTATTGGTCGACGAGCGCTTTAAGGTTTTCGGTGCTCAAGTCGCTATCGGTCTCAACTTTGAGTTTGCGCTTCATCTTCTCAAGGATTTCGTGGAAGGGCTCTTCCTCTTCCTCTGAGCGCGCTTGAACACCCATCACGACATCGCCGTACATTTGAATAAAACGCCTGTAGCAGTCCCAAGCAAAACGCGAATTGCCGGAGATCTCGGCGAGACCTTCAACCGTTACGTCGTTGAGTCCTAGATTGAGGATTGTGTCCATCATGCCAGGCATCGAGTCGCGCGCACCGGAGCGAACAGAGACCAGCAGGGGGTTGCTGCGCCCGCCAAAGCTCTTACCCAGTTGACTTTCGATTTGTTTGATCGCTTTCAGAACCGATTTAGAGAGAGAAGCTGGGTAAGTTTTGCCGTTGTCGTAATAGTAACCACAGACTTCGGTGCTGATCGTGAACCCTGGAGGAACAGGGAGACCGATCGACGCCATTTCGGCAAGGTTTGCGCCTTTGCCGCCTAGCAGGTCACGCATCGTGGCATTGCCATCGGTTTTCTTGCCAAACGCGTAAACGAAATTTGTTGAGACACTTTTATTAGCTGTCCTTTTCGTAGTCGAGGCTTTTGTTTTTGCTTGTTTTTTTACTACGGCCTTAGTGGTTTTGCTCATGACTCTCGGTTACCTTCAAATAAGCTACTAGCCCGCATTGATAAGAGCTCACCTCAAGCGATATCGCCGTAATACCCTCTAACCAAGAGTCTGAGCTCGGCTTGGATATTGATACGTTGGGGTTGGAGTCTGCTAGCGGGTTGTTTTCTTAGGTCGCGAATACGAGCACGCCGTATCCGAAAAGAACGAGAATAAATCAATGGCCTTCCAAAATCTAGCGCTTAAACGCCACTTTAAAAAGTGATTTCGACAAGTTAACGAGAGAAGTGAGAGAAATCTGCTTTTTTAAGGTCTCATTTGTAGCTACCTAATTAAAAATCCTAAATTTCGAGCCTGTTTCACCCCTGCAGCCAGAGTGGATAGAGAAAGGGCACCAATGCAGAAGAGCAACAATCGAGGGTTGAGAAGAGATGGCCGTGCTAGGCGCCAGGAACAAATCGCAGAGATACTCGGCTTATTGCAGAGATCATCTGAAAGAATTTAATAATGAACTTTGTGATGAGGCGTCACAACTTATTTGTGGATGGAGAGGCGGGGCGTTCGTTGCCCTCATGCTGTTCACAACGATTGCAACGTTTAGGTATGCCTTGCAGGTAAATAACCCCTCAGCTTCGCTAGCTCTTTTGGCCTATATCTTGCCTATTATGGTAGGGGTGGTGTTCTCCATTGCGGTAAGTTTTTACTCTGCCATGAAAAAGTATAGTCCAATTGTTATAGACACGATTGGTGCCATGTGGCTGCTGAGTTTTGGATTGTTTAGCTCTGTGTTGTTCGACAATGTTGGCACGCAAATCGAGAGAGAGATGGTCAGTAGCACTCTAGCGTCGCAAATGAATTTCATGCCACTGAATAGTTGCCGCATTTTCTTACCATGCAGCGTATCAGGTCACAATCATTAGAAATCTGTTGTTTGTCATTTTATTTTCTGCGCTGATTTACTGGATAGATAAAGATTTTTTTGCGATCAGTATTCTACACCTGCTGCAGGTTTTTTTGTTGGGTTCGCTCGTGAGTTGGATGCATTATGATGGAATTAGAGTTCGCTTCTATTCTAGAACTACCAATGAGAGCGCCCGGAAACACCTTTGTAAACAGCTTTCTAAATTAGTATATCCACATCAGCTTGATATGATTAAGCAGGGGGATGAGCTAGAAGTGACAATGCCGCTAAAGGAGAGCAAGGCGATCGTTAGTGTGTTTGATGTGCAGAGATCTACGGAAATCAAACACGAGAAAACGCAAGAATTTTTCATGAGTGTGTTCGAATCTTTCTTAGAGATATGCATGCAAGATTATGAGAAAAATCCGTTGCGGTCACGTGCCTTTCGGTTAAAGGAAACCGGCGATGGCTACATCAGCACAGTGGGTTATCCCTTTCTGTCATCGGAAACAGGGGTGCTTGCAGATGGCGCAGTTTCTGCCGCCCTGGCTATGCTGGATGCATTTAATACTAACCTTGAGAAATTTAACTACTCGCGCCCTATTAAAGCGTCTATTGGTCTCGCCTATAACTCGATTCAGGGCACCTTTCAGAGTGGGGATATTCGCTCATACGACCTGTATGGTGAAGCAATAATTCAGGCGGCCAAGTATCAAGAGCTGCGAAAAATACCACAACTGTTTGACCTGTTCAGCGAGCACGCAGCCAAACTCGACCTTGAGCATTTTCACCTGCTCATTGTTCAAGAGGTGGTGTACAACTCGCTTAGCCCGTCCTATCGAGATTTGTTTGTCGAGATAGATCTGACCGATCCGCGAGTAGTCACCGGAGAAGAGGAAATGCGATATGACCCCGAGGCTAGGTACATCTACTTCTATGTCAGAGACTAATGGATGCCGTGCTGTGCTTGTTGTCCTCAGCTGCTAAAGAATTCAGTCACCAGTGTTTGATCGGCAAAGAACGACGCCAAATTCCCGATGACAAGGTCGCCCATCGCGGTCCGTGTTTCACCCGTCGCACTCCCAATGTGAGGCAAAAGCACAACGTTGTCCAAAGCGATCAATGCCTCTGGTACACCGGGTTCTTGGTCGTAGACATCGAGACCGGCGGCCGCGATAGTCCTGTTCTGCAATGCCTGTACTAGCGCAGCCTCATCGACGCTTTGCCCGCGTCCGACGTTGATAAAAGTACCTTCCGCGCCAAGACAGTCGAAAAATGAAGCGTCCAGTATCTTGCGCGTTGCGGGCCCACCTGGGAGCACGTTAACAACAATATCGCTGTGGCTCGCAAGCTCATTGAGAGATTCACAGTAAGTATAATCACAGTCTTTGGGGCGGCGATTATGGTAGGCGATGTTGAGTTTGAAACCCATCGCTCTGCGGGCGATCTCTTGGCCGATGCGGCCGAGGCCTGCGATGCCGAGTGTCTTGCCAGCGAGGCTTTGTCCGAGCGGTAAGGGGCCTTTTTTCCATTGCCCCTTGCGCACAAACGCATCGGCGAGAATAAATTTCCGAGAGCAAGCGATGATGAGGCCGAGTGCGATATCTGCCACGGCATCGTCGAGCACGCCCGGGGTGTTAGTCACCCGAATATTAAGGCGATCGGTTTCAGTGAAATCAATCCCATCGACGCCAACGCCGAAACAGGCAATGACTCGCAGAGAATCGAGAGTGTAGAGAAGCGGGTCGGTCGCCCAAGACGCCGACGCAGCGGCGACACAGTGTCCTTCTAATTCGGCAAGCTTCGCTTTTTTTTCGGCCTCATCGAGAGTCCAAAGGTGAGTCGTCTCGTAAGCGGCATCTAATGCCTCGATTGTGGCTGGATGGAAGTTGTTGGCAATAATTAGCGGTTGTTTTCTAGCCTGCATTATTCTTTATCCCCATCACGGTCGTCGAATTAGTTATTTTTCTATTGGCCGCTTTATCTCATAAACGGTTGCTTAGTTTAAGTCCTGATTGCGCGCTAAACGACTATTCCGTACATTGTCGTCATCGTTTTTATCCTGTGGCGGCTATTCCTATTGGCTTGTGCAGAAAATGAATCAACTACCGAGCAGTAGAGTTAAGTAATGACAGATCAACGAGTATTCGCGCTAATCCCGCCGGTCGACACGATTCTCAAGCAGCCTTCGCTGCAGCAAACAATCGCTGCCTTAGGTCGAGAGCCGGTAAAACTTGCGATTAGAGCCGAGGTCGACATTCTCCGGCGTGCTATGGCGAGCGACGCGGCTGAGTATTTGAGCCTCTCTCGAGAAGTCGTCGCCGAGCGCGTCGCAGAGGCTGCAGTTACGCGCATTGGCCAAGAATTTAAACCTCTGTTTAGGCCTGTGTTTAATCTTACGGGCACGGTTATCCATACCAATCTCGGCCGATCAAGACTCCCCGACTCGGCGATAGCGGCTATGGCCATCGCAGCGGGTGAGGCGGTTGATCTCGAATACAACTTAGAGACAGGTAAGCGCGGCGACAGAGATTCGCATCTCGAAGCTCTGATCTGCGAGCTGACGGGCGCCGAGGCTGCAACCGTGGTTAATAACAATGCGGCTGCCGTTGTCCTGTTGCTCAACACGCTCGCGTTAGGACAGGAAGTCATCATCTCGCGCGGTGAACTGGTCGAAATTGGCGGTGCATTTCGCATTCCCGATGTGATGGAAAGTGCGGGCGCTAAGCTTCGCGAAGTCGGCACGACTAACAGGACCCATGCGCGCGATTTCGAGGCGGCACTATCGCCGCAAACAGCGTTGGTGATGAAGGTGCATGCGAGTAATTACGAGATACGTGGCTTTACCAGCGCGGTGCCCGAAGCCGAGCTTGCCGCCATTGCCCATGGCGCGAATATTCCGTTTGTGTCGGATCTCGGCAGTGGCTGTTTGGTCGACATGGCCCGCTTTGGACTGCCGCCAGAACCCACAGTCAGGGCGACGGTCGAGGCGGGTGCTGATCTGGTCACGTTTAGCGGCGATAAACTGCTTGGTGGGCCGCAGTCTGGAATCATTGTTGGCCGGGCTGATCTCATTAAGCGCATTAAAGCGAACCCCCTCAAGCGCGCCTTAAGAGTCGACAAAACGGTGCTGGCAGGATTGTTGTCAGTCTTGCAGCTGTACCGAGATCCAGAGTCTCTGCCTCAGCGATTGCCACTGCTGGCGGATTTAACGCGGTCAGTCGATGACATCGAAAAAGCTGTGCAGCGAGTGTTACCAGTGGTGCGTGAGGCAGTCGGTGAGAAGTTTGTTACTGACGGACTCGATTGCAAGAGTCAGATTGGCAGCGGCGCGCTCCCGTTGGAACTGATGCCAAGCCGTGCGATCGCCATCTCACTGCGCTCAGGACAGAGCGATGCTGGACTGACCGAGCTGGCGGCAACGCTGCGTGCATTACCTAAGCCTATAATAGGACGCCTCTCGGATGGTTCACTCATTCTCGATCTGCGGTGTTTGCGAGATGAGCAAGGCTTCTGCGAGCAGTTGCGCAGTCTGTAGCCGACGTATGGTCCTTTCTAGCTTTGGCTGTTGACGACTTTTGCGCCAACTTCTCGTGTCCCTGCCAAGAAAAAAAGCAGCGAGGCGATCGACGCGGCGAGCATCATGAGCAACAGCGGGTACACCGTACCGTTAAAGATAACAGCGACAAGTTGTGCCGCGATAGCCGAAAAAGCCATCTGTAAAAATCCAGTCAATCCCGACGCGGTGCCTGCGAAACGAGGAAATTCGTTAATCGCCGCAGCCTGTGCATTAGGCAGTGTGATGCCATTGCCGAGCACAGCGATGGCGACAGGGATAAAAAGCGCGAGTGGGTGGTGAAAGCCGAGGAGCTGCAAAACGATGGCACTGACTATACCAACTATGCCGATGCTGGCACCGAGCATAATTAAAAGATTGATACCGAGAGTCCGGCCAAAGTGACGCGCAACATAAGTGCCGACCATGAACCCTAGCGGCACCATAATAAAATAGTAACCATATTCTGTAGGAGGGCGGTTGAGCACCGTGATCATGATTTCGGGCGCAGCCGAGATGAAGGCAAAAAACACCACAGAGACAAAGCTTACGCAGAAGGCATAGCCTCGAAACGCGCGCGAGCGAAATAGATGGGCAAAGTTACCAAGCATCGCACCGACACCGTCGAAAGGCACCGGCTCTGCCAACGTTTCGACGAGAGAGGAGCGCAGCACGAGCAGAATGCCGAGGCTGAGTATTGCCATGACAAGAAACACCGACTCCCAGCCAAAGCGATGCATCAGTTCACCGCCTAGCGCGGGCGACAGCATGGGCATCACTACCATCACCATAACGAGTGTTGCAATCACTCGCGCGGCCTGTTCAGGGCCATACACATCCCGTACGATTGCGCGCGCAAGCACAAGCCCGACAGCGCCGCCAAACGCTTGAATAATTCGGCCGAGAATCAGCATCTCGATCGTGTTGGCGAAATAGCAGAAAAGCGAGCCGATGATGGTTATGCACAGGCCTAGCAGCATAATAGGCCGCCGGCCGAACTGATCCGAGAGAGGCCCATAGGTGAGAGTGCCAATCGCAATCGCGAGCATGGACAGGCTGAGAGTGAGCTGCGCGACCTCGGCGCTGACGGCGAACGTTTCTTTGATAACTGGAATCGCAGGGAGCAATATTTGCATTGCGGTAGGGCCGAGCGCCGAGGTTGCCGCGAGAAGGATGATGACTCGTTTGGCTAGAGTATTCTCAATGTTCACAATTTTCCCGTGGCGAGCCACGTTGTGGCGCGCAGTAAAGGTGTCGTCTAATCCCCAGTCGCTCAGTCACGCGCTGATTTACAGACCGTCTTACCTAAGTTTGTGCAATTTGATCTGCTCAATCGCCCGGCTTAAAAATCAGGTAGCGAGGTGTCATTGCCGTAACTCTGCGATCTCAATACTACGCTCGCGCCCATAATTGCCGATCGTTGAGCTTTGCTCAGCTCGACGCCAATACCGAATAGTTGGCGCTGAAACTCAACGGCGACCAAGGCGCTATCGTTAGCAAGAGGTAGAGAGAGGATGGCTGGGGAATCACCAGTAATTGACTCGCTTTTACGCGCAGGAGTGTAGCATGAAATCACTGCCTCTTCGCTGCCTCGGAGGCAAAGGATGTTTGCGCTTATCTCTAATGCTAGCCCCTCGGGTGACGCCTCAAAACGAGGTGAGATTGATAACCTATCAGCTAACGCAAGTGCGGAGGGTGAGCCGTCATGACTAATGGCGACAGGAATGCCTGCGCCGAGTCGGCGAGCAAGGCTTGGGTCTTGGCGCAGTGAGGCGCTAAAAAAGTCGCGCGCCGAGCCGCTGTCGCCTTTTTGCCAATGCGCGCGAGCCATATGCCACTGGACTCGCGCGCGGAGCATCGCTTCGGCATCGGGTAGCAGTGAGAGGGCGAGCGTGCCTGCATCTATCACTCCGTCAGAATCGTGTCGCAGAGCCGCAGATTCGGTAGCGAAAGAGTGTTTGTAGCCCTGCGCGCCGCTGAAAGAGCCCCGGGTCTCTGCGTCTTCGATTAGCGAGGTAAAGACACCCGCGCCGAGCAGGCGTGCGATTTCAGGCTCTATCCATTCGGGTATGTGAACGTCGAGCGGGCCATAGGGGCGCAGGCGATTTCGCATGGTCTCGGCGTTAGCGAAAAGTGACGCTGCTCGGCGACCCGCGCGCCAAGCGGCAAGTCGAGTGAGTTGCGCCGAGGCGGTGGCAGAGAGTCTGACTCCCCACTCTTGAGCCGCTGCAAATTCTAGCTGGCGTTCATAGTCGGCGCGAAAGGCGAGGGCGGTAAGCAATGCCGCAATCGCATCTTTCTGTGCATCGTCGGCGCTAAAATTGCCATTGCGATCGGGCTGATTCAACGCGGATTCGGCAAGCCGCGCAGCCTCTTCAGTGTATCCGGCGAGCAGCAAAAAAGTCGCACTGGCAAGAAAGTGTTCGGCGCGATTGCTAACACCAATAAGCGGATCTTGCCTGTTCCGCCAGACGAGCATTTGTTCTAACGCGCTCTGCGCATTGTCGAACCGACCTTGTGCGAGCGTAAGGTAGAGCTTCTGTATCCAAGGATTAGAAACACTGCTCGGGTTTGGGTAGCGCGTCGCTCTGTCTATTAAACGCTCAGCTTGATCGATGCGCAGCCTGCTCAAGGCGACTTCTGCGGCGTTTGTAAGGGTGACGGTGCTTAATTCTTCTCGTGTATTTTGCGCAGCCTCGTCTAATTCGAGCGCCTTGTCACAGGCGGGTGCAGCCCGCGACTCTTGAGGGGCGCTGAGTTCTACTGCACAGAGTGTGTTCCACGCCTGCGCTTCGGAAAATCGGTCGACGTCATCCTTGGCAAGAACGCGAAGCGCGCTTTGCCGGGCGTCCTCGAAGCGGCCTAGTTTGATTAAAGGCCAGCCTTTATAGGGTTCGAGGTCGACCCCATACGCTTCGGCCAAGGCATCGAGATAGCGAAGAGACTCTTCTTGATTGCCGATGAGTTGATGCACCGAAGACAGTTGATTAAGGGTGAGGTAATGCCACAGTGGTGTCTCGGGCGCTGAACCTACGGGGAGATCGCTGCCTGCCTCGATCATCTGATCGAATGAGCGAATTTTGCTGTTTGCCTCAGCCTGGTTAAGGTGGAAAAGCGCGCGCGGCACATTGCCTTCGACGGTGAGCAACACCTCGGCGAGCGTGTAGTGTGCAGCGGAGGAGGTTGGTGCAGAAGTAAGCCATTGTTCCGCAAGCTCGCGCGCACGGATACGTTGACTGGCATCGAGCGCACTGCAGACGGCGAGGGCTTCGGGCTCGACAATCGAGCGAAGGCCAAAACAAATTTCCGGCGCAGGCAATTCAATATCGCTAAGATTTTGGCCTGTAGCACCGCAGCTTAAGCATGCGGATACGACGGCACCGAGCAATAAAATTTGCTTAACGTGCTGAGACCGCTCATGTGTTGATTGGTGCTTTTTTCGGCGCAGTCCCATCACTCTTAGGCCTCAGCGTAGGGTAGATCTAGCGAGTTGCTCCATCGAAGGCAGCATGAGTTCGCGAAGCAGCGCGTTCACATCTCCGGCACCTGGGGCGAGTTCTAAGCGGTGGGCGAAGACACGGGGCAGCAGTTTTTCTATGTCGGCTGCGCTCACATAGTTGCGGCCGTCCAGTGCGGCAGCGGCTTTCAACGCTGGCAGCATAAGCACAATGCTGCGGGTAGAGTTTCCTTGCAGAACGCGAGGATCGCTTCTCAATTCCCGAGAGATATCAACTAAAGCGACTTTTACTGCGCTGCTTATTTCGACTTCAGAATCGATAATCCTCCGCGCATGCAATAGGTCAATCTGACTTACTGTGCGGCTGTGCGCGGCCTCGTCGTCATGGAATGTTTGTTGTCGATCAAGGTGAGTGGATAAGACTTCGAGTTCAGCCTCGCGATCGATATGCTGCATGGTGAGTTTGAATAAAAATCTATCCAGCTGAGGGGTAGGCAACGGGTAAGTGCCAACCAGATCAAGCGGGTTCTGAGTAGCAATAACGAAGAATAATTCGCCGAGTGGATAGGTTGTGTTGTCGACAGAAACTTGTTTCTCGCCCATCGCTTCGAGCATCGCCGATTGCACTTTTGGCGAGGTGCGATTGATCTCGTCGGCTAGCACAACATGAGCAAAAAGAGGGCCGCGGCGGAAATGAAAGCTATTATTACTTGGGTCGAATATCGGCACGCCGGTGACATCCGAAGGCAACAGATCGGGGGTAAACTGAATGCGGCGGAAGGCGGCGATCCCTGACTCGGCGCCTGATGCATCGTCAGAGACGTTAGGCGGCATCTGGCCGACGATTGCTTCGCCCAGCGTCTTCGCGAGCGTAGTCTTGCCAGAGCCGGGAAAGTCTTCGAGGAGCACATGGCCGTCGGCGACTAGCGCGATGACGCAAAGCTCAATGACCTCATCGCGGCCAATCACTTTTGTTTTAACAATGTTAACGAGTTTTAGGAGTGTCGCGCGCGCAGCGTCTAACTCATTTGCTGGCTTGGCGGTCGCGTGGGGTGCATCAAAAGACGCGATCGTCTCATCGCTCTCTTTTTTATAGTTCTCTTTTTCATAATTCTCTGTTTCATGCTCAAAACTCATGTAAAGCTCCAATCGGGCTAGCGTATTGTCGACCAGCTAAAGGGGTGTAGGGCGCCTAGCAATCTACGCCAGAGAGGAATATTGGCCTGCAAATCTGAAGAAACCGATTGTTCTAGCGCTTGCCAGTCGTCTGCACTCAGACTCGGTGCTGCGGTGATGCTTCGATCTGGTTGCTCAGCGCTGTCGTCTCGATCTGAAAAGCCTAATGTTGCGGCTAAATGTGCTCGCGTAAGCGGCGCGAGGCCGGGTGCGAGGGCGTTGCAGCGGGCTGCAAAGGCCTCTCGCGATTCACCATAGTGTCGCCTAAGCCCCGAGTCGGCGAGACGGTCGAGTGTCGCTCGATAGCCGGTGCGCGGCCGGCTCGCTCGTGAGCCGAAGCGCGGTGCGAGTCGCCGCTGCATTTTGGCAATATACCCCAAGAGCGCAATGATGACCGCGGCGTATGTGAGCCAGCGGCCTGCCTGCTGCAGCAAGGCCAGGGGATCGAAGGTGGACTCGCGTTTGCTGTCGATAAACTGCTCGAAAGACGACTCGTTGCGCAACATGTCGCCTAGCAGTTGTTGCAGATTGTCCTGTGGATCGGTGGTCATATCGACAAGGGTCTGCTGAGGTGCCGGATCGATTATGACCCAGCCCACACCTTCGAAGTAAATCTCGGGCCAAGCGTGGCCATGGATCGCTTGGATAAGCAGAGCAGAGCCGCCAGCGCGATTGCTCGCAGGGACAGAATAGCCCACGCCAACGCGAGCAGGAATGCCGAGACTGCGATACATATACACCGCCGAAAAGGCAAAGTGGACGCAGTAACCGGTGAGATCGCCGAAGAGGAAAGAGGCGGCAGGGTCTGCCTCGGCGGCGTGCGCATTTTTGAGGCTATAGATTCCGTTCTCGTCGAGATACTGCTTAATGGTCCACGCGCGTGCGAAGGCGTCCTGCGCAAATTCTGGCTTTAGCGAGGCGGTTAGCGAGTTCGCAAGGTCGGCATAGCGCGGATCATCCGGCAGCTTGAGGTATTCAGCGGCAACGTCGCTGCGCCAATTTTTATTGCCAACCTCTCGTCCCAGCAGAACATCAAAGTCGAAAAGCGGCACCTGTGAAATCGCTTCATACGTGCTGTCGAAGCGCGTGGCATTAGGGTTAGGAATGCGCGAATAGCGGGTGGGCGTGTCGAGTCCGAAAGGTGCGCGGTGCGGTACCAGTGTGCCAATAGTTGTGCGCACGCCTTTGCGGGGCGCCTCCGAGGCTGGTGAGATTGCGTAGTTTAGGCCGGCTTCGTTACCTGAAGCGAGCGAGTCGGCTGCGCTGGCATCAAAACCTCTAAGCAAATCTGTGTCCATGTCTGGGCGCGTCGCGTAATCGATGCGTTGTCCGTCAAACTGAGAGTAGGCCGATTCACGGAAATAGTAGGAGCCATCAGCGGGCTCATAGTCGTCATGAAAAACAACAACAGCAACTGGCGCGGCCTTATCCTTCGGGTCGTTGGTGCTGTCTTGGAAGGGATTGTCTTCCTGTGGGCCGCTTCCCTGCTGCCCTGTCAAGCCGAGGTCGTTCGTGAGCTCAGGGGTTGGCAAGCCGAAGCGGCTAACGAAGAGCATCAGCAACAGGCTCACAGCAGTCAGGACCAAGAGATGATAGAGCACTCGACCTTTGCTTGACTCCTGCAGGTTGATCGCAGTCAGCAAGAGCAGACAAACAGCGCCTATCGTCATCAGTAAATAGGCGGGGTCGTAGCCGCGGATGAGGGCGAAGTCGCCTAACAGGAAGGGGCGATCGATCATGCCGTTGCGATGGGCGGTGAGCGTAAACACAACCGCACAGGCAATGAATAGAAGCTCGCCTATTCTGCCGACAGCACCCCGCTGCGAGAGCAGATGTAGGCTTCCACAGAAAGCGGCGGCGAGCGTGAAACCCGCGATGAATTCACCCGCGCTGTAGAGGCTAAGCGGATTGCCCGATGCTGTGGCGCTCGCGCTAAGCAGTGAGCCTACCTCGCTGCCATTTCGTAGCACGGTGGCCAGTAGTAAGCCGGTGCCGGCAAAAACGAAAGCGAGCATTGCCGCTGCGCCAAAACGCAGCTGCAAGGCTCGACTTGAATGGGGGAGGGCGCAGAGAATAAGCGGGCCAAGCAGTGCGCCAAGTATGGTGCCAAGTGAACCGCTAGCTATCGTGAGCGGCAGGCTCGTAAGCCAAGCGGCGAATGCGACAGCACCGAGGCGAAATAGCTGAGTTAGGCCGAAACGACGCGCGAGTTCATTGGTCGCCGACTGTGTCAGGCTGCCGTTGGTGTGAAAAAGAGGGGGTGGCTTAGCCAAGAATCGCATCCTTAAGGTCAGAGATTTTCACTAAATCTCCGCTAGTCCTGTCCACTAATACGATCGATTCTACGCGCTGGCTCAGGGTGGTCAAATCCAATACTGGGGAAGCCTTGGGTGTCTTCGCTAGCACGTTCGAAGAGAGCACGTTCGAAGAGAGCACGTCCGAATCTTTCCACAGCGCCCTGTGCAGGCGCGACTTTGGTGTGCGCCTGCCGACTATGTCGACTCCGATAACCAGATTAAGACGACACGCGCGTGATTGAGCAGTCGCGGCGAGCCTAGCCAACACCTCTGAGTCGCGGGCGCTCGCGAAGACGAGGCAGTGGCTGCAGTGCTGAGCTGCTAGAAACCTGTCTAAGCCATAGCTGTGAGGAGCTAGCTCCTCTGGCGCGGCAGAGTCAGCGATCGCGACAAGCGCGTCGGCCAGGTTCCGGTATTCGTTTGCGCGACCATTATCATTGCCTGCGCCGTCGGCGCCAAAGTGCCAATCGTCCCCGAGCAAGCCGCTTTCTAGAGTCAGTCTTGCTAAGGCAGCCGCGGCTTCGTCGCCCGTCCCGCTAACCAAATAGGCACAGGCTTTGTCGTCGAACGCGACGCTCCGCTCGGGTAACCGGACATTAAGCTGGCGATTGCGGGCGAAGCCCTTCCACATAATATCGCGCACCGAATCGCCGGGTGCGTAGGGCCGGATTTCCATCCGATCCCCCAAAGGCTCACCGTTTGTCTCTGGCAAACCGTCGGCGGTTATGCGGGCGCGCTGCAAGGTAAAGGGGTTATAAGCGCCGAGTCGGGGCAAAATCATGTGTGCAAGAGGCTGGGTGGCGAGCCAACTGTAACTACACAGCCCGAGTGCATCTCGAACCTCGAAGCGACGGATTACGGCATCGTTTTTCCCTCGGTGAGCGGGGACGATGGTTTCATGAAGGCGATTATCTCGTCGCCGTTCGTTCAGCGTTTCAGTATTGGCTGGCGAAACGATTCGCCAGTTTAAGCGTACGAGCGGAAGCCAGGTTATTGCGGGCAGCGAGAACTCGGTGCTGTTGTGATACCCCGCCTCGAATGCTGCCGCACTCGATCGTGAGCTCGGTTGACACTCCAATGCGCGCATCACTTTGCGCTGCACGACTAGCCCACCGATGACCGTGGCGAAAAGAGAAAGGATAACAACGAACAGTGCGCACAGGCAGAGGGCGAAAACCACAAGGTCCATGCTGCCATAGCCAATTAGGCGCAGCGCACCTGCCGATAAAACTAGCGCGAGGCTGCCCTGTAGCGTTAAGGGAAAATGTGACAGCAGCGCAGAGACGAACGCGCGCACTCTCCTTAAGTTGAGTGTTAACCGGGAGCCTTCACTGCGGAGTACTTCTTGCATGGAGTGTCTCGAAGACGAGTCTATTTGTTCGCGCGGTTTGCAACCAGTTGTTCCACCACAGCCGGTTCTGCGAGAGTCGTTGTATCGCCGAGCGAATCGAGTTCGTTGGCCGCGATCTTACGAAGAATGCGGCGCATGATTTTGCCAGAACGCGTCTTCGGCAGCCCCGGGGCGAATTGAATAATCTCGGGGCGCGCGAAAGCACCAATCTCGGTAGCCACGAACGCGCGAAGAGCCGCATTGAGATCGCTCGATTCATCGACCCCGTCCATAAGGGTGACATAGGCATAGATCGCTTGCCCTTTGATGTCGTGCGGATAGCCAACCACCGCCGCTTCGGCGACGCTCGCGTGCAATACCAGCGCACTTTCAATCTCGGCAGTGCCCAAACGGTGTCCAGAAACATTGATGACATCGTCGACGCGGCCGGTTACCCAGTAGTAGCCATCGGCATCGCGGTGCGCGCTGTCGCCGGTAAAGTAATACCCAGGATATGCCGTGAAATACGTGTCGATACAGCGCTGGTGGTCGCCGTAGATACTGCGAAGCTGACTTGGCCAGGTCTGCCCGAGGACTAAATTGCCGGTAGCGACACCGTCGAGTTCGTTACCGTCGGCATCGAGCAGCGCTGGTTTTACGCCAAAAAACGGCAGTGAGGCCGAGCCTGGCTTTAAGTCGGTTACCCCCGGCAGCGGTGTAATCATGATAGCGCCGGTTTCGGTTTGCCACCACGTGTCGACGATGGCGCAGCGGTTCTCGCCCACAACGCGGTAGTACCATTCCCATGCTTCGGGATTAATTGGCTCGCCGACGCTGCCCAAAAGTCTGAGTGAGGACCGCGAGG
>Ga0115551_1001187_pt1 | contig 16763 bp, 7 predicted proteins | sample COGITO_mtgs_1103_FD_87179 | JGI IMG/M metagenome (GOLD analysis project Ga0115551, IMG submission 87179) | Pelagic marine microbial communities from North Sea - COGITO_mtgs_110321 | ecosystem: Environmental > Aquatic > Marine > Epipelagic | place: Germany:Helgoland, sampling site Kabeltonne... | reverse complement strand
GGCGCGCGGCACTGGAGGCGTGGACCGACTGGCACGGGACTGGGAAGACGGAGACGTTCGGGGAGGGTGGACGGTCGGTGCCGGCGGGTTCGGCTCGCGCGTTGTTGGCGACTGGTAAATACCGCGTAAACTGGAACTTTGACGATTGGCACGGGTACGCCGCGGAGCGCAGACGGCTCCTAAAGGCGACCGTTCCGAACGCCAATCGCGCGGTGATCATCGGCGGGGACTCTCACGACTCCTGGGCCGGGGTCATCGCGGCGGATGAGGCGCACTGGGGCGTCGAGGGTTCGTACGCGGCGGGGGGTCTCGACGACAAATCTTTGGGGAAAATCGGCGCTGTGGAGTTTGACACCCCCTCGGTGTCGCCCCCCGGCGCGTTCGAGCAGTCCTTCGCGTGGTGCCCGAGCGAGCTCATCGACCGCGGGCACGTGTTGGCCAACCCCGGGACCCTGCGTCACGCGCGCACCGGCCGCCGCGGCTTTCTGATGATCTCCGTCGACAAAGATGAATTTACCGCGGATTTTATTGTCACTCCAACGGTTCGATCCAGAGGGTACACGCCAACCTGCGACGGCTCGTTCGTCGTCACCGAGTCCCCAGGCATCGACGCGGGGCTCGTGTTCACCGAGCGCCGATGCCCTAACTTTCCCTCGAGGCTCTTCACCGGCCCGGCGGATCCGAGGTTCGTGGACTGGAGCTCGGGCGCCGCCGCCGGACTCGGAGCCGCGAGTTCGCCCGACGATCGGATCAAGCAGATGGACGAGACCTGGATCTTTGGCGTGTTTCTCGGCGCGTTCTTCGTCGTCGGGTTCGCGGCGGGTCTGACGTGGCAGCAGGGCGCGTGCGGGGACATCAACGCGCGAGGCCGCGGCGACGAACGCAGGCGGCGGCTGCGGGGACGCCGTGCAAATAATTATCAGAGCCTGGAGGACGACGAATCGAGGGACGAGCGGCAGTCGGAGATTGAGATGGGGAGCGTGGGTGGGACGCGGCCGAGTAGATGAGGAGGCGGCGGACGGTTTTTTTCTTTCATCGCGCGAATGAAACCTTTAATGTAATCGACGTAAATACGTGTAAACCACATCCACCACTAAGACACACACTCTCTCTCTACCACCCGCCGATGCCGCCCTTCACCTTCTCGCGCCCGAACCCTCGCGCACGCCCGGTCCCTGCCGAAACCCCATCCGCGCTTCGCGATCGCAGCTTTCGCAGATCGGCTAGGTGCCGCATCGTCGGTCGTCCGTGCGGGCAGTTCCACGGCGCCTGCAGCTCGCTCAGGTTATCCAGCACCCGCCGCATGGTCTTCGCGTCGAGCGCCTTGCCGATCATGATGCTGGAGCGGCACGCGCGCATGGCGAGCATCGCGCGGACCCGTGTGGGTCGAACAATCTGATCGGACCCCGACTTTCCCCCCGGCTGGCTTTGGCTTCCGAAGGCTTGCGAGAGGCCGACGGTGAGCTGCGATCTGGCGGGCAGCGCGTACTCGCCCTGGTCCAGCATGCCGATCAGCTCGTGCACGTCGTCGGCGCCGAAGGTGGTTCCCTTGCTGAACGGCACGGAGTTGAGCGCGAGGCTCTTGACCGTCGGCGGCGGCTGATCAATCTCGCAAAAGCCGAACCCGTTTGCGAGAAACGTGGGCATGTTTCGGTGCACCGTCTGCGTCTCCGCGGCGGTGAGCTCCAGCTTCTTTGGGACCATCAGCGGCTGCCGGTTCAACGTCGTGGTGCGCTGAAGCCGTTCAAAGTTGTAAATCTCGTCGGACGCGTGCTGATCCACGATGAACAGGTCGTCGCCCAGCGTGCACAGGATGAACCCCAAGTTGAACTGGCCGACGACTTTCAAGTCGCGGAAATCCTCCCGGCGGAACACGCGCTCCAGTTCCCCCGTAGCCACGACGTCGCCGCCCTCGTTCAGCTCCATCGATGAATCTCCTCCCGGACCGTCCGTAGACGTCTCGCCAGCCCTGACGTCAACGGAGGCGTCCTCATCCGCGACGATATCCGCGGTGGATTCCGACTCGACCCTAAATGAAGCCGCCGCGTACTTAGACTGTGTGTCCGTGTCCATGCGTCTAGACGCTCCCTGTGTGCGGCGTCCCCGGCGGCGTGCGTCGCGGAGCGCGGCGAGGGAGAACGCGAGGGGCGCGCCGTGGTGGACGATCGGGCGCCCGGACACGCCCGGTTCATCCCGAGGGTCATCCGCCATGGGTTCATCATCCTCCGCATCCGCGTGTTCATCTTCATCCGGCTCCGGCTTCACGAACGTCTCTGCCCTTTCCTCCGTCTCTGACGTCACGGGTGGTGCCTCCGCCCGGTGCCTCCGCCCGTCGTCGTCGCGTGTGTCGTCGTCCGGTGCGCGCCGCGCGGCCGAGCGGCGACGCGAGCGCTCCTCCTCCAACCGATCCTCCTCCTCCAACCGATCCTCTGTCTCCTCGCAACCTTCGTCTTCTCTCGGCGGCTCCGTCTCTGTTCCCGCGACGTAGTCCCCGTCGTTCGGATCGTCGTCCTCCTCTGCGTCGTCGTCGTCCTCCTCGTCGTCGTCCACTCCGGCTCTGAACCTCCATCCACCGCCGATACCGACGCTGTCCACCACCCGCGTGAACCCAAAGTTGGACAGCGCGCGTTGCGTATCCGGGTTAGCTCCGGAGGATGATCGATTCAATCCGGTGGACGCCCGGAAGTCTCTGATGGTATCCGGTGGTCTCTCTTCACTCGGCGTTGACACGGCGGGGTCCGGCCCGGTCGCGCCCATGCCGAACGACTCCCACGCTGGAGGACCAGCGGGCGGCGCGGGCGCGTCGTCTTCACCCGTCGGCTCCCTCTTCACCGCGACGGCGACGGCGACGGCGTGTCCACCCTCGGCGACGGCGTCCTCCTCCCTCTCCCGCTTCACCCCGAACAATCCGGAGCTCGTGGGAGGGGGAAGAAGAAGCGCGCGTTCGTGTTCGTATTCGCGGGACGGCTCGCCGATCTCCCCACCGCCCACCAACCCGCGGGACATGTCCATGTCTGTCTCGCCAACCCCGCCCTGGCCCACCGCGTACGTGTATTTGCTCGGCGACCACACCGATTCCAGCGCAGTCCTCGTCGCCGACATCAGAGCGGCTTCCCCGTGCAACAAAACCTTGCGCTTATCCGGCGTGACGTTGACGTCGTACGCATCCGTGGGGAGCCGAAAGTCCAGCACCGCGCACGGGTACTGCGCCCCGGTGGTCTGCGCGAATTGCCTGTACGTCTCGTTGAGCAACCTGGCCGCCTTGGGAAGGTCCACCGGCCGACCGTTGACGAAGAAAAACTGTCGATCGCCCGCGCCTCTCCCGCACCCGGGAGCCGCCTTGGACACCATCCCCACCAACACCCCGCCGCACCCTTCACCTAGATCCAAACGTACCTCACGCATCGATTGAACCGTCTTGGCGCCGAAGACGTTGGCGACGTTGGCGCGAAGAGACCCGCCGCCTTGCGTGTTGATCACCGTGGTTCGATTCGCGTTTTTACCCACGCCCTGGTTGGAGCACACGATGCGCGTGTCCTGCGTGACCAGCGCGTACGCCTGCAGCAGATGCAGGAGCTTGCCGTACTCTCGCTTGATGTTGCGTTTGAGTTCTTTATGCCGGACGGGAAGGCGCGCGAAGACGTCGCGGACCGACACGGTGGTGCCCACGGCTCTGGCGACGACGCTTCTTGATTGGACGCCCCCCTCGGCGTCGTACGTGACTTTGGTTCCCGCGTCCGAGCCCTCCGTCCGCGTCGTTACCGAGAGCTCGCTCAGCGCGCACAGCGATGAGAGCGCCTCCCCGCGGAACCCGAACGAATACAGCGTGGCTAGGTCCGTGAAGTCGCAGATCTTGGAGGTTGCGTACTTCTTGGTCAGCATCTCGAGGTCGCCGTCCCGTACTCCGCATCCGTTGTCCACGACCTCGACGCACTCTTTCCCGTGGTCTCGCAAGCGCACCTCGATGTTCGTGGCGCCCGCGTCCAGCGCGTTCTCCACGAGCTCCTTCACCGCGCCCGCCAGGTCGAGCACCACCTGCCCCGAGCAGATGCGGTGGATGGAAGCCTTCGCGATGGGCCTAATGCTCGGCGCTTCACTCGGTCTCGCCGGTGCGCCGTCTGTTGACTCCGTGTGTGCAGACTGGCCCTTGTCGTGAGTGGATCTGGTGGTGCCGTCCACGTCTCGGTCAGTGTCATGGGACGGCTGCGCCATGGGACCCCGGGGATACGAAAGAAGAGAACCCCCGACCCGCGACGCCCCTGACGTCTGTCGTCTCTGTCAGCGGTCTGCCCGTCCGAGGTTTGAAACTTTAGCTACTTTTTGGCCGATTTTGGTGATTTTGTCCCTCTTCCCTGGTTACGAACCCTGTTTTGGGGGTCGGGCTTCTGATTGGTCACCCTTCCACAGCGGAGTTCAATCAGGACCCCGATTGGCCAATTCCGAGATGCGGATTCGAGATAAAACCAACACGCGCGCCCATTGCGGCAACCATTCCTGCACCCACCCTTTGCAACTCAACGCAACCCAACGAGTATCATGGCCGCCATCGTCGCCTCCAACTTCGCCGTCGCTGCCCGCCCCACCGTGGCCCGCAAGCTCTCCTCCAAGAAGGCCTCGCTTCCCGGTGCGTTCCGCCGCCGCGCGTCACGACCGCGTGTCGATTTTAGTTGTAAACTTCACCCTCCAAAGAGAACCGTGGGGTACCGTCTGAAACCCTCGGGGCCCTGGTGGTCCGTGACGCGAGGAAACGCGCGCGTCGTCGATCGTCTCGCTGACCTTACCCCGCCCGTCCCCGTTCCAAACCGCAGTCAAGCGTGTCCAGGCGGTGAAGGCTGTGTCCGTGAAGGCTGTCGCCAGGTGAGTCGCGCGCCAGTAGAGGATCCCCCGACGCCGATCGATTGATGATCGGTGAATGAGCTCGAGTTTGTGGGTGAGGGGCGATTGAACGACGACGAGTGAACGCGCGCGCGATCGCGTCGTCGCGTTCGATGACTCATCGCGGAACGTGTCGGGACGATCGTCACGATCCTTCCCGTGCGTGTACCACGTCGAGGCGCCCGTAGACGCGATCAAGGATCGACGAAGGACGCGTCGAGTTGGGCGCGCCCGATCCTCCGCCCCGACGCCCGTGGCAATCTCTGCCAACTGGCACAGCTGTGAATATTTTCTGACCCATCCGTCCATCCCCGTCCCCTTCCCAACAGCTCCAAGGTCGAGAAGCTCTCCGCCGCCGTGGTCGCGGGCACCGCCGCCGCGCTCGCCAACCCCCTCGTCGCCGAGGCTGCCGTCACCCCTTCCCTCAAGAACACCCTTCTTTCCGTGGTTGCCGGCGGCCTCGTCCTCGGCGCCATCGGAGCCGCCGTCGTCGGCGTCTCCACTTTCGACAAGATCGGTCGCAAGTAAGTTCATACGTGGGAGATGAACCGTGCCGTCGCCCGGGATGGGAGGACGGGACGGTGGGAGGAAACTTATGAGACTAACTTAGGCATTATCGAGGAGAGACGATCGCATAATACCGGGCAGAGGGGGGCGCAGTATCAATCATAGCTCTGCAATGAAAACTCTCACCCGACAAAAATCCGATCTCGACCTCCCTGCTTCGCTTGTGAGAGTCCTTTTTCAACGTAGTGCTATGCCTCGCAGTCACGCGTTAACCACAAACTCAGTAAGAATCAAGCGTGAAACAGTCACGATTTGTTTTTTTGGTTGTGAGTTTTCCGAGCGAGAACCAAAAGCAGAATCTCACAATCGTCGTTCACGCGCCAGTAGATAGAGGAGGACCATGGGTGCCGACGAGGTCGATGACGTGGACCCGACCCCCGCGTCCACCGCCGCCCAGGCGACCCGCGAGCGCGTCGAGGCCGTCCGCGCCAGCGTCGACATCGCGCAGGCCCTCGGCAGCGACGACTCCGTGATCGACCTCAAGACGTTTCAGAAGTTGAAGCGGGCATTCGACGAGGCGGACGTCGACGGCGGGGGCGACCTGTGCGTCGACGAGTTCGTCCACGCGTTTCAGATGGTCATCCCCGAGGTCGACGAGGCCCGGCTCCGGCACCTGTTCACGCGCATCGACGCCAACGCGGACAACACCGTCGACTGGGACGAGTTCTCATCGTTCATTCTACTCGAGGGGATCGCGAGCGACAAGGCGCGCGAAGCCATGGACGGCGTCGAGTACGTCCTCTGTACCGACGGACCACGGGGCGTCGTCGGCGCGCCTGTCGATAAGCACAAGGATATGTGCACCGCCGTCATGCGCTTCCAAAAAGGTGACCAGTACGCCACCGCGTCGCGCGACGGGACCATCCGCGTGTGGGCGCACGACGACGCGAAACACGGCGTGCTGACCCACCGCAAGACGGCCAGGACGGGCGGCGCGTACATCGTGGACGCCGCGCTGTTACCCGCGTCGCAGCGCATGCTCATCGCGTGCGCCGACCGCAAGGTCAAGGTCTACGACCCCAAAGGCTGGGCGAACGTGGGAACCTACGGGGGCTTGCAAGACGCCCCGGTCTGCGCGACGACGTGGGAAGGGGGCAAGCGTATCGTCAACGACAAGGACTGCGATTACTTCGCGGTGGGCGACGATGCGGGGTACGTGACCGTGGGGCGGGTGATCGACATGACCGACGGCGAGGCGGCCGCCGCGGGGGGCGGCGACCGGGTCCGATACGAGACGGTATGGCGCATGAGGGTTCACGACGGTTGGGTCAATTCCGTGTTTCACGTGAAGGAGCTCGACTGCGTGGCGTCCGGCGGCGGCGACGGACTGGCGTGCCTCACCGACATTAATCGCAAGGATTACCCGCTCGCTGATCCCACTCGAAGGTTCGACGGGCACGGGGGCAAGTCGGTAAACGCGGTGAGCTGGACGGCGCGGTACAAGAAACTGGTCAGCTGCGGCGAGGATAGGTTGATCAACCTGTGGAACCCGCTCAGCGTTCGACCGCAGCAGATCTTCGTGGGCCACACGGAACCCATTCTCAAGTGTTTGGTGCTGGACGACGTGCACCAGGTCGTGACGCTGGACGTTGGCAAGCGCATGCACGTCTGGGACCTGCGCGCGATGCAGTGCGTGCAGGTGATTCACGACAAGGAGAGCTACCACCCGACCAATCAACTCGGAGCGTTGGGGTACGACGCCAAGCGGAACCGACTCGTCACCGGGGCACCCGCGCCGAAGTGCTACGCCCTGGTCGCGCGCAAGGCGGAGACGCACGCGGGCCACAGGGCGCGGTGCGTCGCGTCCCTGTGGAACGATCGGTTCTACCAGATTGTGTCTTGCGACGACTCCGGAGGCGTCCGGATCTGGGACGCGTTTACTGGAAAAATATCGTTCAGGTTCGAGGGCGCCGAGGGGACGCGGCGGCCTGACGACGACGAGCGGCTGACGGATTCGTACCGCCCGATGGTCGCGGATCGCGCGGTGGACGAGGGCGACGACGAGGACATGGCTCCGCACAGGCGGAACAGGCTGACGTGCGCGTGTTTCGACGTCGGCGGGCGCCGGTTGATGACGGGCTCCTCCGACGGTAACGTTCGGTTATGGAACTTCGCCAACGGCGTCATGCTGAAGGAGATGACCACGCCGCAGGTGGACGACGTCACGAGCCTGGTACACGCGGTGAACGAGAGCGGGGACAGCAAACGGGTGGTGTCCACGGGGTGGAACGGGTTGGTGACGGTGTGGGAAGATTTGGGTGGAATCGCGTCCAAGCAGGAGCCGCGGCGGCAGATGCGGGGTCACGGCTCGGACGTCCTCTGCGTCGCGGAGCACCACCCCGGGACGGTCGCCAGCGGTGACTTCGACGGGAACGTCATCGTGTGGAACCTGGACAACGGCGGCAAGCGACACAAGCTCGTCCCGCCGGACAATAACTCCAAGAGCGTCGACTCAAAGGGCGACTCGGACTCAAAGGGCGACTCCTCCGTCCCGACGACCCACGCGGCGGAGTGTCTGCACTTCATCGAGGGCGGCGGCCCGCCGAGGACCTCCATGAACGACCTCAGCGAGTTCAAGTTGACCCCCGTGGTGCTGTGCGTCGCGCACGGAGACGGAAGGGTTCGCATGTGGAACGCGATTCCGAGCTCGGGGTCGTTGCTGTGCGATTTTCACGCGGGGCACAAACACGGGGAGAGCGTGTTGTGCGTCGCGACCGACCCATCAGCGACCAGGATGGTCACCGCGGACTCCACCGGCCGGTGCAGGCTCTGGGACATCTCGTCGCTCATGCGGGGGATACACGCGGCGACACCTGGGGACGAGTGCGACCCGTTCGGCCGGTCGGACGTGGAGTTGTTGGGGTATTGGCAGGCGCACGAAAACGGCGCTTGCGTCAACGACGTGACGTGGCTTGAAGTGGAGGGCATCGGCACTTTCTTCACCACCGCGGGTGACGACTGCGCGGTCCATTTGTGGTCCAAGGATGGGCAACACGTCGGGGAGTTTGGGCCGAACGTGTGGGTGCTCGAGGACCGAAGCACGTGGGCGTCGCTTACGTACCCGCCAGACGGGGATTTTCAACGAGAAGTCCAAGCCGAAGCCGAAGCGCCAATCGAGCCCATCGAGGCTGGCGCGCAAACACTCGAGGCTGTCGAGCCCGAGGCGCTCGTACCCGTCAAAGAGGAACCGTCGGAAGCCACGCTCGGTACCGAGGGCGAAGAGACGACGGCGGTGGACGACGAAGAGGAGGAAGAGGCGGAGACGACCCCTGGCGCTGAGAAGACGCGCGAAGGCTCGACGCACGAAACGTTCGTCATGCCCACCGCGCCGGACCCGGAACAGTTCCGCGCGCTGGCCGTCGAGATGGCCGAGGCGAAGCGGATCCACTTCGACGAGGCACCCCCCGCGGTCAAGCCCGTACCCCGGCCGCCGTCGCCCACGCCGTCGGAGGCGGAGCTAAACGAAGCCTACCCAACTCGCGACGGGTACAGGGTCGTCCAGCCGGATGACGACCGACCGAGGTGGACGACGGACGTGGACGCGTCCTTCGAGTCCGGCGCGACGTACGCCCGGATCCAACGCATGGACTCGCGTAAGGTGAACGACCTGCGGCGGAAGAGCAAGGAGGAGCTCCAGGCGCTGGAGGCGAAGTTGTCCGCGCCCAAACCCGAGCGGCACGAGCGAGTCTACATCCCAGCCGGCGACATGCACATCAACAACCCGGAAGGTAAAGGGCGGGCGTTCACGTCGTTGTACCACCTCGTGAAGATCCGGGACGTACACGCGACGAAGCCCCGGCCGGAGACGAACGTCGGCGCGTTTAAATACGGCGAAAGGGTCGAGGACGTGATGGCCAAGAAGGAAGCGGCGCGGAGAGCGAAGAACACGCGGCGGGGATCCACCAACTCGCTCCTCGACCTGGAGTGATGCGTAGTGTGGACTGACTAGCTAGCTAGACTACCTTTTCGTGAGATTCGACTGGACTACTTGTACAAGTACGTGAGCATCGAAAGAGATAGTCCGAAACAAAAGAGTTTTAGCTACTTCCGCCTGCGGTTGGTGCGCACGAACCTGCGTTCGTTTGGATTTTTCTTCAAGTTGCCGCCGGACGCGTTCTCCAGCAGCTCCTTTTGTTTGTAGAGGTGCGCCGCCCCCGCGCCGACCGCGCGTCCACCCGCGAAGGACTCCTCGTTGTACTCCGCGGCGAAGACGTCCACGTCGGCGTCCTTGTTCCGCCGCGCGCGCATCCCGATGAGCTGGTCCTCGCGAAGAATAGGCGCCTTTTCCTTGCGGCCACCCTTGGGCATCGGGAGCGCGAACCGCGTACCCTTGAGGATGTGCTTGCGCCTGACCCCAAACTGCTCCACGCCGTCGGCGGTGACCGTGTGCTCCACCTTGTTCAAGCTCGCGTTGCCGCACTTGGGGCAGAACACGCGCTCGGTGTTGCGCGTCACCTCCTGGCACGCGTGACATCGAAGCACCCACCGGCGCAGGTTGGTGATTCGCATCCCGTCGGGGGTGAGCAGCTTCATGTTCATCTGGAGGATGACGTTCTGCATGGCGTAGTCCGCGGTGAGACTGGAGATTGTCGTCTCGAACGGCACGATGTCGTCGTCGGACGCGCCGTCGTCCTGGTCATCGGAGTCCTCCTCGTCCTCGGCGCCCTCCGGCACCGCCGCCGGCGCCGACTCAAAAAACGCCGCGGATTCCGCCGCCGCCGCGTCGAGTTCCTTCCGCCGCGCCTCCGTCTCCGCGCTCCTCTCCGCCGCCTCCTCCGCGTCCCTCCGGGCCTCCTCCTCCGCCTCCTTGCGCCGCTGCGTTCGCTTGGCGTGCCTGACGCGGGTGGTGCGGGAGACGGTTCGTTCCCATCCGTCGTCTTCTTCTTCGGCATCATTAGCATCTTCTTTGTCGGCTTTGTCGGCGTCGTCGGGACCCGTGCCGGCGTTGTGTGCGCCCCTCTCGGCGGCCACCTCCGCGGCCACCTCCGCGGCGATCCTCGCGCTCTTCGGCAGCTTGGCGTCTTTCCTATCGGAGGACTCGGCGTCGTCCTCGAGGGCGGCGGATGCCATCTTTTTCGCCACCGCCTCGGCCGCCGCCTCCGCCTCCGCGTTCATCTCGTCGAGCTCCGCCCAGTCGTCCTGGTTGGGCACGAAGTCCCACCCCGCCATCTTCGACGCCTTGTTGTGTTTGTGCTTCGACAGCACCACCGGCGCTGGGGACGTGCGCAGGTGCGCGACGCCGTGAGCGTCGCGCTCGAGCATGTACGCCAGCGCGATGCATCGCACGTCGGGTTCGGAGAGCGCGCCGATGTCTCCGGTGAGCTTGGCGAAGCGCCGGACCGCGGCGATGGATTCCGGGTCGGGGTCCTGTACCTTCAGCTCGAAGGGGAGGGTGGCGAGCGTGTGCCGCGCCTGCTTATCGCGAATCTCGTGGAGCACCTCCGGGATGGTCACCGCCTCGTCGGCGAAGCGCTCGAGCCGGAATCCCTTCACGACGGCGTTGGTGTCGACGACCACCTTGGTGACGGAGTGGGAGACGGACGGCGCGGACGGCGCGGCGGGGTCGACGGACACCTCGGGGGCATCCGTCTTGATGGCATCGAGCCAGCCCATCTCGTGACGCGTGAGGATGGGGCGAGGGGCGAAGTGGCCGCCGCCGTCCGCGGAAAACGCGCGTTCATTATTTCAGCGGCGGCGGACTGGGAGGCGGAGTGCCGAGTGAAAAAGACCATTGACAAACGTTGCGTCTTTACATGCGCGAGCCATCGTGGCTCGCCTCGCTACACGAATTGATGATAAACCCTGTCCGCGGAGGAAGGCCCCCTTCGTCCGCTGGTATGCATACGTACACGCGACGCGCCCCACCGCGCCGCCACCCTTCGTCTCGTCCCGTCGCTCGACCCGAACTCACTCTTCCCCGTTTCATTTTCTTCACCGCCTCTTGCTCGGCCGCGACGGGCTCGCGGCGTCCGGGGGCGAGTACGGCTGCTGCATCGCCGGCGGCGGCGCCGGCTCCGCATCGCCCGCGCCCTCAGCTCCCATCTGTTCCCTCGCCATCGCCGCCGCGAGCCGCGCGAGCTCACCCTGAGCGCAGTTGATCATCTCCATCCGAGTCGCCGGATCCGCGTGCGCCTTGACGCTTTTCAACAGCGGGTCCACCATCGACGACACGAACTGCTTCGCCGATTCGCTCCTGTCGGAATGATCCGGCATGAGTGCCGCCGCGGCGAACGCGGCCGCGACGTGCCCGACGGGGGAGAACAAGGGTGAATCGCCGACCCGGTCCTCGATCTTGGCGGCGGCGGGTGTCGTCGCGGCGGGTTCGTTTTTCTTCGATCCGCCGCCCCGCTTGGATCGTGTGCCCTTGACCACCTTGGCCCGGCCGACGCCGATCTCACCGTCAAAGCCCGCCCCATTCGTGTCTCCTCCCTTGGGCGCCTCCTCCTTGACCGGGGAGAGTCCTTGACCGGATCCCGTGTTGAGTCCCTTCGCGTTGGAGTTTGCAACGTCAAAGGCGGGTAGCGCCTCGTCGCAGTCGGGGAGTTTCAACGGCGTCCCCCTCGGCCAGCCGTGCGCGTCGACACGTGTGTCGCCGTCGAACATGGCGCGGAGCTCGGAGTCGGCGATCTTGTGCTTCCGTAGGGCGGCGGCGCTCACGGCGTAGTTGGCGTTTTTGGCCTGGATTCCTTTGACCAAAATCTCGGAAACGTTTTCGGGTCGGATGAGGACGCGGCCCGAGGTTGCGATTCGCACGAGGGCGCACACGACTTTGGGGGCGTGGCACTCCCGTGTGGTCTTGCCCGGCGCGAAGGAGTCTCCGAACCAGTACGACAGCGCGTTGTTGATGCGGTCGCGGTATGTCGCGGAGGGCGCGGACTTGTACTCGACCGGGAGCTTGAGGTGGCGGAAGAGCGCCTTCATGTAGGACTTGAGAAGGCGGCGGTGGTCGGCGGCTTTGCGTGAGGCGGAGGGCCCGTCGAGCTGCTGCTGCGCGTTCGCAGCCTGCGTCGTGGTTCCCTGGCTGCCGCTGTCGCTCCCGCTCTGCTGCTTGCTGCCCCGGAACGCGGAGCCGCCCCCCGAGACGCGCCTAGCCTTGGATGGCTTGGCCGCGACGGCGGAGCGGACGCGCTTGGGGGCGCGCGCGGCGAGCGCGGCGGGCGCGGTCCCGGCGTCGGAGCCGCCGAGCGCGAAGCTATCCTCCGGGTCTTGCGAGAGGAGGTCGCTGAGCGCGTGCATCGCGTCCTCCTCGAGCTCGTCCAGGCGGCTTCCAGCCGGTCCACCGCGATTCTGCGATGCGTCACCGCCGGGAGCCGCCTTCCGGGACGCGTTGTTGGCGCGCGCCTTGGGCTTGGGGTCCGCGTCGGAGGCCTGAAGCTGTGCGATGAAGTTCTTGGCGCCGTCGAAGGACTTTGCGGGGGCCGCGGCGGAGCGCGCGCGCTTGGGAGGGGGTCCCCTGACCGCTGGGACCTGGGTCTCGGAATTTCCGGCGTGGAGATTCTCGTCCGGCGAAGACGTTCGTGCCGCGCCATCCTCCTCCGGCGGCGAGAATTCCTCGCGCGCGCCGCTCGCGGCGGAGCTTCGTCGTTGCTTGGGAATGACCAGCATGACGATTCCGACCGGCGCGCGTCCTGTTCGTCCTCACCCGCGCACCCGGTCCACACCGCGTCGGAAGGGTTTAGGCACACCTAAAAACACGGTTCAATTCAACGGCTTGTGTTCAATTGGAGCCTTGTCGAGCCGTTCGCGGCTGAGCGCGGGTGCCGACGACGAAACGCTTCCGCTGGAACCGACGGTCGGTGCCCCGTTCAGAAGGATACACCTCGTCTATCCGCGTGCGTGCGTGCGCGCGCGCGTGACCACCTGGGCAACCCCCGTGTGATTGGGCGCATTTTAGCACTATCCGCGGACGAAAATACGGTGTGCCAGCTTTGAGCAGTTGAGACGACCCTTGACGTAAATGTTAAAAGGGGGTTCACCGCGGCGCCGTCGGAGCCCGGTTCGCCCTTCGTCGCTATCTTAAACTCCCCAACACACAACTCAGTCCATGAGCTGGACACCCGCCTGGATCTGGCCCCAGCCGATGAGACGCCAGTGCTTCTCCACGCGCCTGGAGAGCGCCACCTTCTCGCCCTCCTTGGTGCACACGGGCGACGTCAGCTGCAGCTTGGCGAGATCCGACTTGACAGCCACCACCCTCGCGCCGGTGCACATGGAGCCGATGTTCAACATGAGCACCTCCGCCTTGCTCAGCTTGGCCACCTTGCCCTGCTTCTCGCTCCCCTGCGTCCGCACGCCCAGCAGTCGGCGGAGGAGGAAGAAGTTAACCTCCAACTCGGTGAAGACGCGGGGAAGCTTGCCAACCTCGCCGAGCACCTGCCCGACGAGCCTATCCGCTCGCGTCAGCGTGGGATCGACCGTGGTACCCACGCCGATCAAACCACCGGGTACCGCGTACTGTAAGTGGTTCTGCTCCGCGAACAGAGACACGATGCGGGACGAGATCGGGGTGCACTTGATCTTACCCTCCGCATCCTTGGACACGATCCCGGGCCGCACCTCGATCTCTTGCCCAACCTTCAGGACACCCTGCAGGATGGACCCGCCGGCGACGCCGCCTTGGATGTCGTCAACCTCCGCGCCCGGCTTGTTGACGTCGAACGAACGGATCACGATCATGTTCGCCGGCGCGGTAAAGTCGCGAACGGGAACCGGGATCCTCTTGCAGATGTACTCGCACACCACGTCGATGTTGTACTTGAGCTGCGCGGAGATTGGAATGACCGGGGCGCCATCGGCGATTGTACCCTGGATGAACTTGCAGATGGTGTCGTACTGGTTCGCCGCCGCGTTCTCCTGGACCAGGTCGATCTTGTTCTGGAGGATGATGATGTGCTGGAGCCTCATGATCTCCACGGCGGCGAGGTGCTCCGAGGTTTGCGGCTGCGGGCAGGACTCGTTACCGGCGATGAGCAAAAGCGCGCCATCCATGACGGCGGCGCCGTTGAGCATGGTCGCCATGAGAATATCGTGCCCTGGGCAGTCGACGAAGGACACGTGCCGCACGAGCGTCATCTTCTTGTCCTCGAACCCCGGGACGGTGCACGCAGGGGAGTCGGTCATCGTGCTGCCGTACGCGCGGTAGCAATCCGGCCGCGGGCACGCGTCGTCTTCGCACTTGTAGATCTTCGCGTTTGCGTAGCCGAGCTTGATCGTGATGTTGCGTTCGAGCTCGTTCTTGAAGCGGACGGTCTGGACGCCGGAGATGGCCTTGACGACGGTGGACTTACCGTGCGCGACGTGGCCGATGGTACCTGGGAAAGTTGATGGGAACGGGGCGGATGCGTCAGCGGTGGACGCGAGGTGGTGCGGTCGAGTTTCCTATGCTTTTTAACCCTAGGACCTCAAGGCGCTGTTTCGATTGGGCGCGGATCGTTTCGAAGGGACGCACCGATGTTGATGGTGGCCTGGCGGCTGATGACCTCCGGGGTGAGCGGGGTCAGGGTGGACGCATCGAGCGAATTCGCATCCTGGATCGCCAGTCCGTCCTCTCCGACGACGTATCCCATGTTGTGAAGAGTTTTGGTCGGTGGTCACCGGCAAACTCTGCGTTGTTTCCGCTGCGCTGTCCGAGCGCGTGTGGCGCGTCGAGGTAGCGGAGCTGAGGCGGGTTACCTCCTTTCGTCGACGCTTCCGAGCGGCGACTGGTGAGTGGAACGCGAACGGTTAAACGTTCGAGTGTCACGCGTCGCACCTGGCGCGCGCTCGTTCTGCCCCGATCGTCAGTCGGGCCTCATCTTTTCGCGCTCAGCCGCCAAACCCTGAAGGTCTCGAGGAGATTGGAACGTGCCGAAACTAAATGCCCGTAAGATCTTACGCTTGAAAATTTGGAATAGATCATGATTTGGTTTTGTCACCATGTAACATGTGGATCTGTATCAGAGTTTTGTGTTAAGGCCTTCAAATTTGGCAACCGTTTTCTGGGAGCTGGAGAAGTTTTGGCTATCTGGTCCACGGGCGTCACAAGCGAGCGCCCGACGGCCACGAGGGCGGCGCGAAAGGATCGGCACTCACCGACGACGTCCTTCCGCGTGTAGATAGATCGGACTCGACGCCCGCGATACCGGCGCTGAGCTCCCATCCTCGTCGAATCCGAGCTCGGTGTGGTCGCATCGTTCGAAGATTTGTTAACCGTTGGGCATCGCGGCGGTGCCCGACGATAGGCTGCGATAGGAGGCCGTGTGGGATAGGCCGTGCGACGATGTTCTCCACGCCCGCGCTCGTTCCCCTCGACCACGACGCGTGCGTCACGCCCGCCGTGCAGAGGGTGACGCATGGAGCGATGGAGTGCCCGAGGCCACCCGCGCATCCCGGCGCGAGGATTATTCTTCATCATCACGAACACAACCAGAGGCCATGTGCGCACGACGAGTGGCACACGCCCGCGCCCGCGCCGAAGACCTCCGCGCAAGAGACGACCCCAGACGGATGCGTCGTCTATCGCGCGATCCCAATCCACGACGGAAGGGCGCCCAAGCCCAAGCCGATGGCACGGCGCAGGCAACAGCTCGCGCTCACGCCAGTCGCCGCGACACCCGAGGAGGCATCAGCGGAGGACCCGCCGGCGTCGCCGATGGCGCGCTCGGCGAGCTTCACGTTCGATACGGTGGCCGTGAACGAACGCGCGGCGCGGAGTGCGTCCACGTCGGATGGAGTCATCGCGACGGTGTCCGGATCCAAGGCGACGGGAGGCGTGACGGGAGCGACGGGCGTGGACCTCGAGGACGCGGCGCTTGGCCGCGCGAGGAAGCAACTCTTCGAGGAGCACGTCCGATTCAGACGCGCGCAGGAACCCGACGACTCGGACGACGACGTCGATATCCACGACGTTAGTAACAGTGGGGCGTTCAGGGGATTCGTCCACCCGCCGGCGGCGGTCCCGGGGGCGTCGCCCGCGAAGAGAAAGGGCTCCGAGCTCTCCACGGGAATCCTCGACTTTGACTCGTCGTTCGACACCGACGAGGAGGGCGTCGATGCGGACAGGGTATCGCCGGACTCGGTACTGGAGACCGTCGCGGCGGAGGCTGCCGCGGACGCCGCACGCGTGACGGAACGTAAGTCCCCGATGAAATCGCCGAATAAGTTTGCCCGGGCCGGCGCGTACGAAGGGGGAATCCAAAATTCACCCGGGAAGCAGCGGCGGATGGCGGAGTTGGCGCGGATGCATCGAGCGCAGCAGCGGCGGCAGGCTCGGCTGGCTCAGATGTCCCCGCTCAAGAAGGAATCGAGCGCGGCGGGGGGCGTGGGGCGTGTGCGCGGGGGGG
>Ga0115551_1001184_pt1 | contig 16785 bp, 11 predicted proteins | sample COGITO_mtgs_1103_FD_87179 | JGI IMG/M metagenome (GOLD analysis project Ga0115551, IMG submission 87179) | Pelagic marine microbial communities from North Sea - COGITO_mtgs_110321 | ecosystem: Environmental > Aquatic > Marine > Epipelagic | place: Germany:Helgoland, sampling site Kabeltonne... | reverse complement strand
GCGGATTGACGGATGAGGGAAATGTTACATCTGATGAGAAAGCCGCGGTCAGACGGATACTAATTTGTTGGTCTGAATCCTCTTGGAACCATTTATGACATCAAGTGATGTGCTATATTGATGATTCGTTGCAAGAGGTATAACTAAAATGAGAACAACAGTAAATTTGGACGACGAATTGCTAGCCGAGGCGGAAAGGGTGTCGGGGATTAAAGAGCGTGCGACTTTGGTCAACGAAGGTATACGTGCGTTGATTGAGCGAGAGAGTGCGAGGCGTTTGGCTCGGTTGGGCGGTTCACAGCCTACATTGGAGCTTGCAAGTCGCAGGCAATCTGAACCCGCGTGATCCTTGTCGATACCTCCGTTTGGGTTGACCATTTTCGGACGGGCCGACCTTCTCTTGGTTTATTGCTTGAGCAAAACGCAGTGCTTATGCATCCGTTCGTTTTGGGTGAGTTGGCCTGCGGTAATTTGAAAGCACGCCAGGATACTTTAGCGCTTTTGGCTAATCTTCCTCTTGCCCCTAAAGCCTCGGATACCGAGGTTCTTCAGTTTATTGAAGATCGCAAGTTTATGGGCAAAGGGATTGGCCTTATAGACACACATTTGTTGGCAGCGACGGCACTAGCAACGGATGCCATGTTGTGGACCCATGATAAGCGTCTCGCCCAAGTCGCTATGCGGTTAAAGCTAGGCTATCAGGTTCCAGAGCATTGAATTTAGGAACTGACATTTCAGGGAATAACCGTATCGATAATCAGCGGTATCTCGCTATCCGTCGCCACCGCTACGGTTTTGGTTGTAGCCTGCAAATCGCCTGATCGCGCCGAGACATCTCCGCTTTTGGAAACCCTAACTACCAACTCAACGTTGTCTTGGGTCGAAATGCTGTGGCCGGGCATCATTGATTGGCTGTCGTCCAGGGTTACGGTGATGGGCAGATCGCTAACTTGTTTTTTGACTACTGCCAGAGGCATTGGGGCGCCGCCGGTAGCGCGGGCGAATATGAAGACGGGGTCTTGCGGCTGCACTTGGTTCGCAAGTTCGGGTGCCAGGGATACGCTGATTTTTAGCGATGGGTTTGATGGGGTGCTTGCTGTGTCTGCTTCAGCAACTGTGGTGCTTTCCGTATTTTCCTGGCCTAAGCGTGCTTGGATATCCACTAGGTTTTGACGAATGACGCGGGCGTCTTCGCTATTCGGTGGCTGTAGCGCGAGCAACTTTTCCCAGCGGACTTTTGTAGTTTCGTAGTCGCCGCTTTCGGCGGCGGCCAGGCCGGAGAGCCATAGGGCTTGCGGGTTATTGGGGGCCTGTTCCAAGGCTTGGTTGATCATCTCGGCAGGTCGACCTGAAAACGAGGGTTGATCGCGAGCTGATGCCAATGCTTGTGCATACTCGAGTAGCACTTCTGGTGTGTCGCCCAATATGAGATGTGCGTTGGTGAGGGCGTCTACTGCGTCGTTGGGCCGGTTCATTACCGAGTAGGAACGGCCGAGCATTAGCCAGCCTTCGCCGTCTGCGGGGTTGTCGTCGAGGCGGTTTTCCAGGCGCTCGACCATGGCGGTTATGTTGTGATCGTCGGACTGGCTGGTTTCATCCGGCGCCGTGCTTCCACCTATCTCAAAATACAGGGCGCTTACTATTAATGGGGTGGCGAGTGCGATGATTGCGATGGGCCACCATTTGGTGGTTCGGGGCTTTTTCGGTGTGTCTGGGTTGTTCGTTTTTTCAGCGTTCATAAGTAATCTTTGATTTTGTGTGGTTGCTGCGTTTCGATAGTCTATTTCTTGATTATGTTGCACGTTTGGCCAGACTTAATGTTCTTCCGATTGGATCGCCGTTAGGCGCGCAGTGGAGGGATCTTTTGCGATTGAAGGTATCGTCTACCCGAGATTTCTCCGCTACGCGCGAGCGATGGTCGCGCTTCGGTCGAAATGACAGGGGGGTGAGATTGCTACATTACAAAAATCCCTTTTCGTTTATACGTCGGCATTATGTGTTGGCGTCTAGGTTTGGCACAAACTGTAATTAGCGCGAATATGGGGTGGTTTCGGGATCGAATGAAGTTTTAATTTCGGTTTTGTGGGGTGTGGATTAAGCCAAGTGAATCACAAACATTGGCCCAAACAGCGGATTTTATTCGTACTTTTCGAGGTCGTTACTTAGTTATGTATTACGTGCGTAGTTTTGCACTTCTACTAGGCTATCGCTTTATTGTTAATACATGGTGGTATCTGACAATATTAACCCTATCCTTAATGGACTAGGGCGGGGGGTTACATGAACGGATTAAATACTAGAACCAGCGGATTGATCAAACCGGCTGCTTCATTTCTATTTGCATGCTTTTTTGCCAGTGCATTAACCAGTTGCGCTTCCAGCAGTCCTGGGAATAGTTCGGCACCTGGGGCATCGCCACAAGCCGGGTTACCTGCGAGCGAAGCGGAGGAAGTAGCAAAACTACAAATTGTAGATTGTCTGCTGCCGGGCCAGTTGCGCCGTTTAGGCAATACATCTTATTTAACACCCAGACGCCCGATTAGCACTACCGCTGCGGACTGTAATATTCGCGGCGGCGAATATGTGGCTTATGACCGTGCTGATTACAAGACCGCACTCAAAGCCTGGTTGCCGGCTGCAGAATCCGGCAACGCCGAGGCGCAGGTAAACGTGGGCGAGATTTTTGAAAAAGGTTTGGGCACCGAACCGAATTACGAAGCTGCGGTTATCTGGTATCAAAAAGCTGCGGACCTGGGTAATAAGCGTGGGCTGTTTAACCTCGGCACCATGTACGAACAGGGTTTAGGGGTAAGCAAAAATCGCGTTCAGGCGTTAAACCTTTATCGTCAGGCCTGGGGCTTGCAGGAAGACTCGGTAATTTTCCAGGAAACCGCGCAGGCCGAACGTGCCGCTCTCGAAGCGAAGTTGGGCCAGCAACTGCAAGAGAAGGAAGGCCAAGTCCAATTGCTGCAAAAACAGATCGCTTCTTTGCAGCAAAAAATGGAGGCTTCGTCGCGCAACGCACGCGCTGCGAATGCCCAGAATACGCAGGCTATGTCTGCCGAAATCGCCACGCTGCAAAGCTTGGTGAACTCACTTAGCGAATCCCGTGCCGAGGTGAAGCAAGAATTGGCCGCGTTACCGGCGGCCGAGCCAGCAACGGTGGCATCTAACACACCGAAAACCCGGACGCCGGCTGCCGCTACACCTACAAATTCAGCGCCTACTCCGTCTACCCAAAGCGCTACCCGCGTGGGTGATATGGAGTTCGGTCGTTACCACGCTTTGATAATCGGCAACCGCGATTACGCCAGCATCGAAGACTTGGATACCCCGATAAACGACGCCACTGCGCTGGCGGAAATTCTGAAAAACCAGTACGGGTTTGAAGTTGAATTGCTAATGGACGGCGACCGCTTGTCCATTATGAAAACCATTAACAACCTGCACGACAAACTCGGCGAAAACGATAACCTGCTGGTGTACTACGCTGGCCACGGCAGTTTGGTAGAGGTGGGCACGCGTGACATTGGCTATTGGTTGCCAGTAAATGCCGATCCGCCACCTGACGATTCGCACTGGGTGCCGAATGAATTTCTTACCGGGCATTTGGGCCGCTTCAAGGCCAAGCGTGTGTTGGTAATAGCGGACTCTTGTTACGGCGGCCTGTTGTCGTCGGCGCCAGGGTTTCTAATGCTCGGCGGCGGTGCACAAAACACTAGCGATAAATATATGCGCTACAAACTGCCGCGGCGTTCGCGTTTGTTGTTGTCCTCTGGCGGCAATAAGCCGGTGGTGGACAGCGTCGGAGACGAACACTCCATCTTCGCCAGCGAGCTGATCAAAACGTTAAACAACAACCAGAACATACTGAGCGTGCCGCAGCTATTCGCTGATGTGGAAAAGGCGGTACGTACTCGCGCTGCGAGCCATAACTTATCGCAACAACCGGTGCTAAAGAGTATTAAAGGCGCTGGTCACGAAGTGGGCGATTTCTTCTTCGTGCCGCGTAATGTGTCTGATGCGGTTGCGATGAGGTAATGGCAGGCAATGACGCCAAACCGCCGGAAAATAATCCGAAGAGTAACCCCGAGAATAACGGGCAGCAAGACGAGGACTTAACCAAGGTGGTAGGTGCGGATCAGGACGATCCCACCGAGATTATTAAGGATGGTGAGAGCGACGAGCCCACGCAGGTTATCTCTGACCATACCGATGACTCGGAGGCCGCGACCGAAGTGGTCGACTCTGCTACAGCTGCTGATTCCACCGAGATCATTGACGAAGGTGACGCAACCCAAGTTACGCCCGTGGATAAACCCCGGGGCACGCCGCTGGCCGAGATGCGTCCGGGTTATATGCTTAAAGACCGTTTCCGGCTTGAGCAAAAACTTGGCGCTGGCGCGATGGGCGCGGTGTTTCGCGCAGTTGACCAACGCCGGGTAGAAACCAAGCACCACGACCCGAATGTGGCGATTAAATTAATCGCCGGAGATTTCTCCAAAGACTCGCGTGCGTTCATTGCGCTGCAACGCGAAACTGATAAATCGCAGACGCTGGCACACCCGAACATCATCACGGTGTACGACTTCGACCGCGATGGCGATGTCTTCTTTATGACGATGGAGTCGCTTACCGGCACCACGTTAAACAAGGTAATAGACGACAGCGACGCAAAGAGTAAATCCGGCCGCAAGCAGATGCTGGATTATATCGAAGACGCGGCCAATGCTACCGCCTACGCGCATCGTCGCAATATCGTGCACTCGGACCTGAAACCCGAAAACATATTTATCACCGAAGACGGCACGCTTAAGGTGCTGGATTTCGGCATTGCCCGGGCGTTTTCAGAAATGGAAGGCGGTGCGGCGAATCGCGACCCTGGCGAGATTGCCGGGCTTACACCAACCTATGCTAGCTGTGAGATGTTTGAGGGCAAAGACCCGCATCCGGCCGACGATGTATTTGCGCTGGGCTTAATTGCCTACGAGATGCTAACGGGCGAACACCCGTTCGGCCGCAAACGCGCCACACAGGCACGCGAAGAAGGCTTGAAGCCGAAAAAGATTCGGGGTTTGAGCGGTTACCAATGGAAAGCCATTAACAAGGCGCTGACGTTCGAGCGCGCAGGTCGCTGGCAAAACGCGGAAGACTTCCGCCGTAAATTTACCGGCACTGGGCGCGTGGTGCGGCAACTCTCTGTAGCGTTGCTGGTCGCCGTGATTGGTTTTGGCGGCTATATGCTGTTTTACGAACCCGTTGCCGGCCCCGATATTCCCTTTGAAGAACTCTCGCCCAGTGTGCAACAAGAATTCAATACCGCGCTTTCCGAAGGGCAGCAAGCGCGAAGTTTTGGCGATTTAAATGGCGCCTTGTTTTATTTCGATAAAGCGTATTTATTGCACCCGCATAACCAGCGCGTGATGCAAGAGATAGACAGCCTGCTTGATCAGATACTAGCGGGCTTGGATTCGCCGGGGATTAGTGATGAGCAGGCGCTGGAGCAGGTTAAAGAACTGCAAAAATACGAGGCCTTGGCACAAAACCCACAATTAATGGCGAAGAAAAAAGCGCTCGATAATTCACCGTAAGCGCCGATTTACAGAATAATAGTTGCCGTTACTTTCGGCCGAATAGCCGGGAGAATAAGCCGCCGCCGCTATCACTTTTCTTGCCTGCGTTCTGGGGGGTCTCGAAAACCATTTCTGCGCCTCCCATGCGGATAATATCGCCGTTTTGCAGGTAGGTAGAAAGGCCCTTGTTGCCATTAACAAAAGTGCCGTTAGTGGACATCCAGTTCACTATTTTCCAGCGCAGACCTTCGCGCACCAACTGGGCATGTTGCCCGGAGACGCTGGCATCCGAGATGACCAAATCCACGCTGTTCGCATCGCGGCCGATCTTCCAGGTTTGGGTATCGCCCTCTGATTTAAGCTCGAACACCTGGGCTTTTAATTCGCCGTTAATCACTGCGAGGCGGGGTGACTCTCCCAGCGGCGGCAACCCAATAGTTCCACGCTGGTAATCGCCAACCGCTTCGGAGGGCGGCAAGCCGGAGAAAAACTGCGTGCCAGAGGCGTTTTCCAAACCCGCGCTTTCCGACCACACGTTTGGAATTTCACTTTCGTTTGGGGCGCTTGGTGTTGGTGTGGGAGGAGGTGGTGCAGCTGCGGGTGGAGTGTCGGATGCAGGCGCGACTATCTGCGTTGCGTCTTCATCGATGGCGGCAGGTGCCTCGGCCGCGCCGCTGTCCTGGCTAACCTTGAAATGCAGATCGCCCATGACCAGTTCGTCGCCGTGTTTTAACTCTACCGGCGCGGTTACTTTTTGGCCGTTGACCGTAGATCCATTGCTGGAACCGAGGTCGGAAAAGCTAAGCGTATTACCTGTGCATTCAAATTCGCCGTGCTTGCGGGATACGCTTGAGCTGATTAACCGTATGTCACATTCAGGGCTACGGCCAATGATGGTTTTGCCGTCCGCTAATACGTTATCGATACTGTTAACTACGTCGAATAAATGATAGTCAGACATGGCTTGTTACCTGTTTAGCGGCCTTGTTCGTTGAGAAAATGTTCGTAGTATCCATCGCTGCGCGCGATGGATACTGGCGCGATACTTATCACTGAATCTGGCTCCGGCGCGTCGTCACCCGCAGACACCAAAACCGCGGTAATGTTGTCGGCGGCGCCAGCCTCCAGCGCGCGCTCAATGAGTGCGTTTAGCGTGTCTTGTGGTGAGGCGTTGGCTTGCAGTTTAGAGGCGATCTCTACGCCAGAGACTACGTCGCTAAGCCCGTCGCTGCATAACAGTATTTTTTGGCCGCGGGCCAGGGTGCCGGATAGCGTAGGTACGTCGATGGGGTTTAAATCATTCAAGCCCATGGCTCTGGTAAGCAGATGTTTGTTCTTGGCATGCCGGGCTTGTTCGGGGGTAATGTCGCGCCGTGCTAATGACAATTCCACTTGCGAATGGTCGCGTGTTAACTGCCGCAACTCACCATTCCATAAATAGGCGCGGCTATCGCCAACCCATGCGATCTGGAAGTCGTAGTTTTGGAATTGGGCAACTACTAAAGTAGCGCCCATGCCATTGCTGCCCTTGCCCTGTTCAGGGGCTGCTTTAACCGCGTTATGGGCCTGCACTACTGCTTGCTCCAGCGGCATGCCCTGATCCAAATGGTCGACCATTTGCGCCGTTACAATGCTTGCAGCAACCTCACCTGCCGCGGGGCCACCCATACCATCGGAAACCAGGGCGATGCCCCAGTTGGCGTCGGCAACAAAACGATCCTCATTTAGCTTACGTTTGCCGATATGTGTTTTGCCGTTTATCCCGAGCATTTTCAGAACCTAAAAACCATATTTACGAGTTAGACCTATTCTTTAACTTAGACAATAGCCGTTTAGCTTCCGCCGCAACACGCCGAGGGTTAAAGCTCTGCTCGCTATCCAGCAACTTAAACAGTCGATCGTAACGGTTTGCCGCTTGTGGGAGTGATTGCTGTTCGGCTAATAGTTGCAGCGCAAGGTATAGCTGCTCGGCGTCGCCGTAATCCCTGAAGTCGCCATTGGCGGCAGCCTGTAACAACGCGGTATTCAGTTGTGCACGTTCCAGATTGGAGAGCGGGTTTTCGGTGACTAGCTTGCTGGTTCTGTTAACAATGTCGTGTAAACGTCGAACGCTGGCCAGGAACCTGCTCTGCGATTTGGCGATTGCGCCATGCAAATCGTCGTTTGCAGCATCTAAAGCGCTCGCGGATTGTGGGTCGCGTAGATTCAAGACGATCGCCAGCATATGCAGCGCGTGGTCGTTCGGGCGGAGAGTGCCCGCTGGCATCATGCTGCGGTCTTTTGCGGAGCGCTGTACCGCGGTATTGATTGGGCGGTGGCAGGCGTGACAATCAAACAGCGCTAGTTCTGGCACCAGCGAATCGCCGCCGATATGTTTTAGCAGGGTATCCAAATAATCTTTGGAGCCGGAGACCAAGCCGGCTATCCAACGGTCCACGCCGTTAATCGCGCCCTTGCGAACTCGGTAGTCTTCGTCTTCTACATGATGCGGCGGCATGTTTACCAGCCAGGTGTCGAGTTCGAAGCGTAAACGTGGATGGCCTGCCGCCATCATCTCGTGAGTAACGAATCGGTCTTCGTCGCCTAGATGGCAGGACTGGCACATGCGCGCCTGGAATAGCGGTTTTTCCGTGGGGTTGAGTCCGTTCTCGCGGTTTTCTGCAGCGGTGGCGTTAGGACCGTAGTGCGAATCTATCCAGGTTTCGGCGCCGCCGTGGCAGGCTTCGCAGCCGATACCGTCGGTCATATGAAAGCGTTCGCCTTGCTGTTCGGGGGGCACGAAATCGGTATGACAGGTTAGGCATTGCGTCGCGGTGGCGGCATCCTTAATGCCCATGTTGGTGGCGATCCGGCGCGACCAGTCGTTATGCAAAATCTGATAGGCCTGAGAATGGCGGTCGTATTTAGACCAGATGAAATATTCGTTTAGCGCTACCGCCGAATTTTCAGAAGGACTCACACGGCCATGGCAGGTGCTGGCCGCGCAGGATGCAACGCCCAGATGCTTGCTGGTGTTTGCAGGCTCATCTCCTTCGGCTAAAACAACGGTAGCCATTAGCGCGGCAATTAGCGCCGTTATTCGCGCCCTCATTAGTGCAGGACCCAATCGAAGCGCTCGCAAGCGGAGGAGGTTATTGCGCATTGGCTGCACCTCTTTGTGAACTGTTGGCCCCAGAATCTGGAGCTGACTCGGGCTCGTCTTGCACGGTCCAAGGCTGGCCGTCTTTATCCAGATATAGCTTATGCATTTCCTCGGCGTTCAGTGGCCGCGAACCGCGGCGACCGAACACCGCGATTTGGCCACCGGTTTCGTCTACCGCGCGGTCACGCACCAGGCCATGCGACAGGCTTAACGCGCTGCTGCGTGTTTTGCGTCCGGCAATCCAACGCGGATTAGGCGCCGGGCTAAAGCCGTAGAATTTGGGTTGCAGTTCCGGTGATGTGAGCTGAATCACGTGCACACCGGTTTTTGCGTCTGCCACGTAGGCGAAGAGCGAAGCGTTGGTGGTGCCGACCACGACATCGCGACTGTCTTGTAAACGGCCGTCGGCGTTGAAGCTTTGGAACAGGCGCATTGCTTCGGGTTGTTTGATGTCGAGAATAATCAAGCCATTTTTGCCAGCAGCCACATAGGCATAGGTGCGTGCCAAATGCATTTTATGGGCGTCTTCGAGAGCGAACGTTGCCTCGGGCAACAGGCGTGCTTCTTCGGGTGTGGAAACGTTAATTAACTTAACGCCGTCGGCATCGGTGACAAAAAGGTAGCGGAACTGCAATGCCGACGAGCGGCCATCGTTCAGGGGCACTACCTTGATTTTTTGCGGCTCTAATGGCGTGTCGATATCCAGAATCACCAATCCGGCGTCGGCCACGATATAGAGATAATGCCCGCCAACGATAATGTGTCGGGCGCCATTGAGGATGCCATCCGGGTTCCAGGTAAGTGCCCGCTCGATAAAGTTATTACGTTGCTCGCCGTCGGCGAAGGTGTTTACGTCCACCACAATCAGCCCTTCCTGAGCATCGGTAACGTAGGCGTAGTTATATAGCGGGTGGAAGGGTTGTTCCTTGTTGGTGTCGCGCATGAGTTCGCCCTCATTCCGCGGCGGGTGGATGGGCTGGGTGGTCGGCAGTGCAACGCAGCTGGCGTTGTCTGTTTTTACATGCGCGGTGTGGCCGAGATCACTAAACGGCGCGGTAATTATGCGTTGTGAAAAACCTTTGTTATCTATGGAGGCCACGTCAAATACGCGGAAGCCATCCGAGCCTGCGGCAGTAAACAGGTATTCGCCACGCAATTGCAGGCAGTTGGTTTTCTCGGCGCTGTGACCATGCGCAACTTCCAATTGGCGTTTGCGTTCTTCGTGTTCACGCAGCCAATCGGGGTAGGCGTAGCGGTGCAAATAACTGCCAATAACGGCTTGCGGCTCTTCCCATTCAGTAACCCGCACGGCCTCGACATGGTCGCTTTCACCCACCCACAAATGGCGGCCGATAAAGTCTATGAACTGAGTGCCCAATGCTAGGGTCTGCGTCATGATGGCGTTGTTATCGCCTTGTGCGGACAAGTGGCAATCGCTGCATATGCGAGTTTCATCCTTGCGCACGGTATGCGGGAAATGTGGGTTAAACGCCTGCGAGCTAAAGCCGCTGGCTGCTATGGGTGGCTGCTGGATATAGATACGTTCGCGGTTGGCGTTTGTGGAAGACAGGATCAGCCCCGAAGACGAACGCACCGGCGCGTATTTGCCGCCTTTATAGGGCGCACGCTTGCCGAGCATGAACATCTGGTCGCGCGAGACCTGTGGATTATAGGTGGCGAAATTTCGTGACTCGCCACCTTGGTAATGATGTCGTTCGGTTTTCTCGTTGGCCTGAATCGGTAAATGGCAGCCGCCGCAGGAGGTGGTCCACGAGGTATGGCAGGCGTAGCACTCCATCTCTTCGTTATTGTGTGCGGCGGTAGTTGGATCGACTCCCGCGCCCCAATTTTGTGTGTCGGTATCTTTCGACATCAACTTGGCGCGTGCAGCCTTGGCGTTGTAGTCGGGGTTGCCCGCTGTTACTGAATCCTTAACCAGCGATAGCGTCCATTCCAGATCGGGATTAATCATCGATCGCTGAATAAGCTTGCCGCCTTGCCACTCGAATCTTAATTGGCCGTCTGGATTTCGCAGGGTGCTTAAGTCGTGCCGTCCGGTGCTGCTGGCCGGGCCTGAGGTACGCAAGTCCGGGTATTTGGCGGCGGTGCCATGGCAGTCCACACAGCCAATTTCTACAGCCGCGGCGACCTCGCCGTACAAGTGCCCGTTACCGTGGCTGTCCTGCTCAAAGTGGCAATCCACGCAGTGCATGCCGACCTCGGCATGGATGGATTTCATGTGCACGGCTTTGTCGAATTTCTTGGGGTCGTCGTCAGAAACCGCCGCGCCCTTTTCGTCCAGCAGATTGCCTTCGCGGTCGCGTTTGAATATGGCGCGGAAGTTCCAGCCGTGGCCGTGGTAGTCGGCGAATTGGGTATCGTCGAGTTCCGGGTTTAGTTTGGATACGTCTTTGAGAAACTCCGGATCGCCCCATTTGCCACGGACGGCAGCGCCTTCGGGATTGCGGTCCAGAATTTCGCGGCGGGTTTTGTCGTCTGGATGTTTTTGCTTTTCGGGCCACATATGCGGCGCATCTGATTCGTAGTCCCACATGGTGTAACCGAGGAAGGAATTCACGAACATATTTGGCTGGTGCATGTGGCAAACCATGCACTGGCTGGTGGGAATCGCACGGCTGAACTGGTGCTTGATCGGGTGGCCGGACGCGTCGGCATCAATCGTCGGGTCCACGGTTTGGGTTTTGCCGGTATTGCCAAACGCGGCGTAGGGGCCGGAGTGAGTCGGCTCCCGGTCGTTCGCGTACACCACATGGCAGGCGCTGCAGCCGGAACTGCGGTAGTCGCCGGGTTGGTCGTTGGTGCCGAGGAACCACAGCAGCGGGTCGTTAAGCCGGGTCTTGGTCACATTGATTAACGGCACGGCGATACGCGCGCCGGTGCCAGGGCCGCGATTGGACTGGCGAATATCGGGACGACCCGGTTCTTCCAGACGCTGGATTAGCCCCAGCGCGTTGGGGATGCCGGTTTCAGGAAAAAGATTAATAATATTGCGGCCGCCGCGTTCAAATACCCGGAAGATATCGCCCGGCTTCACGGTTTCCCAGGCAGGTAACGGCACGGTGTAATCGAGGATGCCGTGGTCGCGCATTTCTTCGGTAGGTTCAATCGGCGCTTTCAGCGACGCGCCGATGCCGTCGCGGGTATAGGCCTCGCCGAGGATGGAACGTTTATACGGCAGAATGCCGTTGTTATAAGCCGCCGCCGCCCAGAACATCGCGCCGGTGGAATGCAGGCTTCGTACGGATTTTTCCACGATCTCGGAGTGGCAGGCGCCGCAGGACTCACGCGCGATGCGGAAATCGCCGGGGTTTATAAAGCGAATATATTCCGGCGCTTCTTTATTCAGCAGGGTATAGCTGCGCTCTGGATTCGCCGAGTCCGGCCAGTGCCAGCTTTCGGGATAACGCGGTAATACGTGCGCTTTTTCCATCAGTGCCAGCGCAGCTGGGTCGTCTAAAGCTAGGTCTTCAGAGCGCGTTACATTGGAGTCGCCGCCATGGCAATCGGTACAGCCCAAACGCACGGCTGGGCTGGCGTGCATTGTGTGGCTATCGGAGGCGGTGTGGCAGCTTAGGCAGCCGCCGCGTTTCGCCTGCACATCCGCCAGGCTTTGGTGGGCGGGTGCTGGCGGCGCGGTTTTATAGTCCCGCAACACTGCGTCTTCACCTGTAGCTGCGTACGCGGTATTGGCCAAGAGTGTTATTAGCAAACACGCAACAAGGCGCGATGAACGCAGCGCGCCCTGGCGTGTAGCTAAACGGATGTTAGTAGGTAAGTACGGCATTGAGTAATAACGATCTTTGTGTGCCATCGCCAAATAGCGACTCGTAGCCATCGCCGGGCAGCAACGCCGCGTAGGACAGGCGCAATACTATGTTTTGGATATTCATTGGGCGGTAAATAATCGCGGCCGACAGGTCCGTGCCGAGGTCTTTACTGATATTTGCTTGTTGACGCGCGGCCTCCAATACGGCGGTTTCATCGAACCACAGTTGGTTGGCGTTAAAACTTAAACGTAGTTCCGGGAGAATATCCAAATCAGTGCCCAGGCCCGCGAGGATGATGCCGGGATTGGTGAAGTTGGACTGACCATGTTCGCGCGAAGAACGCAGCGAGTTGAGGACGCCGTTGCGATTCGATAGCGATACCCGTCCGCCGCCGATCAGTGGCACGGCCTGGCGTATCCAGTAGCTGGTATCCGCGCCTGCGAATAGTGGGTTTTCCAACACCGCATCGAAGCCGTTCTCCTCATCGTCGAACGGGTCGTCGTCGCCTGAGCCGTATAGGAAAGAAGCGCGCCAGCGTATCCAGTCTTGGTCAAAGGAAAATTCCGCGGCCGCGAACAGCGCACGGATATCGGACCCTTCGCCGGTAAAGGGCGCGTTTTTTTGGCTGCCGATGGCGTAGTAAAACGAGGTGCTGAGATTCAGGCGCCCAAAGTGGCCATCGGAATTTACGCCGAGATAGGTAACGTCGTACTCGCGAGGGCGCTCGCCGCCGATGGAGGCCGGACGTTGGATGAATCCGTTTTTGTCGAAAAAGAAATCGGTCTCGCGATTGCGGTTGTAGAGCGCGGCGAATTGCAGGATATGCCCACGTGCGAGCACGTCTTGCCAATACAGATTGGCGACGAAAATGTCGTCATCACGCAGCGATTCGCCGACGTCGTTCAAGCCACTGTTCGTGTCTTTTTCCAGCCGTCGGAACCAGGCCAGGTTGTACTGAAAAATGTTGTTATCGCGGGTGCCAAATAGACGCACTCCGAAGGGCGCGTCCTGGAATAGGAAACCGCGGAAGTCGACCGTAAAGGGTTGGATGCCAACCCGCACACTGTCGAAATCGTAGCGTTCCGATACATTGCGTAAATGCACATCGATAAACGCGGCCTGAAAACCGATAAAGGTATCGTGGCGGGTAGTGCCTTCATCGGGGTCGGCGTTTAGCGCGATGATTTCGTCTACAGACGTGTAGTTGTAGTTGAATACGGGGGTGAGCCGGAATTCGTAATCCGGCGGCCGGAATACGGTGTCGCCCTTGTAGTAGACAAATTCCAGCGCTAAGTTTTGCAGGAACTGATCTTGCTGATCGCCGCCCAACACATCGAGCTGGCCGCTGCTGTTGGTGCTTTGCACGCCGACCGGGGTGGGCACGTTGCGGTTTTCGTAAATGGTGTCGGAGATAACGCTCAGGTTAAAAAACCATTCGCCATGAATAGGCGCGTCGGCCTTAATCGTATTGCGGTTGTAAGGGTCATACCATTTTTGTTCATAGCCCAGCGTTTCGACGATACGCCATTGGTCTGGCACCGCTACGGCGGAGGAATAATCATCGCTACGTGGCAGTGGGAAGCACGGTGCGTCACTGTTGCTGGATTGCGGTGCGGCATTGGTGGCTTGCTGGCCAGGGACTCTGCGACGGTGTTCGTCTTGACGTGAGGCTGGACGATTACAATCCCGTGGTTCGGCCTGTTCTGTCGGTGCGATCACTGGGCCATTCGCGAGCGCCTGAAAAGATGCCCCCGCGAACAGGCTTGCTGCTAGCTGCAAACTCAGCGCGCTAGCTTTACTTGCCCGCGCAAACATTTTGCTCATCGCTATTGTTAAACGGCGACTGCGGACAATTGATGTAACGCAGGCGAGTATCGTTTGGTGTTAGGCGATCGGCGCGAATCTCGGGCGGTGCGTTATTCAATGTGCCGAGCATTTCCCCCGCCTGATGTACGCCGAGGAAGGAAATCATATCGTCCTGGTCTATTCCGTCGCCGGATACACCAATGCCACCAATAAGTTGGTCGCCGCGGAATATCGGCACGCTGCCTGGAAAGATTTGTGTGCCATTGGCAATACGCGGCGCGGCGGTACTCGCTGTTTGGCCGAACGGCACGCCGACGCAGTTTCTTCCCACGTCGCTGGCATTGAGTCCGAACTCGAATAGCAGGTGACTAACGATGGCGTTAAAACTGGCGTCCAGTTGCAGGCCCGTGGAGAAGGGGCTCCATTCGCCCGGCGGCTTGCTCAGCGGCCCGGGGCCTTCGTTCACAATTCCATCCGGAAAATTAGGCCGCGATAAATTGCCACCGGCTCGATCAGAAAACGCGATGCCGTTGCGTAATGCCGTTGCGTCACCGGTTAAGTCGATTACCGCCTGCACGTACTCGGCCAGCACTTCGGTGCGTGCGGCGGTAAGGTCGGGGTTTAGATACTGTGTATCCGGCAGCGCTTCGATAAAGTCTGCCGCGTCGGTGGAAGTAAATAACACTGCCGTGCGGGCTTTTTGCAGGGAAACGTCCGCCCCGAATACCGGCGCGTCGCGAGTGCGGGCAATACCCAGAATGCTGCCATCGGTGTCGACGACGGAAATGGTGACTCGTGCGGAAGACCCCAATGGCCGCCGAATTTGGCCGCGGGCGCGGTTCGCCACGGCCAGCGCCTGGTCTAGCAGCACGCGTACTTCTTCCGCACTCAACATGCTTCCGGCTTGCGGTGAAAAGCGCTCGGTGTCGGTTTCATCGACGAACACAAATGCATCGCGCCCAGGGAAGCTGCCATTGTTATCTGGCCGGACACCAGACGCCGCCTGGCCGAAGGCTTGACCGGCGAGGATGCCCGTAGCCGGGTCGTAATAATCGGGTACGGTTACGAGATCGCCGTCTACTCCTACAGTAAGGGCGGGCGCGTTACGTGCTTGGCCAGAGACTGCATCGAAGCCGACATCGCTAAAGCGCAGGGTTTTGCCTTCCACGGTAATGCGACTGCCCAAACGCTCATTGGGAACTGCAAAACCAAAGCTGCCAGCGAGGGCGATTATTTCATCGGTATCGCGGTCTGAATCGCTGACTATTTCATCGAGCCCGTAAATAAAGTCGTCCGCGATTACACCGATACCGCCCACCGGTGTGCCGGATTTATATAGTGGGAAGCCGCCGGGGTCTGCCGACAAACCTAAGGGTGAGCGCTTGGGTCCGACCAGCGAAGAATCAGGTTGCCGCAACGAAAAATCGGAGCAGGGTAGTTGGCTAAATTGCACGCCGAATAAAGGCCCGCCGGGTTGGTTGGTTTCGCCGGGATTAAAGTGCCGCTGCACGATTTGGTTGGCCGTGCGGGTGCTAAAACCGTTACCTTCGCTCGATAAATACGCGCCGGTTATAGCTTTGGCAATCGCGGCCAAACCGTCACTGGGTATGCCCGCGGTTACTGGCAATTCGACTCGCTCCAGGCCGCCATCAATTGCTGGTTGGCCGGGATTGGAAACAACCGTAACAACGCGGTCGCCACCGGCCAAAACCTCGGTCATGCGGAATGCGGCCAGTACATTGCCAACGCGATCAACAACAGCAATGGTGGCTGCGGTATTCATCACGCGTGCTTGCGCCACTGCCTGGGCGATTACCTGGCTTACATCAGCTTGCGTAAGAAATGTAGACGCACTCGCGCAGGAGCCGTTGCAGTTGGTGCCTGCGTTGCTGCCGAGCGCCGCACTTGGACTGCCGGTTCCGCCACCGCCGCCACCAGTGCAGGCAAACAGCAAGCTAACGCCGAGCGCCATGGCTGCGCTAATAAATGATTTCATCATGGGTGTGCATCCCCCATCGCTGGCTGCCCTGGGCTATGAAAGCTGTGGCAATCTACGCACTGCAAAACTACCCCTTGGTCGCGGGTCTCTGCGTGGCAACCCAAGCAAGTTTCGATGCCGGGCATGAGCACACCTTGGCTGTCGGAAGATGTCTTTGCTTGGTGGCAACCGATACACATTTCGCCGTCTTTACTGGCGCCTGGATTTAGATGCGGAATGTGATCAAAGCGTGCGCCGGGAAACCAATCTTCAACCAGACGCACTGGCTGCACCTGCCAGTCGTCGTCACCGCGATACACTTCATGGCAACTCACACAACCGGCCTTGGTAAACAGCCGGTCCATTTCTGCATCGGCCCACTTAACGCCGCAATCCAGCGGGTTGCCTTGGCAACGTTGGGTTTGTGCCGGTGCGTTTGGCACGCGGCGCGCAACCTCGCGCGGTTTGCTGCGTTTTTGCTGGGCTGCTTGTTTAACG
>Ga0115551_1001177_pt1 | contig 16870 bp, 32 predicted proteins | sample COGITO_mtgs_1103_FD_87179 | JGI IMG/M metagenome (GOLD analysis project Ga0115551, IMG submission 87179) | Pelagic marine microbial communities from North Sea - COGITO_mtgs_110321 | ecosystem: Environmental > Aquatic > Marine > Epipelagic | place: Germany:Helgoland, sampling site Kabeltonne... | reverse complement strand
TATACGTTCTAAAAAAAATATAACACAAGAAAAATTAGAATCTGTAATACAAACAAATACATTAGAAGATGGATTTTATACAGCACAAGAAGAAAAAGTATTTCCTTATGATTTAATCCCAAATACAAATAAACCTAAAAAGAAATTTAGTACATTTACAAGAGGGGTAAATTATAGAGGTGAATTTGTATATCAACCACCTATTAATTGGATGCCAAATATATGGAAAGTAGTAAAAAATCAAAGAGAATGGAATGAACTCGTATTTAATGAAGTTATTGATGATAGACTTAAAGAAGCAGAGCAAAAATTATCAGACCAAATAAATAAATCAACAAGTATATTTATTCAATCTGGATACAGCTCAGAATTAATTGAAGAAATTTTTGATAAAGTTTTAACTATGGGAGATTTAGAAAATAATTATTTTCAAGATAATAATGGGAATTGGTCTACATATAATAGTCAAGTTCAAAAAATAAGTAAATTTAGTTATGGATATGTAGAATATCATCCTTGGACTGTAGATAGACAAATGCGTGAAGCTATGAAAGAAATATCTAAAGAAATAAAAGGATTAGGGTCTAAAATAGCAATTCAAGAAAATATTAGAGATTCTGAAGAATCTGATAATGTTGAAAAATATGAATCAAAAGAACAAATAATAAAAGGAAAAGCAAAATTAGAAGAATTAAATGAAGCAATGAATAATTTTCGTAAAAGATTAAATCTTGACCCTTTAATTGATGAAGATAGAAAACGATTATTGTTAGCTAATAGAGTGCTATCTACAAAACACAGAGCTTTATTTACAAACAAAAAAGAAAGATTAAAAGATAGAAGTATTTGGATTAATTATATAGATAAAACTTTTAAAGAAATACATAAAATAAATTTAAAAACACAAGCCTTAGCAACTTTTACAGCTTTAAGAAATCAACCATCAATAGTTAAATATCTTGCTGATGAACTACATAATACAATGGGTAATCCACGAGCTGAATCTGGATTTTTAGGAATAAGTTGGCTTGATGAAGAAAGTATAGCAAAAGCAATTCCGGGTATAAAAGATGCAGAAGATTTAAATAATAAATCATTATTAATGAGAAGTTATAAAACATATGCAAATATGGGTTTTTCACCTGGCTTTACAAATAATTTTCAAAGGTCAAATATAATAATAGACAGAGGTTTTAAGCCGTGGTTAGATGCTCGTAATGCTAGAGTTAACGGAGCAAAAGGATTTACAGCTGAAGAATTAGAGCAACAAGTTAGAGAGACTGGTGTTTTAGAACCTGGCAATGCTATGATTGATATGTTAGCTATAGGTATGGGTGGAAATTCATCAAATGTTAAAGAAGCATATGTCCCATGGCGAGATATGTGGCAATTATGGAAAGCTGATACTGTAGAAAAATTTCTAGGTTCTAACACTGGTTGGGATAAAGTGATAGAAAATGCTAGAAAAGTGTCTTATGGTGAAACAATAAATGCAGAAGAAATAAAAAAAGTTAAAGAACAATTATATGATTTTATGCATAATGATAAAGCAACTGAAAATTATTTAAAAGAACAATTAGAAAAAATGAAATTGGGATTTTATCAATCTCAAATGAATAGATTAGTAAGATGGAGAATATCATGGGCTCCATTTGGTGGATGGGAAAAATTTACTTTAAAAGGAGGCGAAGAAGAAATGCGCATTGAGCATGGTATAGAAGCCTTTTTTAGAGCAGAAGAATTAGGTATGGTAGATAAATCTTATGACAATTGGAAATATACTGATAATCCAGAAGTAGTTCAATTTGCTAGAACAATGGTATATAATCATTTATTTGGAATGAACTCACCCCATTTACCAAAAATGTTTAGAGGTGGCGCTAGTGGATTATACTTTCAATGGAAACAATATGATTGGAATCAAGTTCAACAAGAATATAAAGTATTAAGAAATGCTGTTTTAGCATCAAAAACTGAGTTGCCATATATTGGTGGAATAACACTACCTGCTAGAATGATGCAAAACTTAATGAAAAGAGGCAAGAATGTAAAATTATCTAGTGGCGAAGATAAAATGATTGATAAATTTATAAATATGTTTGCAATTAGAGGAACAATATCAATGTTAACTCAATTTGCATGGTACAATACTGATATATTAGGGATAGGTAAAGGTATTCAAACAATAGCAAGAGGACTTGGAATAGGTGGTGGAAGCCCTATTATAATGAGGGGAGCATCTGGAATGGAAAGTGTATTAGTTAGAAGAAGTTTTAATTTAGCTATGTTAGCTGCTATGATTATAAGTTATATGACAAGAGGCGGTGGATTAGATGTAGAAGATGAAGAAATTATAGAAGACATTATAAGAGATAACGGGCCTACAATACTTTCTACAATATATGCCTTAATGTCTGATTTTGATGAAAATAAACAAAGAGCTTTTAAAACTTGGTTGCCATCATACGGGCCAAAAGAAATAATTACATCAGATGAATTTATGGATTTTTTTGAGGAAAACTTTTAAAAAAAAAGGCAGACACCAAAACTTCGACTTGAATTGATGCCTGCCATTTACCCATAACAGAAGGTAATTATCTAAGTAATCTTATTATTTTTTCTAATGCTATTTTCATATCTTCCATTAAATCTGACAATTCACTAATTACATCTTTTATATTTTCTTTTTGTTTATCTTTAATCACGGCTTAACTCCTGGCCCAAATTGGAAATACACTTTCCATATTCCTATTTTTAATAATTGATTGTATTCAGCAAAGTTTAAACTAAACCAAAGTAATCCTCCAAAAAACTGAAAGTTATAATGATATTGCATAGCAAATGCTTTTAATGAATACATATTTATATTAAGCAAGTATGGTATATCAAAATAAAATATTTCAGTTTTTTCTATCATATTTTCATCCATTATTTTTTCCTCTTTAATTCATTTAAATAATCTCCAATAGTATTATTAGGTTCTTTTTCTATCATGTATCCATAAATAGATATAAGTATTGAGTCTGAAGTATGTAGTGTTACTCTTTTATTTTTTAATTCACTATCAAATTGTTTATCAACTAGTCTTTGCGCCATTTCTTTTAATTGATTTTTACGTTCTTTTATATCTTTTGATAACCCTAATGACTTCATCCATACTTGAGGAGCAACAAGTTTACATTCTATTTGATAACCTACTAGCAACCCTTGCCAAAACCCATAGTTAGTACCGAATTTAAACGCACTGCTACGACCATCAGTTGGGAAAGCGTGTACTTGTTCTAAATATGCTGTTGGTTTACCATTCCACTTATCTAATATTTCATGAATTATGTAATATAACTCTTGTTCTGTTTTAGGATACTTATGAAACTCTGTTATTATGCCTCCTACTGATACTGCTAATCCTCCACCTTTTCCCGGGTCTATGCCTATTATTATTTTTTGCATTTAAAAGTCCTTTCTTTCTGTATAATTGTGACGAGTTGTATATTTTTTCTTTCTGTAATTACCTGACCATTTTTTTGGTTTGTATTTTTCTCCAATAATTTCACCATTAAATACGGTTACTATTTTAGAAATTAATTCATTTAATTTATTACCAGTAAATGTATTATTATACTGGGAACATCCTTTATCAAATGTTTCAACAGGTATTACCTTTGGGTCATTACCTTGAACATTCTTGAACCAATAACAAGTTCTGTTATGCTCAAAGTAACAACCATTACAACTTTTACGCAATGTTAATCATTCGATTGTGGTTCATCTCCTACTGCCATATCTTTATTTACATAGAATGAACATCGATTACCATTAAACCCAACAGGATATGTACCTACTCTACCATACCTACTTTTAGATATAATAATTTCACTACCATATCTATTGAATCGTTCATGGTCAAAATTGTAACCATAAAATACAAATACAGCAGATTCAGCAGTTTGTTCTATTACACCACTTTCTGCGTAATCACTCATTCTAGGTCTAGGGTCAATACGTTTTTCTATTTCACGATTTAATTGACTTACAAGTATTGCACTACAATTCTCAGACTTACATATCCATTTATATTCTTGCATTATCTTTTCTATTTCGAATCGTCTGCCTTCTTGTACTCCCTCTACTTGTATCAATTGAATGTAGTCATCTACAATTACATCAGGTTTATGCTTTGATATTTCTCTCATTGCATCATCTAATGTTCTTATATTTTCATACATTATTAGATTTTTGTATTTATCTTTTATTTTATCTATTGTATCCTCAAACTCTACTTCATTTGTTTCACCTACAGAGTTTTGTCTTATGTTAGCATATAAAAGATTAGGACTTTCCATTACAACAAACTTCTTTAGCATTTCTGTATTACTCATTTCTCGATTAAACATCATTACTTTGTATCCTTGCTCAATCAATCCTTTAATAATATTAGTTACTAAAGTAGTCTTGCCATGTCCGGGCCTACCACCTATTACAGTTATCTCTTTACGAGTCATACCTCCAGCAGAGAAATCTAAATATGGTTTATTAAATGGTATAATATTTACACCTTCTTTAATACTTGCTTTCATATTATCAACTAAATCAGTAATCTCTGTTTTCTTAGATGGTTGTACTTCTTTTAACTCATGTATTAGTTTTGTATGTTTTTCTAATATATTACCAACTTCTTTATAGTCTTCATAACTTGCATCCATTAACTTTTTTGCACTTTTAGCAGTTTCTCGTTGGATATATTTTTCCCATACTATTCTTGCGTACTCAGTTACATTAGCAATAGATGGAATATCCATCAATCCAGTTATGTAATAACTATCTGCTTCCCCTGTCATATCTTTTATTTTATCTGATAATGTTATTATGTCTATTTCTATATTATTTTTGTATAAGTATTTTATTGCTTTCCAGATTTGTTTGTTTTTAGTTGTATAAAATGCATCATCATTTCTTATCCATGCCATTGTTATTTCTGCTTCTTTATCGCCACCTATAATTGAGCATCCTAGTAATGCTTTTTCTGTATCTTCTGAACTTGGTAGTGCTTTTAACACTTCTGTATTTTCACTCATATTACCTCCTTTGATTCAAACATATTATACTGTGTATTTGCTTCATAATTTGTAATGACATATTCTTTTCTTTTCTTATGTCTACTTTCATCTGTTGCTCCTGCATATACAATATTAATTGTTTGTATGTTATAGTCTTTGTACAACTCTGCTACTTCTTCTCTGTAATCATAACTAACCATAAAATATCCTCCTGCTTTGTTAATTACATCTACGGATTCTTTCATTCTTTGATGGTCATCAAGATTAAAAGTATTCATATAGTAATCTCTTTTTTGCTTTGCTTTTTCAGTAGCAATATAATATGGTGGGTCTAGATACCAGAAATCTCCTTTTTTAGGTTTATATCTTGTAACTAACTCTTCAAAATCAAGATTTTCTATTGTTCCTCCTCCTATAAATTTCCTTGAATATTTTAACTCATCAGCAAAATCTTTATTTAAGTCCTTATTCATAGCAAATGGTGTATGTATTAACTTGTTAAAACTATATCTTACAGAATAAAAGTATTTAGCAGCTTGATAAGGGTCTGGAATATTAAAATCCCTTTCTTCTTTTATCTCATCTCTGTAATTTACAAATAATTCACGACTTTTGGGAATCCAAAATAAATAATTTGTAAGTTCATCATACTTTTCTATTACGCAAGTATATAAATTAACAATATTCCTATCTATATCATTTAATACATTCCATTTTGCTTTAGGTTTTCTAAAGAACATTGAAAGACCGCCTGCAAATACTTCAAAATACCTTTCATGAGGGGGGATTAAAGGAACTAACCTTTTACTCATTGTGTATTTCCCCCCATAGTATGGAAGTATTATAGGACAATCATACCAATCTACACTAGGCATTTACCCTACTTTTTTCTTTTGCTAATCCTACAACTGTTTTATATAATTTAGATTCTAGTTTATGTGTTGCTTCTAGTCTTCTATCTAAACCATGAGTTGCTACATTAGTAGATACATTAAATAAATCCCAAAGATTTTTAGGTTTATCTTGTATTAGTTTTTGAGTCATGTAATCAGATGATGTTATTGGAAACATCTTTAGAATTTTGAGAACATGGCTATCTTTCATTTTTGTATCATGCAATAAAGGAAATTCTTCTTTCATCATTACTTTAGTCTTATTAATTGTTTCGTCTATTACCCCCTCTATGTCATCTAATTTCATATTTTGTATAATATGCTTGTTTTTATATTTAGTAGCGATTACACCTATTACTGCTCCATTTAAGCAAATTAATCTAAATGCACCTGCTATAATATTAAGACCTACAGTTCCATCATAACTATTTTGCCATACAATTTCTGGTGTCATTTCATCATGTTTTGCTATTTTAACTTTATGTTTTGGAAACTCCCATTTAACCATAGTTCTTGCTCCTCCACCAAACATTTGTACTTCTTTTAATCTTCCTCCATTTTTATTTATTATATTTTCAGTTTTTTTAGTAATCATTTCATTTTTTACAAGTCTATAATTATCTGTCATACAACTAAGTATCTTACCAGTATCTTTTCTAACAATAAACTTATGTCCAGTATTTTTAACAAAATCATTTCCAAGTTGTGCTGGTACTTCCATTACAGGAAAGTTTATATCATTTATATTTACTTTATTCATTATTCTCCTCCTTCAAGGTGTGGGTTTGTTTTATAACAATATTTACATCCGCAATCATCGCATGCTATGCAATAACGATTGTCTTCATTGTCTAATTGCTCTTCTTTTCTCATTTTTTCTCCTATGTTACAGTTGGTGGGGCAGAACCTATCATCTTCTTTTCATTTTCTGATATTTTCTCCTTGTTTTTATCCCTAGAAAGTATTACTGCTTTTAAATATGCATATCCTTTCCCTTTTAAATAGTGTTTGCCTTTATAAAATTGGTCTAATCCCCATAATAATGTTGTATTATCTACTTCTTTTACATTATATAAAAAGAAATAATATTTATCTCTACCAGAATCAGATGGAACATTTACTCTAATTAATTGAGCAACATCTCTTAATTGTTTTTTTGTTTTTAAATCTCTATCTTTTAATATTTCATTTATTTTTTTAGAATAATTACTTTTATTAAGATAATTAAATCCACATTGTGGGCAAGTCCACGGCCTAGTATCTCCTCTCATTTTTTTTCCTTTGATTTTTTAATTTTATTACTTAAAACTCTATCAATAAATAACCACCATCCATTTCCATTTTTTTTTATAATTTCTTTTTTATCTTTTATGTATTGAGAATCTTCTATAGATTCATATTTCCATTTTTTTTTTGTTTTCAATCTAATACCTCTACTTCCGATGTAGTTGCCCATCTTCTTTCTCCTAAATAAAATGCATCAGCAGTAAAAGAATTATTATGTTTAGTTACAATTACCATAACGGAACTATCTGTTTTTTTATAAACTATTCCTTCGCTATTACCACATTTGACAAGTTTGCCAATAGAAACATCTTCTAAAAATTTACGGCCCGGAGAACATTTTAATTTAACTCCTTCCTTTAATGCTTTATTTGCTAATGTTTTAATTGCTCTTAACTTCTTATTGTACTCTTTATTTTGATTTGAAACCCTTTTCTTCATACTCTCTTTCCTTTCTTTCTAAATCATGTTTTATTTTTCTAATATCATTCTTTAATCTTTTAAAATTTTTAGCAAAATCCATTTGATTTAAATTGCAAGATGCATCATATGCTAATACTAAAGCAACTAATAAATTTTGCATTTCTTCTTTAGTAAATCTTATTAATGCTGTTGATTTTTTCATCTTTGAAAATTCCTTTCTCCTTTTTTATATCTTAATTTTAATTGATTCATTCTAATATATCCAGAATCTCCTTGTTTTATCTTACCTTTACTTATAAGATTTTCGTATATCTCTATCATACCTTTTATTGATATACCAGAATCATTTACATTTTTATTTGACATAATATTCTCCTTCTGTATGTGTATTATTATAATTTATTTAGATAGGAGGGAGGGTGACTATATATAAAGATAAGAAAAGAAGAGGATTTTTAAGCCACCCTCTCCTTAATTTATCTATTAATTTACATATATTCAAAATAGTTTATACTATTAATCCCAAAACCCTCTGATTTCTATCTTTTAATGAATTAATGTTTTGTTTTATTTTTGATTTAAGTTTATAACTACCATATTTTACACCAAATTTATTAGTAACCATAGTTGTTACTAAATCTTTATTTTCCATAAACTCTCTTTCTTGTTTTATATTGTGTACAATTGCAGCTAATCTAAAACATCCAAACTTTTCTAATGCGTCTAGTGGTGTAATACTGTTACCTTCAGCAAGGTATTTCATTATTTTTGATTTTTGACTTTCTCTTCTCATTCTTCCTCCTCTGTTATAAATAAATTAGTTTGTTGGTCTGATTTTGCATATCCGTACCAATAATATGGTAAATCATGTGGTTCTTTCCATTCATAATGTTTATAAAAATCAGGTTTTTTTCTAAGTAAATTACTACGATGTGATGCGTGTAATCTTTTATTGCCTAACCAAATTGGCATATTAAACAATGGGTCTATTATTTCTAATAGCATATCTTTATGATAGTTTTCACCTATTCGTTCTGCCCATGTAATTACAGAATTATTATAATAATATTTTAAAGCATCTATATTATTTTCCCAAAGTTTATAACATGGATGATACTTCCATCCTTTATCTGTAGTTATAGATGTAATTAATTCTAATGCTTCTGTTCTTTGATTTTTAAGTCTTGCATTGTCTAAACATTTTAAAGATTCTTTTATATTTTCATATGGTAAAAATGTTTGCATTATTTATTCTCCTCTAATTGTATAAGTTTAGCAACTATATAAACCATTGCATCAAACATTTCTTCTAATGCTTCTTTGTGCCAATCTCTACCATCATGTGGATTTAAATCTCCTCCGTATTCTTGTTTTCCTTTATTTAATTTATCTTTTATTCTTAATAAAATTAAATCATTGTATTTTATTTTTTCCATTTTTCCTCCAGACTGAGGAGCCTCCTACTATCCACTATAAACGAATCACCCAATTAAATAATGCGAATTATAATAGCTTCATACTTCGGTCAGCTCCTCAGTACATTGTTATTGTTTATTTAGAACGGCACATCTCCATCTACTTCATCTTCAGTTATCTCTACACCATCTGCCCAAGGCTGTACATTTTTAACTTTTAATACTGACCTTTTTTCTTGTTGTTCTGGTGGAAGATGTTTTGTATCAGAAGTGATATATTCTTCTCTTTGTAGGTCAATTATAACTGGTTTACCTACAACATCAGATTGTTCTAACAATACTAGTTTCTTTACTTTCTTATCACCTAGTGTTTGTTCTTCTACTTTAATGCCAAGATTCTCTAGTAATCTAAAGTATCTAGCATTTTTAGAACCAGATTCACTACTTGTGAATATAAACCAACCACTATCGTATTTTACCTCTCCTACTAAATGAGAACAATCAGTTGTGACTTGTTCACCTTCTCCATTTGTAACAGGGATTCTATTACCTTCTTGGTCTAACTTATATTTATATCCATCCATCTCATATACAAGTTGTTTCAAGTCAGCAGCTTCGTCTGCTATTTTATATGTCATGTTGACAATAATAGCTTCTCCTGCTTTTGTCATCATTTCTTTAGTTGTTAAACCAGAAATGTGAGCTGGGTAATCACCCTCCTCTGTTGGTTTCCATTGTGCTGATTCATCATAAAATGCATTTATTTCTGTTGCCATTATGTTGTTTTCCTTTCTATTGTGTATTTTGTTATTAGTGTGTTTATTTTACTTGTTAATTCAGATTGCTCTTTACTAGGCTTTGTATTTTTGCCACCTCTAAAATATAGAGTTGGTACAACCCAAACACCATCAGCAGTCTTTAAAAATCGCTTTGGTGCAACATTACGTTTGCTTACACCTCCACTTTTTTCAAGAGCTGCAGTTGCCTTTGCAGAAAGCACACCTGCTTCTTTTAACTTTTCTATGTCATCTTTTTTTTGCATAGTTACTCCTTATCTGTTTTTTCTAATGTAAAAGTGTGAAATGATGGATTGATAGTTAATTGTCTATTTGCTTTTGTTTGAAACATTAACATCTTTTTACCATTAAACAATCTTACTCCTTTGTATTTAACATTATTAAACGTAGTGCCATCATTAACTCCGACAATATATTCATCATCTTTATTAAGTATGCCATCATCATATGATACATCAATCTTTCGCATTTGCTACTCTTTCTAGTTTTGCTAATGAAGAATTAAAATTACCACCATATATATCCCCCTCTTGAATAAGAGTAGTTATTTGGTCAAACTTTTCTGTACTTATCTTTTTAGCAACTTTTAATATTTCTGATTTTTGTTCACCAGATAGAGTTGTTTCTTCAATTTGATTTTTGTAAACATCGTCTGCAATATTCATAAACATATTAAATGCTTTTTTTATTGCATCTGTATTAGCTGCTTTAACATCGTTGCCAATATCAACAAACTCATTTGTACCTCTTTTCTTTTGTATTCTATGAGCAGCTGTAACATCACCTTCTCTCCATATACCTTCATCGTAAAATTTTAATCTACCATGAACAAGATATGCTTCACTTCCTGCCATTTCTGCTTTGACTACAAGCCAACTCCAACCTGGAAATTCTTTATCTGCTACAGAACGCATATAATCGTATTCTACATATTCCATACCCATTTTCTTTTTAATATATGGTTTAGGTGTTTTTATCTTTGATACTTTTTTATGTTTATCTGTTATCATTAATCTGATGCCATTTATAACTTCTAGATTATCTGTTGTTGTTATTTCATTCATTATACTCTCCTTTGTCTTGGTTTTCTTGGTTTTCTTACATTTCTTTGTGCTATTGTACTTGGACATATACTTTCGTATTGGCAATATTTACACTCCCAATCTTCAAAAGGTACTCCATATTCTATTCCAGGCTCTAAATAATTAACAAACTTATCTTCATAATCTTGAAACAATTCATTGAGTTCTGTCCAATAATCAAATGCATTGTCAATCCATTTTTGATGCACAACTGTTTCTCTTATCATACTTGTATTTTTATTATACCAGAATAAATGAAGATTTGTTTTTGTTGGATTCAATTGTGATTGCATGCCTAAACCATATGTACCTAATTGTAGTTTATAGTTTTGATTCGCATTTTCTTGTCTATTATCTTTTCTTCCAAAGTGTTTTTGCCATGTGTAAGCAGCTGCAGTTTTTACATCATATATATCTAATACTTGCGTTTCACTATTGTACATTGCAATGTCCAATGTGCCAACAATATTTAACTCTGGCACTTCAATCTTATGTTCAGAAAATACAGATACACTATTATCCATAAGTTCTTTTGCACTTGTTTTCATATAATGATGCATAGCGTCTTCAATATCTTTATGCACTACTGTACCTAATCGTAATATTCTTAATGACTTCTCATCCTTTGGTGATGAACTGTAATTGTAATAAGAATACATCTGTTTTCTAAAACATGAACCAGTTGCTGATGCATGAAATCCAACAGCTTTATCTCTATCTATACTACCTTGTTCTTCTTTATGTTTTAAATAATCATGATATATTTGTGATATTTTACTCATAATATTTACTCCTTATCTTCCTGTAAATTTAACAATATCAAGGCTTAGAATCAATCTCTAAATATTCTTCTCTTGATTTTCTTTCTGTTCTAGATTCAAATGTAAGTTTTACGGAACGATGTTTTCCAACTATTACAGTCATAAATCCCCATTGACCTGAAGATATATTATTTGCATCAAGAAATGATTTTGGCAATGTTATTCTATTTTGTTTGTCTATTTGTAATCTACATATTTTCATGATGCTGCTAACCCCCAAAAGAAAAATGCTTTAATGTTACGTTTGCCTTTGTAACCTTCTTTCTCTTTTATTGCTTTTAATACTGCTCCTTTTATCTCAATACAATTCCATCGGTCAAACTTTGTACCATCTATTGTATCATCTACAAACTTCCAAAATTTCTTAGTACCATATCTAGGATGTTCTGTTATTATTTTAAATCCATCAGATGTAGATATTGTACCATTGTATCCATCATGTCCATATTCATATTCTGCGTCTTCTACTAGTTTATTGTATGCTTGACTTGCATTTTTGTATCTACCTAATGCTAAGTCCATTGCTTCAAATGCTCCCATTACTTTTTCTCCTTTGTTTGTTTATAAATAGGTCGAGGGTCACTTATTGGACAATCTGATTTTTTTTTATAAGTTACTCCAGCAAACCTATATCCTATAATTTCCCTTTTCATTACTTTTAATATTTCTATAACTTCTTTACTTCTAAATCCATCATCTCCAATTGCTATATCAACAGCTTCTTTAATTTCTTCTTCAGTATATTTTAACATATTTGAAATCCTCTACTTTCTTTACAATATTCAATAAACTCTTCTATATGTTCTTGATACATCCTGTAATTAGTTTGAAAATTCTTTTCTTTACCTACAGGAACTCCCTCTGCTTTTGTATACTCCGTATTACAATTATTACATTTGCCCTTAACATTCTCATCATCTCTTATTCCGTTGCCATCACAAAACTTGCAATCTTCTAATGGTAGATTATCAAGATAATAATGATATTCTTTTATAATTTTAGGTATGTTAAGAGACTTTAGCTTATTATGAATCATTAATGCCATTTCTTCATCTATTTTATATCCATCATTCATTGAGCCAGATTCATATGCATCTTCTGGAAGAAAGTCTTCACATTCTGTAGCAACTAATCTCCATATTGGTCTCCATGACCAAACATTAGCTCTAAATTCTTTATCATTATTTATGCTTATTAAATCCATTCCCATATTATTTCTCCTTTATTATTGTTTAAATATTTGCTCTGTTTTGGTGTCAAGGTACAGAGCAGACCCTGTTCGAGTAACAATATGTAGGGCGATATCTTTATTACAGCAATAACCTACTTGCTCTCTATAGACTATCATTTAATCTTAACTGTATACGCTCAAAGAACACACCGATGCTGTTAGTGTTTTTAGTCTAGACTTCGGTACATTGAGTCGCAGGAGATATGATAGAATAATAAATGGTGGTTTTCTTTTTGGAGAGTGTATCACCACCAAAGACACTCGCAATAGTCTTACAAGAAGGTAAAAGACTATTTAACTTTTATTTCATATGCTACAAGATTGCCTGTATCTTCGTCTTCCCATTGTCTAGGTGTAAGAATTACTTTTGCGTGTTGTTGAACATATAATAAATCATCTTCATCTAAATAATTCCAATATCCAATCTTCAACAATCTTTGTTTATTGCTTTGTTTAAATTGAATGTCTCTATCAATAAATCCTTGCATCTTAAGTAACAACTTCATTTTCTTTTCTATACTATTAATAGGATGTGTATCCATTTCTTCCCTTTCTGGTATGTATGATACAATAAACGGTCCATTCTCATCTACATCAACATCAAATAATCCTTCCATTATGAACCCCACTTATTATGATATACTTTATAATTTGTTATAATGTTCATCCATTGCTCTTTATTTAAAGATGTCATCATTCTTGCTCGAGCATCAAACATATTATATAAACCACCTTTTTGCACATCAATATATTCTTTATATTGTTTTTCTGTTATTGTCATTTTCATTGTTTCTCCTATTTAAAATACTTTAGTGTTTGCATCCAATACTTAAGACCATCTTTAGTATAATAATGCCTTATTGTTTCCCACTTATAATGTATCTGGCAATATATAGTAGTCTTATCTGCATCTACTGAATGATTGATATCATATTTATGTCTATTGCCAAACCTATCATTAACTATATATGATTTATTTTCTTTTTTACATCCTATAGATAATAAACAAATTAGCAATATATATTTCAATGTTGTCTCCTTACCTCTTTTGTAACTTTTTGCACAGCTTTACTATATGTCGATGCTGTAACAGTAATTACTCTTGAGTACATCATGAAAGACCATTCGTTTTCTTTTATCATTATTAGTGTCATTGTTAACCTCTTCTGTTATGTGGTTTATTGTTTAATGTATGTAATTTTATTTTCAATGCATCGATAAGATTTTTTTTGTGATTTATTATTTCATCTTTCATTCTTATGTTGTCTGCATATTTATCTCTCATTATAGCAGCTGCTTTATGTGCTGTTTTTAATGCATCTATTTGTTTCATGTGGTCTGTGTACATATCTTGCTTTGAAGCACGCAATACAGATATTTCATTGTCAAGTCTACCTATTACTTCATCGTTATTTTTTAACTGCTGATTAAGTGTATATGTTAAGTAGCAAAGAAAGAATATTGATATGATTGCTATTAGTGTTGCTGTTGCCATTAGTATGTCTAGCATTATGTACTCCTATTATAGTTATTATAGTTTATGCCCAAGTGATATTAAATCTTGTATATATATATAGATAGATAGTGGTTACTGATACGAGTGTATATAACTGCGGAGTCCTATACTATTGCGTACGTTCACCACTAAATATATGTACATAGGTTACTTATGTTTGCCCATGTATGGAAAGATAAGGGGGTGAATCCCCCCTCTCATTAACCTAACACCCCATCAACTTTCTCTGATGCTCTTCTCATCTTAGAAACTCCATCACTCGATACCAACTTTCTGAATCCTGAATTAAACTCGATGGTATGGAATTGCTTCCCATCAATCTCTACAGTCTCCTGACTTATCATTAGTTGAACTGGTACATACTCTTCATTAATAAATATCCATAATTCTTCCATTATGTTCACCTTTCTGTTACGTTTTTAACTAAAAATCGGATTTCCATAACCAGATTTAAGGGTATACTAGCTGAGTTAGGCCACATAACAAAATCCTACAATTTTTTTAGAAAACAACTTGGGCATAGCTTGACAACTACTTGACACTTGTATTAAATTGGGGGGATTATAGGGGGGTAAGGGATAAAGTTTTGATAGTTATTAATAAACAATATATGTAGCGGGCTAAGGAATATTATGGCTATTGCTTTAAAAGAATTAAGTTTACTTACAATAGAAGAACAAGAATCTATTCTCAATGGATTAATGTCTGAGTATCATCCAATACAAGTTAATGATAAGAATTTTATGATACCTAAAGAAGTAAATGAATTAATAGATGATTTATTTGTTGAGGTAGACAGATTAAAAAACTTAATAGAGGATATTGAATTTGGAGAAAGGCCGAATTAAAGGCATTGCTTACTATGTCTTTGATAATATAAAAGAATTTACAGAGCATTTTGAATCACAAGGAAAACAACCTCCTCATGTAATAAAAGATTGGAGAGAGGGAAAACAAGACGAATGGGTCTATAGTGACGATAAAAGAATTGTACAATTATTAAAAGTTGCCCACAGTGTTAAACATCATGGTGATAGAAAAAATTATAAATTTGCTAAAGGATGGGTAAGGACTATTGTAGGTACGTTCCTTAATCGTGAAAATACATTTATGGATACAGACTTTAGTTCCCATGCTAATAGATATACTTTTTCTAAAACTATTAAAAATCCATCTTCTAGAGTTAAAAAAAGAACTAAGCCTACAAATAAAGAAAAAGAATTTGCAACAAATGTTGTAGTTGGTATGGGAGCTGTTAAAGCATATATGACAGCATTTAGTGAAGAAAATAAAGACAACGCTAGAAAAAAAGCTGCTGTATTACTTAAACAAGAAAGGATTAGAATGGAAATAGATAAAAGTGCTTTAGAAATTGCTAAAGAACTGGGGATAGACCATAAGTATATATTACAAAAGTTAAAAGATTTAGTAGATTATAGTGAAGACGATAATATACAATTACAATCTGTAAAAGAACTTGGTAAGGCTCTGGGAACATTAGGACAAACTACAAAACAAAAAGAAGTAGGTGTAGTAGGAATGTTTCAAGGATTTAGTCCTAAAGAAATAGAATCAGTAGGTAGAAAAGAACTATTAGAAATAAATAAAAAAGAAGAGGTTTAATATGTCAAAGAAAGACGCAGATGGTAATATAGTAGGATGTAGTTATTGCGGAGCAAGAGATATAAAAAAAGATGGGTGGGAATACAAAGCAAAAGGCAAAAAAAAGCAAAGATGGCAATGCCTTGCTTGTGGTAAAAAACAACTGAACCCAACAATTGTTGTTAAGTCTCCCTTTGAAGCAGAAACAAAAAAAGTAGAATTTGTTCCTATAGAAGAAATTATTGCACATAGAAACAAACAATACAATCAAAAACTATCATCTAAAAAATCTAGAAATTTAATTAATATTAAAATTAATCAAATGGGGCCTATAGGTATACTACACTTTGGTGACCCTCATGTAGATGACGATGGTACAAATTTAGCAGAAATATATAGTCTATGTAATCTCGTAAATAAAACAGATGGATTGTTTGGTGGTAATCTTGGAGATATTCAAAACAATTGGATAGGAAGACTTCAAGCATTATACGGACAACAATCAACATCTGCAAAAGAATCATGGAGACTTACGGAACATTTTGTTAATCAAGTAGATTGGTTATACTTAGTAGCAGGTAATCATGATGTGTGGAGTGGAGATGGAGACCCTTTAGAATTTATTATGAGGCAACATAGTGGAGTGTATGAACAATGGGGAGCAAGATTAAATCTTATTTTTCCTAATGGAAAAGAAATTAGAGTAAATGCTAGGCACGTTTTTAAAGGAAATAGTATGTGGAATACTG
>Ga0115551_1001171_pt1 | contig 16913 bp, 14 predicted proteins | sample COGITO_mtgs_1103_FD_87179 | JGI IMG/M metagenome (GOLD analysis project Ga0115551, IMG submission 87179) | Pelagic marine microbial communities from North Sea - COGITO_mtgs_110321 | ecosystem: Environmental > Aquatic > Marine > Epipelagic | place: Germany:Helgoland, sampling site Kabeltonne... | reverse complement strand
GAGGCTGTTGCGCAGATATACATAGGAATAGAAATCACTACCGCGATCAACATGGCAAAAATGCCATTGCCGTATTCGCTTAAGAGCGTTGGTGGAACATAAGTTTGAATCAAGGCGGCAAATCCGATACCGATCAACAACCAGCCCATAAAGTCAGATAGCAATTTCCCATAACCATATACCACAGCGTTTTTCATCTTTTGGCCGAACCCCAATACTTCCTTTTTGCCACCACAGCAACTTTTAACGGCTTCCTCTTGAATGGGAGGAGTCTCGGTATCCCAAAGGCGCACAAGGGTTCCCGCTACTATGGCTGAAATGATGGCTGAGATAGGGCGCGCAATCGCCATTACGGGCCCCATAAGCGCTAATGTGACGCCAATAGAGTCCACTCCCGTTTCAGGTGTCGATACCATAAAGCTTGCGGTGCTCGCCTTACTAGCGCCAGCGCGTCGAATCCCTATGGCGGTAGGAATAACCGAGCATGAGCAAAGTGGCAAAGGTGTACCAATGATGGCTGCTGTCACTACTGAGCTTTTTTCGCCTAAAAACTTAGTGATCCAGCTATCGGGAACCAGCATGCGAATAATGCCCGCGAGTAATAGCCCCAATAATAAATACGGGGCCGATTCGGTGAACAGTAAAATAAAATTATCGAGCAGTACCATCATAATGAACATTCTTTTTTAATAAGCATTGCTTAGTATAATTCTTATGACCTACACACAGGTCAACGTTTTTATGAATAAAGGCGAATTTGTAGTAAAGCAGCCAGTGCTCTCATTTTCCTCGGTTAATCTATTAATACGAAAGTTTGTGCCCAAATTTGTTCTATATTGAACCTATATTAGGTTTTTTTAGCGAAAATGAAGTTTAGTCGCATGTTTAATGCATCAAGTGGTTGTATGTTGAGCATAAATATGTGATTGTCTAGTTAGATTAAGGTAAATGAATCTGATCAGGTTGTACTCCAACTTGATTATGGCTCTTTGTCACGTCTTTATACACGAACTGGTGAATTCGGGTATAACTTAAATATTTCACCAATAATGAAGAGTAAAGAGCATGAGTAAAGGTATCGTTAAGTGGTTTAATGCCGATAAAGGTTTCGGTTTTATTACACCTGAAGATGGCAGCAAGGATCTTTTTGTACACCATTCAGAAATCCAAGCTGGTGGCGGTTACGCAACTTTGAACGACGGCCAGGCTGTTGAATTTGAAGTTGGCGAAGGTCAGAAAGGCCCTTGTGCAAATAAAGTTGTAGCTATCTAAGCTCCAGCCTAAGCACGTGAAGCAGTTGGTCGGCTTGCCGCCCACTGCTTTGTGCACCTCCTATTTTTATATCTTCCAATAGTTACAATCTTTATTTCCTCCAAATTTCGTTAAATATAATTTCTGTTCATTTTCTAATGCACGACACTTATTTGTATCCCTAATTCTGTGTAAAGACGACTCGCTTTATCAATTGCCCCACATAAATTATTTATTTTAGAAGGTATATACCTTGGTAGCTTTAAATCAATTTCCAGTAACTGATGGAAATAGAACGAACGACGAAACATTGTTTGGCCTTATAGCTCAAGATATTGAAAAACAAGGTTACAGCATACGCCATGGTGCATTACCTGAGGACCTGGCAAGCAGCCTATTTAATCATCAGCAATCACTGGCTGCAGAAAAATTTAAAAAAGCAGGCATCGGGCGTGGTGATGCTTATCTCGAAAATGAATTTGTAAGAACCGATGAGATTTGCTGGATTAACGGTGAAACAGAAACGGGCAAAAACTGGTTGGACTGGTCAGCTAGCCTACAACGTTTTTTAAACCGTCGCTTATTCCTTGGTTTATTCTCGTTCGAAAGTCACTTTGCTCATTATGGTCCAGGTGATTATTACAAACGTCATTACGATGCCTTTCGTGGTGAAGCTAATCGAGTTTTGTCTGTGGTTGCTTATTTTAATTCGGGCTGGACGGCGGCAGACGGTGGCGAGTTGGTGATCTATGAAAATGATCATGACAAAGAGGGAGTAAAAGTCGTGCCATTATTTGGCACTCTGGTTACTTTTTTAAGCGAAGAGTTTCCTCACGAAGTATTAGCCGCGAAGCGCGATAGGCACTCTATTGCAGGCTGGTTTCGAGTCAATACTTCAGTATCGGATCGCGTTGATCCACCGCTATAGAAAAGGCTGAAATTATTGCTCAGTTTCGCTGCTCTGATTAGCATTTTTACGCCCCAGTAGAAACACTAAAAAAGGGACGCAGTAAGTTAATAGAGCAGGAAACCAACGTATCTCAGCCTCGAAGAATAATGCGTCATACTGATTGATCAGTAATAATATTGTGCCTACGATTAGGGCAACTTTTACGGCCGATAAATACACGGGTAAGGACAGTTTGGGTAGCATTTTAGCTCTCTATTTAGCATCTAGTGAAATATACATTGTCTTTAATTGAGTTTAGGCGATTGTCATATTATTGCACTGCTTAGCAAACCGACCCCATAGAAAAACAGTAAGCCCTTACAGGCGAATATGAAATGTTCTTCACTAGTTTTTGTATGCAAACGATACCCTAGCCATATACCAATAAGGCTAATCGATAATAATAGAAGATCAATTATTTATAACGAAGAAACAGACAAGTCCGATTGCCATTGACCCGTTAAGCTATAATGTATTATTTTAATTACATTCATTATGGCAAAAAATACTGCGGCGGTTGCCAGTCAATTACGTTTTGGTAATTGACGAGTTGCCAAGTAAATATTGATTGTGGAACACCTGAATACAGAAATGATGCCCATGCTCACCAAAACCTGATCCCGCCCAACAAAGTCATCACTGATAACGCCTAATACAGATATGCCAATATGATTAGGGTCGTAATAATTACCAAAATAAACCGCATCAAAACGAATCAAGGTCGTGAGTAAACGCCAGCCAGAATTTTTATATACAAAATATAGATCAAAAACTTGACGCTATGAATGCTAATCATAACCTTGGCATGATGGTCGGGCCTGATATCTATGTGCGCATAATTATTGAAATTAATAACAATACCGTTCGATTAACAAAAGAGAAATACTCGTAATCTGCCAAACATGTATCAATGTCACGACAGAGGCTAACGCGGCCAGTATTACTTCCAATGAGCACTTTAACTGGCTAAGTAATACGCCCTCATTAATTTAATGTACTTTTATCTAAAACGTTTTCTTCAACCAGCTGTTTCAATACGTCGTTACATTTCTGCTTCAGCATGTCTCTTAATAATCTAGCCGCTGGTGTAATAGATTGACGACTTGGAAATATAAGCCACAGCTCTGTTGATCTTGGCTGGTAATCTGGCATTACGCTGATCACCTTGTTGGCTAATAACTCCGCTGACATATCTAGGCAAGATTTTATCGCGAGTCCTTTTCCTGCCACGCACCAACGTCTTACTAAATCACCATCGTTGGATGCACGATTGCCATTCATTTTTATTTTATATTCTTCGTTATCTTTATTACTGTTAGTAGTACTCTTAGAAAATATCCAGATATTGTGAATAATATCGTGCAGCTGATAAAATAAGCCGTTATGAGTTTTCAATTCTTCAGGATGCTTTGGTATGCCATTTTTATTCAGGTATTCTTGAGTCGCGCAAAGTAATCCGGGTACATTACAAATTTTAAACCCGTAGAGGTTGGCATCGTCTGGCTTACCATAGCGTAAAGCCATATCGACTGAATCACGATAAAAGTCGATGTTGGAATCACTGGCATTAATCCTTAATCCAATCTTAGGGTTAGCGTCCATAAATTCATCCAGCCAAGGCATAATTACATTGCGGCCTAGATCTGATGACAATGCGATGCGCAGCTCACCTTCTACCGTTCCCGCTTCACCTTGTATATTTTGTTTGGCATGCTCCAACATCTGTAATGCTTGTTCACATTGCGGGATGTACTTTTCCCCCGCGCTGGATACTCGTAGCTGGCGAGTTGTACGGATGAATAATTCGGCCCCTAAAGCTGCCTCAACCCGCTTAAGGGCGGCGCTTGCAGTGGCGATGCGCATGTCTAAATGAGTAGCTGCTGCCGTAATATTGCGAAACTCAGCCACTTTAAGTACAACTTGAAGATCTTCTAATAGCATATTGTCAAATTATATTTGAGAATGTATTAAATACTATACTGTTTAAAACAGGGTAATCAAGCGCTACTATAACGACCAATGAAACAACAAACACACTCAATAATCGTACTGAACAAGCATCGGAGCATTTACATGAAAGCAGTTGGATACCTTAAGTCTTTACCAATTACAGATACCCATTCATTGGTTGATATCGAGATACCACAGCCCATCGCTACGGGTCACGATCTCTTGGTTAGGGTGAAAGCCATAGCGGTTAATCCTGTAGATTATAAAATCCGTTTGAATATGCCTGCCGAAGGTGACGAACATAAAGTGATTGGCTGGGATGCTGTGGGCGAAGTCATTGCTACGGGCGATGCTGTATCACAGTTTAAAGTGGGCGATGACGTTTATTATGCGGGTGCTTTGATGCGTCAAGGCAGTAATGCTGAATATCAACTTGTTGATGAGCGTCTTGTGGGTAAAAAGCCCTCTTCATTATCAAATGCAGAAGCGGCTGCGCTCCCTTTAACCGCCATTACTGCTTGGGAATTGTTATTTGAACATTTATCTCTTAAACAACAAATGCCAAGGGCGACTGATAAGTCTGATGAAGTTATTTTAGTCGTAGGCGCTGCAGGCGGCGTAGGTTCTATTCTTTTACAGCTGGCTAGAGTACTCACTGGAGCCACTATTATTGCAACGGCGTCACGTGACAGTTCTAAGGCTTGGGTCGCTAAGTTAGGTGCTGATTATGTGGTTGATCATAGTAAGCCGTTACAGCCACAAATTGAAAAATTGATTGCAAACGAAGGTATCGGGCAAGTGACGCATGTTGCGAGCTTAAACGGCACAGGAGGTTACTTTGATGCGTATATTGATCTGCTTGTACCCTTTGGCAAAATTGCCATCATTGATGACCCCGGTGCGATCGATATTTCTAAAATAAAAATGAAAAGCTTGTCTTTCCATTGGGAATTTATGTTTGCAAGATCGATGTTTAATGCAAAGGACATGAACGAACAAAGCATTCTTTTAACTCGAGTTGGTGAATTGGTTGATCAAGGCTATATCCAAACAACAGCCGGTAAAAATCTAGGTACTATTAATGCTGAAAATTTAAAAATCGCCCATGCTGAATTGGAATCAGGAAAATCGATCGGTAAAATTGTATTAGAAGGTTTTTAATATTAAGCCTAAAGCACTAAATTTAAAGAATAAGACGTTAACGAATTTAGACACAACTCATGAGATTGTAGAGAGTACAAAATGACACAATTAATAATTGTCGCTAATATTAAAGCCAATACCTATAAAATTGATTTGGTTAAATCAGAGCTTCTAAAGCTAATTGAAGTGACTCGTGCTGAGAAAGGTTGTATTAACTACGACCTCCATCAAGATAATGAAAATTCAGCTCACTTTGTGTTTTATGAAAAATGGGAAACCCGTGAGCTTTGGCAAGCGCATATGGCTAATACGCATCTAGCTGAATACATAGTAGCCACTGAAGGCGCTGTTACAGAATTCACGTTAAGTGAGATGACAGTTATTGCCTAATTTTATGTATTGTGAAAATAGGTAGGCGCAAGTAATTAGGGATGTTAGATTTGGTGAATAATTTTATTATCCTTAAGGAATTCTATGTTTATTGCTATTAGCCTCCATATATTAGCGGCCACAATTTGGGTTGGAGGCATGTTCTTCGCTTATACTTCTTTGAGGCCTGTTGCTGCCGCTGTGTTAGAGCCTCCATTAAGGTTAACCGTTTGGGTGCAGGTATTTTCAAGATTTTTCAACTGGGTCTGGCTCACCATTATCTTCTTAATTATTAGTGGGCATTACATGGCCGCACAAATGGGAGGTTTAGCCAATGTCGGTAAGCATATTCATATTATGATGTTTTTGGGTTACATCATGATGGGAATATTTATGCATGTGTATTTTGCGCCTTTTAAACGTTTAAAAGCGGCAGTTGCATTGCAAGACTGGCCAAGTGCAGGTGGTCATCTGAATTTGATTAGAAAAATGGTGCTGCTGAACTTGGTCATAGGATTATTTACAATATTAGTAGCATCGGCAGGTCGTTACTTATAATTATTTAGTTTTCTTCAATGGCCGTTAGTTTCTCTAATTTACGTTGTACTTTTTGCGCTCTTATTAACCGTTCTTGTATTTTCAGATCAGTTGGAGTTAATAACAGTGCTTGCTGCCATTGAGTGACCGCAAGAGAAATATTCCCGTTTCGATATTCTTTTGATGCCACTTCATCCAGTCTGCGGGCATGCTCTAGGCGAGTTTTTTTCGCCTTCTTCAATGCACCTTCAACTTCAGCTCCATGGAAAGGTTCATGGGATAATATCTCTTGAACTTTTAATAACGCCTCAAAATTCTGAGTGGAGATAGCAAAGTCTAATTGCTTAATCAGCGAGTTGCGGCGTTCATCAATCGCTTTGGTATTCTGTTTGCTAAGGCCAGAATTGATTGCTTGTGTTATTTCTCCCGTCCCTAGCTCACGGTCAAGTTCTATGGCTTTTTTGTAGGCTATTTGAGCATTTCTATAGTCTTTAACCCGTAATGCCTGGGTAGAAAGATGTAAAAGATTTTCAGCCAATGCTTGTCTTTTAACAGTTAACTGATCGTATTGTGGAAACCAATTAATTTTATTGTGATGGGTGCGATCATATAGATCTTGCTGATTAAATTGAATGTCTAATAATTGAGCTTCTACCATGGCCAATCGGGTATTGATTAGCCGCTCTTCTTCAAGTTGAGCCTTATTAATCAGCGAATTGAAGTGAGTGAACGGTGTTTGGCTTGGTTGATTAGAATTTAGTTGTTCTAATACCTCTCTAGCTTCTCCCCATTTCTTTTGCTTCACTAATTGATTGATGATGGCTGTTTGTTTTTTGCACTGTAGTGCCGCTTGATTTTTAACCTTGAGCAATAAGGCTTTGTCGAACGGCATTTCAGCGCTAATTTTCTCTATCGCTTTTTCATAGCGATGGTTTTCAAGCAATTGTTCTGTACTGGTATGCCAAAAATTGCTCGGCGAGTGGGCACATGCGCTCAACAGTGCAGAGCAAGCTATCAGAAAAAAAGTAGCCGGACGGTTAAACATATTTTTGCATCGCTATTAATTCGTTTTCTTGTTGCATTAGTAAGCGATTGAACTGAGGCGCTAAGGCAATCACACTAAAGCAGTTAACGGGATGAGTTTTACCTTTCAAATTAAAACTCTCACTAGGTTCTGTTATAAGCAATGCATCACATGCTGGGTGCCGATAGATACTTTCGCTGATCATTAATTTATTAGGGCTGGCCAAATCACACAGCCGCGCTGCGACATTGACCGTATCGCCACTGATCGTGAATTGCATTCGCTCTTGATCCCCTATAGCCCCCGCTAACATGTCACCGCAATGTAAACCTAACCTAAAGTGTAATTCAGGAAGGTTGTATTTGAGGCGCTGTTGATTCAGCGCCTTGCTTAAACGTATGAATACTTTTGCCGCACAAATAGCATTAATACTGTGTTTAGGGTTCTCAGCATGTACACCAAACGTGAGCATTGCACCGTCGCCAATGTAGTTATCAACACTGCCCCAATAAAGTTTACTCACCTGATGAAGCAGTGAATAATATTGGTTGAGTATATCGGCAATTGCCTGCGGACTTTGGCTTTCACTTAGTTGAGTAAAACCAACAATGTCGACGAATAATACTGAACCATTAACGCTCTTTAATGGTTTTTTCAGCTGGTCAAGATCCGATAAGATATCTTTAGCGATGTCTTTTGAAATAAAAGAATTGAATTTTTTCTCAATAGACTCTTTATCACGCAAGCCTTGCAACATGTGTTCAAAACTTTTAATCAAGTCGCCAACTTCATTATTGTTAACATTAGGCAGAGTGGGATAGAGATTGCCTTTTGCTACTTGCTGAGTTGTCATTTGAAGTTGCTGCAATGAGCGGGTTAATTTTTTTGCAATTAATATACTACTGATGATAGTAAAGAAAACGATGCCAATTAAAATCATCCCCAATGCTCGCAACGCTTTGGTCAGCGAATCACTGATGGCGCTGTTATCAAGACTGAGTTGAATAGAACCTGCTTTTACTTCATGAAAGATAATATCAGCCTGATAGTCGATGCTGTTATTTTCATTACTTGAATTGGCCTCAGTATCGTTTTCTAATGCTTGAGGCAAATCTGGTGCTGATTTCAAGGCTGAGCCTCGTGCCAAGGCAACGGTATTTTTTGTATCATCCTGAATAGAAATTGAAAGAATATTATCACTACTGCGCACAAGATTTTCGAGCATAGAGGACAGTGCTAAATGATCATCTGCCATCAACATTTCAGCGGCACTGCTAGCAGCCTGCTGTGTGATTGTATTGGCAAAAGTATTTGTTTGTTTTTGCATTAAATCGCTAAAATTTAATTGCACATATCCCCACAAAATGCCAGTCGAAAGACTTAGAACAAGCGTCATCGCTAATAACATTTGCCAAAATAAAGGAAAACGAATGTTGCTAAAAATGCGTGAATTAACGGGAAAAATAGACTTTTTCATTTTTCATTTTTCAATATGTTGATCCTGACGAGATTAGGGGTAAATACGGTATATTTTATGGATTTTATTGAAAATAGCCATTGAACGTCGAATAAAATATTTATCGAGCATTATTCATTGTTGATCATTAGTTTTTTTAACGGCTCTTTCATCGTGTTGTATGAATACTCAATAAGTTCTTTAGTGATACTGAAGCTATCGTGCAGTTTTAGGAAAATTCTGGGCTGGCTATATAAAGTCTATTCATTAGTATTGTAGGTCTTTATTATAGAACCTTATTTCCCTAAGCTGTTCCCACTATGCGTCTAGATAAGTTTATTTGTAAAAGCACCGAACTAACCAAAGCAGAAGCGATTCAGAGCATACAGGCCGGTGATGTGATTGTTAATGGCTGCGCGAGTGGGCAGGGCGAAATAGATGAAATAACACAGGTGCATGAAAACAATACAATCACCCTCAATGGCCAAAGATTAAAACTACGACCATTTCGCTACATACTCATGCATAAACCCGTGGGGACAATCTGCTCAAATACTGATGGCGATTATCCCTCCTTATTCAACTTATTAGGAAATGATTTAGCTATCGATAGAGGGCTTGAGAACATTTCAGAATTGCATATAGCAGGTCGTTTAGATGTTGATACAACAGGATTGGTATTGATCACTGATGACGGTCGTTGGACCTATAGCATTACCCGCCCCGACAAACACTGTCATAAAGTTTATCGAGTGGGTCTATCTTATGGCATTGCTGATGATGCTGTCGAAGCGCTTGTCGCTCGTTTTAAGCACGGTATACAGTTGCAAGGCGAGCAGCAGCTCACCTTGCCTGCTACATTAGAAGTGCTTTCTGCCAAAGGCAGTGAGAGTAAGGAAGTACTGCTTACCATCACGGAAGGCAAATACCATCAGGTTAAGCGTATGTTCGCCGCGGTAGGGAATAGAGTGCTGACTTTGCATCGGGAAAAAATTGGCGACATCCAACTCGATGTTGAAGTTGGACGGTGGCGATATTTAACCGCAAGTGAAGTTAACTTGTTCTCGGCATAAAGCATTATCTGAATAAAATGCTCAGACGTTCATTTAGACCAAGTTTTACTTCACTCATATAGCGTTCGCTAATCACTTATTCACGTTGGTTATTACCCCTAATGCTGTTTCATGCAGGCTACTAACGTACAGTTTATCGCCCACTTCTAAAGCACCCGTGGTTTGGCCGTAAATACCAAGAGGATCTTGCAGGTTAAATACAATCTCGCCGCTATCGTTGATCGCCACAATGTGACCATAGTGTTGCGCTTTAGGGCGCATAAACTCAGGTAAGCGTTGAATAACTTTGCGTAAGCGTGGTGAGTCAGACAGCATATCCAGCGACTTGCTGCGTGGGCTGACTAATCCAAACCAATACAATCCATTACTGCCTCGGGCTAAATTATCAGGAAAGCCAGGTAGGCTATCAATCACGACTTCGACCTTGCCACGTTTGTCGCCGTTGAGTGCTAAACGTAATATGCGATAGCTACCGGTTTCATTGAACAATACATATTGCTCGTCATGACTAAGCGCCACACCGTTAGCAAAGTTAATGTCACGGGCAATGACTATTGAGATTTTTGTATTGGGGTTGTATTCGATGATTCGGCCATGGCCGCCGTGCTCATTAATATCGAGCAAGCTAGCCCCGTAAGTACCGTATTTTTTAGCAAAGAATTTTGAAGACGCATCGGAGAAATAAATATTGCCATTGCTTGCAATATCGACATCATCAGCATAGTTAACAGCAATGCCTTCTACGCTATTTACTAAAGTACTAATGTCGCCTTGAGGCAAAATGCTGAGCAAACCTTTAAAAGCATCAGCGACTAATAAATTACCCTGACCATCAAATTCAATACCCAGTGGACGACCACCCGTGTTCACCCAAGAGTGTATTTGGCCTTTAGCATCGATGAATTTAATATCACCGTTTAATAATGAAAAATAAACATTATTATCTGCACCAAGGGCCAAGTCTTCAGGGCCAATATCCCCATTTAAGTCGATACGCTTGATTTGGCTAAGATGTTGGTTTTGAGAAAAGATACCCGTATATCCTGAATTTTCAGGTGACTGCCATGCTACAGGGTCAACGTCTACAGGCCAGAAAACTAGATAGCCTAGCAATATCAATGTGGTGCCAGCGATTATTTTTTTTATTACTTTATTTATCATCTTAGTGTGATCCGTCAATGTTATTTTTATTGTTCATAAAATAACATTTTTTGACGATATAAGAAGCTTAGAGTGAATGGTTAATCATATTCAGCGCTTAAAAATGACAGAAACGCTTTTTCCTCCTGTTATATCGGTTGCTTCATATTGCCACTGGTATTGTTCTATAATCCTTTGGGTCAAGCTTAAGCCCAACCCAAAGCCTAAATTATCTTTTTCCAAACTATTACCTTCAAAGACGTCTATTCTCTCTTCGCTTAAACTGTTTTGGTTAATAACAGAAAGATGGCAGCCTTCTTGTTTTATAAAAACACGTCCTTCAGTCGTATGTTGAAATGCATTACGAATTAAGTTGGATATGATAATTCGACATACGCCTTCTGGAAGCTCACTGGATGAATGATCAGTTTCCACACTGAGTGTAATAACTTTACCTTCCGTTAGATATTTTAATTCATTAACAAGCTGCTCTGTGAGTATGCCTAGTTGAAGATCTCGTGCTACAAGTTCTTTACCTTCTCGACGATTTAGCCAAAGTAAGGTTTCAGTTAAACTTGTCATAGTTAAATTAGCTCGAAAAATTCTTGCTAATACTTGCAGTTGTTTTTCGCGAGGGCAGTTGTTTTCAATAAGTTTTTTTAATAGTTCACTGTTCGAGTGAGATACTGCAATAGGTGTACGAAGTTCATGACTTGCATATCCCAAAAATTTCTTTTCACGTTCTAGGCTTTTTTGAACCGAATCTAAACTATCACGTATCAAGCTTGCCAGTATATTGAGTTCACTGTAATGAAAATCAGGAATATCTTGTGATAATTGTTGGTTTTTTAGATTTTTTGCCCAATCTTTAAGTCGTTTTACTGGTAACGTTACTTGTCGCATAACAAATAATAAAATTAAGGTGAATAATATAATTACCGCTAGAGCGGTTAAGTTAATAACTACAAAATTGTTTAAATCTGAGATGCTGTTTATTTTTTTATCACCATTTGAGATTATAAGCGTAGCGTAATATATTTCATTATCTTTCATTATTTTTATTATAAAAGACCCTGTTTTAGGGGGTGTAAATAATGAGGTTTTTTCTAGATGTTTATAAAATTTATCAAGAACTAATTCAGAAGGTTTGTAGGTATTTTGAAAAACTAAAGGAAGATTTTTCCAGTCTTTTATAAGGCCGTAGGTGATGGTTCTTTTTTGTTTTTTTATGGAATCTACTTCTGGTGTTACGAACGTAAATTGTTTATCATTTTTCTGTTGATATGCGAATGCCAGCATGCTGTTACGCGTTGAGATATCTAATCCAGAAACAAAATAATAACTGCTTAACGCAGATAACCCCCAAATGATGCCTCCTCCAGTCAACAGCATTGATAATAATACATAGAGCCGAATACTTGGCATAATTCTCATACGTTGTAGCTCTCTTTAATAGCGAACCCAAGTCCTGATATCGTATGAATGAGCTTATTTGAATTAACCCCATCAACTTGTTTGCGTAAGTTAAAAATATGCACTTTCAGGCTGTTGCTGTCGGGTTGTTCGTTGCCCCAAATACCTTGCATAATTTTCTCCCGCGAGACGGGATTTGGGCTTGCCCGCATGAGTATTTCTAATATTTTAAGGGCTGTGGGGGATAGTTTTAATTGTTGATTATTTCGAAAAGCTTGTTTTTGATTTATTTCTAATACGACATCAAATACTGTAAGGCGTGATACTTGACCGCTTCTACGTTTTGCTAATACTTGAGTCCGTACAATCAATTCTTCCATAGCAAAGGGTTTTATTAAGTAATCATCGGCTCCTTTAGAGAAGCCCATGAGTTTATCATCTAATGTATCCTGTGCTGTTAACATCAACACAGGGACATCTATTCCAAATCCACGCAATTGCTCACAGACTTGTAAACCATTCATTTTGGGCAGATTCAAATCTAATATAATCGCATCATACTGATTGCTTTTTATTAGGTTTAAACCAGCAACACCGTTGCTGGCATGATCACATTGGATGTTCTCTAATTCAAGGTAATCAACTATTGCAGCGGCTAAATCCAGGTCATCTTCAACCAAGAGAAACATTAAATTGTCCGATTTCATAGTTGTCTCATGTTATGCTTTTTTAGAGCTGAACCATTTTACGATTAGTACAAAAAATAGTGGTGCAAAGTAAATCACTAAAATAGTGGCCGCAATCATGCCACCCATCACGGATGTGCCAATTGCATTACGAGCATTTGCCCCAGCCCCCGTGCTAATGACTAAAGGCAATACACCTAATACGAAGGCCAACGATGTCATGATGATAGGGCGCAAGCGCATTTCACAAGCATGAATAGTAGCATCCATTAAGCTCATTCCTTTTTCATAAAGATCTTTAGCAAACTCAACGATTAAGATGGTATTTTTTGCCGCGAGACCTATCGTAGTTAATAACCCTACTTGGAAATACACATCATTCTCTAAGCCACGCATCATAATCGCTGCTGCGGCCCCTAAGATACCCAACGGTACCACTAGAATGATAACAAAAGGAATACTCCAGCTTTCATAAAGTGCTGCTAAGCATAAAAAAACCATCAGTAATGACGCAGCATAGAGTATGGGTGCTTGGCCACCTGATTCTTTTTCCTGATACGACATGCCTGTCCAGCTCACTTGAATATCTTTTGATAGTTCGCTTGCGATGCGGTCTACCTCATCCATTGCATCTCCGGTGCTGTATCCCGTATTGGCTTCGCCTAATATTTGTACGGCCGAATTACCGTTATAGCGTGCTAATTGAGGTGAGCCTTGCCTCCAATGTGACGTGGTAAATGTGGATATAGCGACCATTTCGCCTTTATTATTGCGAACATACCAGTGACTAATATCTTCTGGTGTCATGCGGAACTCTGCTTGCGCCTGTATATAGACTTTTTTAGATCGCCCTTTGTCAATGAAATCATTCACATAAGAAGAGCCCCAAGCGATGGAGAGCGTATTATTAATATCACTAATATTGATCCCCATTACTTTGGCTTTTTCATAGTCGATATCAAGATAAAGTTGAGCATTATCTTCCAGTCCATTAGATCTTACTTTTTTTAGCATTGGGCTTTGTGCCAATGTTCCTAATAGCTGATCACGAAGTTCGATTAATTGATCGTGGCCTATATTTCCAATATCTTCCAGGTAGAAGTTAAAACCAGTGGCTTGTCCTAATTCACGAATAGCAGGGGTATTGAATGCAAATACGGATGCTTTTTTATATGTAGAAAAGTGCTCCATACTACGTTGAATAATTGAGTCTAAATCGGTACCTTCTGCGGTTCGTTCAGACCAATCTTTTAAACCCACAAATGCCAAGGCTGCATTTTGTCCTCTGCCTGCAAAGTTAAAGCCTGCAACGGTAAATACTCTTTTTACCACGTCACTTTCATTCTCTTCAAAGTACTCTCTAATCTCCGTCATGACTTCATTCGTTTGATTCAACGTTGAGCCATTGGGAAGACTGACCATGACAAGCACTTTACCTTGATCTTCATTGGGTAAAAATGAGCTAGGTAATGATGAATAAATATAAAAGCTACCACCGACTAATAATAGATAGATAAGAATAAATCGAATGGGGCGATTTAACGTTCCTTGTATTGACGAACTGTAGCCCAATTTGGTTTTTTCAAATAAATTATTGAAACTCCTAAATATTTTAGCCTTAGATTCTTCTTTTACAGGTTTTAAAAGCGTTGCACATAAAACAGGAGTTAGTATTAATGCAACGAGTACCGATAGGGCCATCGCTGAAACAATAGTCAGTGAAAATTGCTGATAAATTGTCCCTGCTGACCCACCAATAAATGCCATGGGAATAAAAACAACAGCCAGCACAATAGTAATACCTATTAAAGCACTGGTGATTTGCTTCATCGATTTTCGTGTGGCTTCTATAGGCGATAGATTCTCCTCGTGCATAATGCGTTCTACGTTTTCAACTACAACAATCGCATCATCAACTAATAAACCAATGGCGAGTACCATGCCAAACATGGTCAGTGTATTGATAGAAAAACCCATCAAATTCATGATCGCAAATGTACCTAGTAGCACAACGGGCACGGCAATCGTCGGAATCAATGTTGCCCGTAGATTTTGTAAAAATAACAACATGACTAAAAATACGAGCACGATGGCTTCAAAGAGTGTTTTGATCACTTCTGTAATTGATAAACGAATAAAGTCGTTATTATCGGTTGCCTTGGCCATCTCTAAGCCTTCTGGAAAACCCTCTGCCAATTGTGCCAGCTTCGCATCAACTGCGGCTTGAGTATCTAAAGAGTTAGCACCTGACGCAAGCGTTATGGCAACACCGGATGTACCGTAACCGTTATAGTTGGGAATAACGCTAGAATCTTCACTGCCTAACTCAACGTTTGCAATATCTTCTAAGCGAATCTGAGAGCCATCTTCATTAACTTTAATCAGAATATTTTTGAACTCATCCACCGTCGTTAATAAGCTTTGCGCTGTAATCGTCGCGTTAATTAATTGTGAATCTGTAGAAGGCGTTCCACCTATTTGACCTACTGTAACCTGGCTATTTTGTATAGAAACAGCAGAGGAAATGTCTCCAGGTGTCAGGGCGTAACTGTTTAATTTTGCGGGGTCTAACCATATACGCATTGCATATGAAGGACCAAAAATAGTCACTGAACCAACCCCATTCACTCGGCTTACAATGTCTTTAATATTGGAGTTAGCATAATCTTGAATCTCAGAAAAACTCATCGTACCCGTAGGAGAGAAAAGGGCGGTCACTGACATAAAGCCAGACGTGCTTTTTCGAACGGTCATCCCTTGATTTTGTACTGAAGTCGGTAGTCGGCTTGTGGCTTGCTGTAAATTATTTTGTACTTGTACCTGTGCAATATCAGGGTCTGTGCCAGCACTAAAAGTTAGTGATACTGTTGCTCTACCTGATGATTCACTTTTTGACGACATGTACAAAAGGTTATCGATGCCCGTCATGCTTTGCTCGATAACTTGGGTAACACTGTCTTCAATCGTTTTAGCAGATGCACCTGGGTAAGACGTACTAATTTGAATGGTGGGTGGTGCAATGCTGGGATATTGCGCAACAGGCAAGTTAATGATTGATACAATGCCAGATAGCATAATGACAATCGCAATAACCCAAGCAAACACAGGCCGATTAATAAAAAAACTGGACATGAATAATCCTTGATTAACTAATGAGTTATAACTTTTCGTTTAAAGCGCTGAGTTGATCCACATCGATATCGCTATCGATGACAACAACTTGTTTATTTTTTATGTTATTTAAATTACTGGTAATAACTTTATCGCCGGATTTCAAACCTTTTTCAATGATCCAGCCGTTCCCTACCTCATTACCTAATTCTAGAAAGACTTTTTCCGAAATATTTTTTTCATCAACAATAAAAACATATGGCTCTCCAGATTGGCTTCTGATGATCGTAGATTGAGGTAAAACGATATAATCTCTCGCTTCTGGCGCCGAGATTGTCGCGCGCACAAACATGCCAGGAAGCAAGGTTTGTTGAGGGTTTGGAATAATTGCACGCAATGTCACGCTGCCAGTCGATGCGTTTACTTGAGCTTCTGAGAATTCCAAATAACCTTTTTCACTATATTCAGTGCCATCTTCTAATGTCAGAAGAACGGGAATAGACGCTTGAGTATTGGTTTGACTGCTAAATGCTTGTTTCAATTTATAAAGAGAAAGCGATGATTGCTGCATATCCACATAGACATGGTCTGATTGAATAATCGTTGTTAAATAAGAAGATTGCCCAACCGTTAATAAGGAACCTTCAGAGGCCAGTGATATGCCAATGATGCCTGAAATCGGTGCTTTTATTTTAGTATAGGAAAGCTCAATGTTGGCATAATCTAAGTCCGCTTTTTTAATCGTAACCTCAGCCTTTGCTTGTAGGTAAGCGGACTCGGCTTCATCATATAATTCTTGGCTGGCTAATTT
>Ga0115551_1001164_pt1 | contig 16961 bp, 13 predicted proteins | sample COGITO_mtgs_1103_FD_87179 | JGI IMG/M metagenome (GOLD analysis project Ga0115551, IMG submission 87179) | Pelagic marine microbial communities from North Sea - COGITO_mtgs_110321 | ecosystem: Environmental > Aquatic > Marine > Epipelagic | place: Germany:Helgoland, sampling site Kabeltonne... | reverse complement strand
TGGGTGATTGCGGCCTGACCGGACGCAAGATCATTGTCGACACCTATGGCGGCATGGCCCGTCACGGTGGTGGCGCGTTCTCGGGCAAGGACCCCTCCAAGGTCGATCGCTCAGCAGCCTATGCCGCCCGTTATGTGGCCAAAAACGTGGTCGCCGCCGGCCTAGCCGACAAATGCGAACTGCAGGTTTCCTACGCGATCGGTGTGGCCGAGCCCACTTCGATATCGGTAGATACTTTCGGCACCGGCCGCGTAGAAGACCACAAGCTAACCGCACTAATCCGCGAACACTTTGACCTGCGCCCCTACGGCATTTTGAAAATGCTGGACCTGGCGCGGCCGATTTACCGCGCGACTGCAGCCTATGGCCACTTCGGCCGCGACGACATCGACCTGCCATGGGAACGCACCGATCGCGCCAAGGCATTGGCCGATGCCGCAGGTTTGCAGGCCGCCTGAAGCTATTAAGACTTTTACCGCAAAGGCGCAAAGAGCGCGGAGTTACGCAAAGAATAATTTGGTTTTTTTGATCAAAAATATTTGCGAACCTCTGCGTACTCTGCGCCTCTGCAGTTCCGATTTAAATTAGGAGTTAACGATGAGCGCATCCGCAGAAACAATTAAACAAGACTACGAAGTCGCCGACATTTCCCTCGCAGCCTGGGGCCGCAAGGAAATGAACATCGCCGAAACCGAAATGCCCGGCCTGGTTTCCTTGCGTGAAGAATTCAAGGACCAGCCGCTTAAAGGCGCCCGCATCGCTGGCAGCCTGCACATGACCATTCAAACCGCCGTACTCATCGAATCCCTAGTGGCTTTGGGTGCCGAAGTACGCTGGGCCTCGTGCAACATTTTCTCTACGCAGGACCACGCTGCGGCCGCAATCGCCGAGTCTGGCGTGCCAGTGTTCGCCTACAAAGGCGAGACCATGGATGAATACTGGGAATACTGTCACCGCATCATGGAGTGGCATGACGGCGGCTTCCCCAACATGATTCTGGATGACGGCGGCGACGCCACCATGCTGCTTATACTCGGCGCCAAAGCCGAAAAAGACGTCTCCGTATTGGATAACCCCGGCTCGGAAGAAGAAGTAGCGCTGTTCAAGTCCATCAAGAAGCGCCTGGCTGATCAGCCCGGTTACTACCAAAAACGCGCCGACGCCATTCAAGGCGTTACCGAAGAAACCACCACCGGCGTGCTGCGTTTATATCAAATGCAAAAGCAGGGAACGCTAACGTTCCCGGCCATTAACGTGAATGATTCGGTGACCAAGTCCAAGTTCGATAACCTCTACGGTTGTCGCGAGTCCTTGGTAGATGGCATTAAGCGTGCTACCGACGTGATGGTCGCCGGCAAAGTTGCTATCGTGGCCGGTTACGGCGACGTAGGCAAAGGCTCCGTGCAATCGCTGAAAGGCCTAGGCGCCACCATTTGGGTTACCGAAATCGACCCAATCAACGCGCTACAAGCCGCGATGGAAGGCTACCGCGTAGTGAACATGGAAGACCCCGGCGTTGTTGAAACCGCCGATATCTTCGTAACCACAACCGGTAACTTCCGCGTGCTCACGCATGACCACCTGAAGCGCATGAAGAACCAGGCGATTGTTTGCAACATTGGCCACTTCGATAACGAAATCGACGTCGCCTCTTTGAAGCAGTACGAGTGGGAAAACATCAAGCCGCAGGTTGATCACGTGATCTTCCCCGACGGCAAGCGCATCATCCTGCTGGCCGAAGGCCGTTTGGTTAATCTGGGCTGTGGCACCGGGCATCCGAGCTTTGTGATGTCCAACAGCTTCACCAACCAAGTGTTGGCGCAGATCGAACTCTTCTGCCACGGCGACAAATACGAAAACCAAGTTTATGTGTTGCCTAAACATCTGGATGAGAAGGTCGCGCGTCTGCACTTGGAACGTATCGGCGTTAAGTTAACCACGCTAACGAAAGAGCAGGCCGACTACATCGGCGTGCCGGTGGAAGGCCCGTACAAAGCCGACCATTATCGTTACTAAGTGAATTGGTAGCTGCGCGTTCAGCATGGTTTGAACGCGCTGCGCTAATACTGCAAACGATGAAATCACAGCAAGACCACCCCAAGCACTATAGCTTCGAGTTCTATCCGCCCAAAGGCCCCAAAGGCAATGAGGCGTTAGCCGAAGCGCGTCTGCAACTTGCGCAACTGGGGCCCGATTTTTTCTCGGTAACTTTTGGCGCGGGCGGCACTACCCGTTCGGGCACGCTGGATACGGTGGTAGACACCATGCGCGCCACCGGCATTTCCGCAGCGCCGCACTTGTCCTGTATCGAAGGCACGCGCGAGTCGATTAAGGAAATGGTGGATAGCTATCGGGACGCGGGCGTAGACCGCATCGTCGCACTGCGCGGCGATATTCCTGAAGGCGGCGAGAAGCTGGGCGTATTCTCCTATGCCAGCGAATTGGTGGCATTTATTCGCAAGGAATATGGCGACCGTTTCCATCTGGAAGTCGGCTGCTACCCGGAAGTGCATCCGGAAACGCCAGATCCGCAAGCCGATCTCGATAATTTCGTGCGTAAGGTAGACGCGGGCGCTGATTCAGCCATGACCCAATACTTCTATAACGCCGACGCTTACTTTGATTTCGTGGATCGTGCCACCGCACGCGGTGTAAATATTCCGATTGTGCCTGGCATTATGCCGTTTCCGGCTTGGCCTCAAATCGAGCGCTTTTCCGCGATGTGCGGCGCCGATATCCCCCGCTGGATCGCGACCCGCATGGCCGCTTACCACGCCAAAGACGATCAGCAATCCGTACGTGACTTCGGCATAGAACTGGTTACTAATCTATGCACGCGGCTGTTAGATGCTGGCGCGCCAGGCCTGCATTTTTACGCTCTAAACCGCGCCGACCCCACCGCCGCAATTTGGCGCAACCTTGGCCTGCCAGCAAATAACGCGGCTAAACAAGCGGTTTAATCGCGCCGTCGGCGGGTGAAAGGATAGAATCCATCCATGGATAATATTCTTCTACTTAGCATAATCCTGGTTTTTGCTGGCGCGCTGCTGGGCGCGTTCATACAACGGCGCTCGCTGGATCGCGCACTCAAAGCCTTTGGTGGTTTTTTTGTGAGCATGGAAATGCTTACAAGTAAACGCTACTGGGGCCGGTTACAGGTGTTCCCCAATGGCACCGAACTCGTCTATACACGGCGGGACGGCGCACAGGGCGAATCCGGCAAAACCAGCGACATACTGTTTACCCAACAACTGGCCGGCATCCACAGCATCCGCCGCTACCACGAAGAACTCACGCCGCAGAATCAACGTCGCCGACGTAAAGAAGTCGCCCGCACCTTCCACCCCAGTTGGTCCCGGCGCAGTCTGCGCTGGCTGCGCAATATGCTGAATACATTAAAAGACGCAATCGGCGAAGCCATGGGTTTGATCATGGCACGCGCCCAGGCCGGGCGCGGCGCGCCTGCGCCATTGCAAGGCCAGGAACTACGTCTAAAAGCGATCGGCAGCCAAACCCTCGATGCTGCCGGCACCGCTTATGACCCGATCTTGGAGCGCTACGTGGGCCGCCGCGTTTACCTGCAACTCGATGCGGCAACTGAGGGTGAACCGGCAACCGAATATCACGGTGTATTACAGGAATACTCACCAACTTGGCTGGTTTTGCTGGACTGCCGACTGATGACCGAACAGAACATCTTGCTCTCCGATACCCAGCGCCTGCGCATTCAGCGACATCTGGATTTTCACATCCGCCTAAGTGCGGCTGGCGAATTCTATTTACGTATCGAAAATCGCAGCGACCACGCCATAGATGTGAAACGTCTCGAAGCCGATGATTACCAATACAACATTAAGCAGACCCTCGCGCCCAAGCAAAACTATGAGGTCACTCTAACCGATTTGCCGGCAGCGTTATGGTCCCATATCGAGCCTAGCGCGCTGCCACTCGAAATTGCTTTGATCGCGCCAGAACGCCAAACCACCGCAGTCAATGACGCCACCGATGACGACGCGCTACCGCTAGCCGAATCCGTACCACTCCCGGCGTTGCGATTAATATTCGAAAGCGAGCAGGAAGTAGACCTGTGTTTACCTCGCAGCCGCGCACAACTAAGCCACGGCGGTGAGTATCTGGGGTCAGTCAAGCGGGTATAAGACGTTGCTGCGGGGATAAATCTGATATAAAGCTTGCGCCAGACCAATTACACTCTATGTAATGATAATAAATAAAATGGGCCGTGCACGCTCAACCTCTGCAAGATCGCTGATCTTGAAGCTGAACTTGCGTCTATTCAATAGACTCGCCGCATGAACACCTACCCTGCTCCTACGGGCGAGTTCAATACGTCAGATTTTTTGGCACCCAATCATCTATCTCGCTATTTAGCGCGTTTCGCGTTTCTTGGCATTTTGCTGGGCTACATCCTGAATATAACGCCGGTAAACGATCAACCTATCGCCGTGCCTTGGATTCTTGCGATAGGTGGTATTTATGCCGGTGGCTTGCTGATTCTATGGGTGATTTCACTCAGCCTGCCGCGTTCGGATTTTTCGTTTCTAGGCGTTTTGCTGCTGGACATGACTGCACTCAGTCTGGCCCTGCCCTACGACCCCATGCCCAGTTGCCCAGCCATGTTCGCAATGGTCCTAATGGTGCTGGACAACGGTTTCCGCCGCGAAGGCTATTTCTACGTTAGCTGCTTAATCTGCGCCGCACTGGTGGGGAGTGCCGTCGTGGTTTTACGGCATTGGATATTTGGCCCCACTTTTGCCATGGCCAGCGCTTGGACACTAGTCTTCGTAATGTTTCTGAGCGGATATGGCTATTACTTATTCAAGGCATTCTTTTCTATCCGCTCTAAATTACAGGCGGTATTTCAACTCGCAGATGCATCAGATGATTTCATTTTCGCGGTTGGTGGCCCGCATTTGCAGCTATCCAATGGCAACCGCGCTATTCGCGACACCGCCCCAGACGGTGCAAGCTTAATCGACGTTTTCGAGACTAATGCCACGCAAATGCACAATTTCGCACAAGAAGTCCGGCAAAATGGCAGTGCCGTTCGCAGTTGGACGCTTCGTGGCAGCGACCGCAAGATCGAAGTAAAAGGCCGTAGCATGCCGGGGCAAGAGCGCATTGCCTGCATAGGCCGCGACATGAGCATGCATCTTAAGCGTGCCGAGCAGCTACTGCTGCAATCTAATTCTGATGCGTTAACTGGCCTGCATAATCGCCGATCGCTGGACCACCGCTTAACCAGCGAATGGCGGCGCATGGCACGCATGGAACAAAAGTTGGCCGTGCTGATGATAGACATCGATTGGTTCAAAAACTACAACGACACCTTCGGCCATCAAGCCGGAGACGAATGCCTACAAAGTATAGCCAAATTGTTGCGAGTAAATATGCTGCGCGCAGGGGATTTCATTGCACGCTATGGCGGCGAAGAATTCACAATGATCGCACCAGAATGCGATGAAGAAGGCGCGCAAATAATTGCGCAGCGGCTGATTAATTTAGTCGCCGGCGAGGCTATGCCCCATCCTTCCAGTCCGTTTGGATATATCACGATAAGTATCGGCGCCGCCGCCGTACAACCCATCCGCGGCCAGGACCCAGATGAGCTGGTACACATTGCGGATGAGGCGCTGTATAACGCAAAACAACATGGTCGAAATCGGGTTGTCGTGGCCGAAGGCTGACTCGCCGAGAGGCCGTTCTGCTAGCAAAATACCCTGTTGGTTAGGGCCGTAACCCGCATGGATATAAATGTATCTTAGCCACATCCGCCGCCGAGGCTTCTCCACTTAGCGCGGTTGCGCTGCGGTCGAAATGACAAACTCTGGCTGTGTTTCAATATCAGCCAGGAAAACCATTACCTGGCTAGCGTCTTCGACATCGCGTGTTTTGTGAATTCATGTGATAATGCTTCTCATTAAGAATTAACTCGCTCGAGCAATCTTTACCCCAGTAGTCTTGAGTAGTCTTTAGGAGATTCGCACATGCCCGAAACGTCCAAATTGTCTAGCGTGATTGCATTTTTTCTTATTCTGGCCAGCATCGTTACGCTAAGTGGCTGCGGACAACAGCAAGACGATAGCAACTCGATTACCGTTTACTCGGCGCGCCAAGAGCATCTGATTAAACCCCTTTTCGACCGCTACACCGAAGAAACCGGTGTAGCCATTCGATATATCACCGATAGCGCGGGCGCCTTACTGCAACGACTAGGCGCCGAGGCGCAGAATACGCCCGCCGACATTTTGCTCACCGTCGACGCGGGCAATCTTTGGCAGGCAGCGCAACAAGACGCGCTGCAACCGATAAACTCGCCGACGCTTGAAGAGCACATCCCGAAATATCTGCGCGATCCGGACAATCAATGGTTTGGCTTGTCGGTACGCGCACGCACCATTGTCTATAGCACCGACCGTGTTAAACGCGCCGAACTCTCCACCTACGCGGCCCTGGCAGAACCACAATGGCGCAATCGCCTGTGCCTGCGCACCGCCAAAAAGGTTTATAACCAGTCGCTGGTAGCCATGTTGATTGTGGCGCACGGCGAAGAACAAGCCGAGAAGATTGTAAAAGGCTGGGTCAACAACCTTGCGGCCCCGCCGTTCGCCGATGACGTGGCGGTGATGAATGCCATCGTCGCTGGTCAATGCGATGTTGGCATCGTCAACAGCTATTATTTCGGCCGCTTGCAAAAAGACGACCCGGAAATACCGTTGGCTTTATTCTGGGCGAACCAGACCCAAGATGGCGTGCATGTAAACGTATCCGGCGCCGGTGTAACCCGTCACTCGAATAATCCCGAAGGCGCAACAAAACTGCTCGAATGGTTATCCGCGGGCGAGGCGCAGGGCCTATTCGCTGCCTTGGACCTGGAATACCCTGCCAACCCCAAGGTTAAGGCAGCGCCTCTGGTCCGCGCCTGGGGAGAGTATCGCCCCAACGTAATCAACGTCGCTAAAGCCGGCGAACTGCAGGCCACAGCAGTTAAGTTGATGGACCGTGCTGGTTACCATTAGTGGCCCACTGGTGACTCGTGCAGATTAAAGGACGGGTGCGTGCTTAGCGGGCGACTTGGTGCCACCCTGCTGCGGATCACACCGCGACGCAGAGTATCGATATTTTCCAAAGGCGGCTGGCGCTGGCTGGGCTTGGTCTGCCTAATCGCTTTACCCACACTGGTCCCGATTATCGCGGTATTCGGCGGCGCGTTTAACGCCGACCCGGAATTGCTGCAGCACTTGCAGCAATACGTATTGCCACGCGTGGCATTAAATACATTTCTGTTGGTCGTTGGTGTGACTGTATTGGCGGGCAGCCTCGGCACGGCACTGGCCTGGCTTATCGCAGTCTACGATTTCCCCGGCCGTCGATATTTATCCTGGGCGCTATTACTGCCAATGGCAGTGCCCGGCTATGTGATGGCGTTCGTCTTTATTGGCCTGTTTGAATTCGCAGGCCCGGCGCAAACACTGCTACGCGAAATCTTCGGTAGCAGCCTGCGCGTGCCATCCATACGCTCCACCGGCGGCGTGATTCTGGTCATGAGCCTTACGCTTTACCCCTACGTTTATTTAATTGCGCGTAACGCGTTTCTCACCCAAGGTCGGCAGGCGCTGGAGGTCGGACTGTCCCTGGGGTTATCTCGTCGGCGTGCATTTTTACGCGTGGCCTTGCCGTTAGCGCGACCTTGGATTGCCGGCGGAGTGTTATTAGTAGCGATGGAAACCCTGGCCGACTTCGGTACCGTGGCGGCGTTTAATTACGACACCTTCACCACCGCGATTTACCAAGCCTGGTTTTCGCTATTTTCTATAGGCTCGGCCATGCAATTAGCGTCTTTGCTAATTATACTGGCGCTGCTGCTATTGCTCACCGAGCAAGCCCTGCGCGGCCGCGCCCGCTACACTTCAAAAGCTTCAACAACACCGCCGCGAATCCGGCTACGTGGTGCGCATGCGCTAATGGCCAGCATTGGCGCATCCAGTGTCTTCGCACTCGCCTTTGTCTTGCCGTTTACGCAATTATTAATCTGGGCAGTCCAAAGCATAAGCATCGAATTGAACGTGAGCTACATCCAAGCCACGCTTAATTCGCTGATGTTAGCCGCGGGCGCCGCTGGTTTGATAACCGCAATGGGCCTGTTGCTAAGTTACACACGGCGACGCCGCCTGGATTTGGCCGGCCGCGCGATGGCGCGTTTGGCCACAATCGGTTATGCCTTACCTGGCCCGGTGCTGGCGATTGGCATCTTCGTACCGCTGGCAAGCCTGAGCAATACGCTTACCGCCTGGTTACCGCAAGGCAGCGGCGTAATTACTCTGCAAACCACATTACTCACACTAATGCTGGCCTACGCGGCGCGTTTTCTTGCGGTCGGTCACACCCCGGTGCAAGCCAATATGCAACGCCTAACCCCAACGCTAGACGATGCCGCCACTGGCATGGGGGTTACCGGCTGGCGTCTGTTAACACGGCTGCATTTGCCGCTGTTGCGCGGCGGTCTTTTCACTGCTGCCACATTGGTATTTGTCGACGTTATGAAAGAAATGCCGATTACATTAATGACCCGCCCCTACGGTTGGGATACGCTCGCGGTGCAAATATTCGAACTCACCGCCGAAGGCCAATGGCAACGAGCGGCCTTGCCTGGCGTGGTCCTGGTGGCCGCGGGCTTGGTGCCCGTTATCCTGCTAACCCGCCGAGGAGAAAAATCAGGTGCAGCTTGAGCTAAAAGCCGTACAACATGCCTTTGGCGATGCCCCGGTATTGCAGGATCTGTCGTTCACGCTAAACCGTGGCAGCATCGGCTGCCTGCTCGGTCCCAGCGGTTGCGGCAAGACCACCGCGCTGCGCTGTATTGCAGGGTTTGAAGATATCGCCGGCGGCAGCATCCAACTCGACGACGAAGTAATCAGCCGTCACGGCTATAGCCTAGCGCCAGAAAAGCGCCACATGGGTATGGTTTTTCAGGATTACGCACTGCTACCGCATTTAAGCGCGCGCGATAATGTCGCCTTCGGATTGCACCAATTACCCCGCAACCAACGCCGCGCCCGCGCCGACGATTATTTGAACCTAGTGGGCCTGCCCGGCCACGCGGCGCATTTTCCACATGAGTTATCTGGAGGCCAGCAACAACGTGTGGCCTTAGCTCGCGCCCTGGCACCCGAGCCCAAACTGGTACTACTGGACGAGCCATTTTCCAGCCTGGATGTAGACCTGCGCGCCCACCTCGCACAGGAAGTACGCGAGATTCTGCGCCGCTGCGGCGCCACCGCGCTAATGGTGACTCATGATCAGCTCGAAGCCTTCGCCATCGCCGACGAAATTGGCGTACTCAACGGCGGACGTATCGAACAATGGGATAAGCCCTATAACCTCTATCACCGCCCGGCGACCCGTTTTGTCGCGGATTTTGTCGGTCAAGGCGTACTGTTGCCTGGATACATCAATGAATCAGGCACGGTAGAGATTGAGTTGGGCGAATTGCCCGGCCGTTTGGTTGGTGACAATCCGCCGACCGGTCAAGTGCATGTATTGATGCGGCCAGATGATGTGCTGCACGACGACGACAGCTCACTCACCGCCGTCGTCACGCATAAGGCATTTCGCGGCGCTGATATTCTTTATACGCTGAGTCTGCCCAGTGGTGGGAAGCTATTGGCGTTGGTGCCAAGCCATCATAACCATGCGATTGGGGAGCCAATTGGGATTCGTCTGGAGACGGATCATATTGTGGCGTTTGCGCGGGAGTAATTTGGGTTTGCGTTAGGTTGATTTTTTTGGTCATTGGTGGATTTTACTGTTGGAGTATTTCTTGAACGGAGGTTTCGCCCTTTACGGCGAGTATCTTTTCTTTGTGTAGACAAAGAAAAGGCACCAAAAGAAAGCCACCCTAGCGCTTGCTCCTTCGAAAACGTTGTTTTCGAAGGAGTTCCCGAGCGTCCATTCCGGCATGGCCGGGTCGGGCCCGATACGCGTCCTGCGTACGGACCCTAAGCCGCACATCCCTGTGCGGCTTCCCCTATGCCTCCACGGCCACCCGGCAAGCGCACAAGGGACATGAAGGCAGGGTCTTGTTGGCGAACAGAGTTCGCCAACTATTTATAGGCTGGCTGCGCCAGCCACAAAACCACTCTTCAACTCCCTTGGTCGCGAGCCGAGCACTGGAACGGGCCGAGGTTCCCGGCGGCGCACACAGGACGTGTGCGCGTCTGCCGACAGCACAGGGATGTGCTGTCGGCAGACCCCCTCGGCTCGTGAAGCGCGCAGGCGTCCCTGATTCAAACTCGTTTTGAATTAGGGCTCGCGGCAGGGTGGGCTTTTTTTGGGTTACGTTTTTTTGCCCACCAAAAAAAGGTAACTCGCCGAAAAAGGCGAAACCTCCGTTCAAGAAATACTCCAACCCCAAAATTCACCAATATGCCAAACGCAGCATGGACCCCGGATATCACTCACGGAATTCCGGGATGACGAATACGGAAAGTCGTCAACCCTTACGCCAAACCAACAAGCGATTATTCGCCGGCATCTCAAAATCCTGCTCCAAGCCCAGACCGTTAGCCTTGGCAAGCTCAATCAAATCCCCCAGATCCCGAATCCCCATGCCCGCTTCCCGGGCCCGCAACTCCTCATCAAATGCCGCATTGCTGGAACTCGTGAATTCGCCGTCGTAATTAAACGGCCCGTACAAACAAAACGCCCCGCCAGCCGCGAGTATCCTGCCGGCCCCAGCAAACATGGCCACCACCGCATCCCAGTCCATAATATGGGCAACATTGGCCGCATACACACCTTGTACTTGTTTTAACGGCCACACCTCATCGGTGACATCCAGCTCCACCGCCGCCAGCAAATTCGCAAGCTGCGCCGCGTCCAGGCGCGGCGCCAAAGTTGCTTGTCGCTGCGGCGTCTCACTTGGCTGCCACTGCACTGAAGGCAAAGATTGCGCAAAGTAAATCGCGTGCTGGCCGGTACCGCTCCCGATCTCTAGAACGGTTTGCGAGCCAGAAAACACCTCACGCAGCACTGCCAAAATTGGGTCTTTATTACGATCGCTCGCGGCGGAATATGGAAGGTTCTGAGGCATGTTTATCTACTTAAAGTGAGTGTTGGCAATATTAACGTTTGCGTAGCAGCGTCAGACCATCAGCTATCGGTAACAGGCTGATATCGACGCGCTCATCATCTACTACCTGTGCATTGAAGCGTTGTATAGCAAGCGTATCTTCATCGTCAGGATTTTCGTCAATTACACGACCGGCCCACAAAGTATTATCCACCGCGACTAATCCACCGGGGCGCAGTAAAGTGAGGCAACGCTCGTAATAATCCGAGTAGGCGGTTTTATCGGCATCGATAAAAGCGAAATCGTAAGTGCCCGCATAACCCGCGGCGATCTCCTTATCCAAGGTATTTAAAGCCGGGGCTAAACGCAGATCCACAATATCGGCGACTTCGGCCCGCGCCCAGTAGCGTTGGCCAACATCAGTGGTGTCGGAATTAATGTCGCAGGCCAGGATGTGGCCACCACGGGGCAAGGCCAGAGCCATGGCCAAACTGCTATAGCCAGTATAAACGCCCACTTCGATGACTCTACGCGCCTCGATCAGCTTCAAAAGCAGCGCCATGAACTGGCCTTGCTCGGGCGCTATTTGCATATTGGCATCATCACGAGTGGCAGTTTCTTCGCGCAACTCTCGTAACAATGGCGGTTCACGCAAAGATACGTTGCACAAGTACTTATACAACGGCTCGGATAAGCTAAAACTTTTGTTGCTCATAGTTGACCAACCTAGGAGTTTGGGTGGACTTTGCATGATTTAGGGTAATTTTGCGCTAACCTTAACCGATGCAAAAACCTGTTGTAAGCGATGCCGATGCCTGCATCATCCAAATCAGTGACTGCCACCTATTGGCTACGCCCGGCGAACGGCTGCACGGCTGGGATAACTGGGCGGCGCTAGAGGCGGTTGTCACGGATGTTCGACGCGTCCACCCCAATCCCAGCGCAATTTTGCTCACTGGCGATTTGGTGCACGACGAATCCGCAGCGGGATACCAACACCTCCAGGACCTCATGCTGAAATTCGGTGTGCCTGTATACGCCATACCCGGCAACCACGACAGCCCAGCGACGATGGCCGAGGCCATGCCAGGCATCCAAGTGGGTGGCACGGCGCAGATAGGAACGTGGCAAATTCTAATGCTGGATAGCCATGTCGACGGAAGCGATAGCGGGCGGGTCGGCGAACAGCAAATCGAACAACTACACGCAAGCTTGTCCGCTAATCCACAGCCCAGTCTGGTAGCGGTGCACCACCCGCCAGCATCGGTCGGCAGCAAATGGATTGACGCGCTGGGTATGGCGGACGGGGGCCAGTTATTAAAAATGCTGGCGCAACATGAACACGTAAAGGCGGTTATCTGCGGGCATGTGCATCAAGCGTGCGAGTTTTCCACTAAAGGTGTGCAAATACTCACTACTCCAGCCACCACACGCCAATTTCTACCCAGCAGCAAGTCCCCAGCATTCGACACCCAGAAAGCACCGGGATATCGCTGTTTACATTTGTCCATAAGCGGCGTGTTGGCAAGCCAGGTCAATCGGGTGCCGCAAGCCAGGATTGCTGGGATTGGCTCCGAGCATTAGTAGCTGAGAAGGGGCGGACGCGGAGCACCTGTGGATAATTTTGTGGATAGAAATTAGCGAGACGACTAACGATATCGGCGAGTCAGCCCTATTAAACCTCATTCAATAATTTATTTTCAATTTTTTCATGGACTTATGATGTATCAACTGGGGCTAGGCTCGGATAGAAGCTCAGCCGCGGGGTTATCTGGCTTACCCATAGGCTGTGCATAGCTTGCTAAAGCTACGCGCGTAAGCGGAAGTTTTTGTCGAAGAAAACTGGCTAATAGGGTGTCAACAAAAGGAAATTTAAGTTGTACACAGAATCTGTGGATAACTTTGTGGATAGCGTCGGGAAGAAACGCTCTAGCGCGCATTAATACTGAGCTTTTTACTCAGCGGTGAATTTGTAACCAATTCGTAATACTCGTTCAATTTCAGTATGTTACGATTATTTTTAGCAATCAGGACGAAGCCCAATTGGGATCACCTTCCCGCCCTTCTCGTATATTCAGCTCTTGTGCATAACAAAACGCCGTAAGTTGCCGTCAGTGCTATAGTTGCGCCCCGATGAGCATTGCAAACCTGTTATGTATTTCTGGCCACGACCCCAGCGGCGGCGCTGGCCTGCAGGCGGACATTGAAGCCATTGCGGCGCATGGCTGCCACGCGGCCAGTATTATCACCGTGCTCACCCAGCAGGACACGCAGAATGCTTACGCAGTAACGCCTATTGCGCAGGAAGAGTTCGCTAAGCAGTTGGCGCTATTAACTGCCGACATGGAATTCAAAGCGATAAAGCTCGGATTGCTCGGCTCGCCGGAACAGGTGCGCCTAATTGCCGAGTTGGCAAAAAATAATCCTACGATTCCGCTGGTGCTCGACCCGGTGCTCAAAGCCGGTGGCGGTGCCAAGCTTGCCCAAGACCCGGTGGCACGGGCCTTGGATAAACACCTGGTCCCGTTGGCGACCGTAATAACGCCCAACGCCGCCGAAGCCCGGCGCTTATGCAACGACGAGCCGGACCTGGATACCTGCGGACGCGGCCTGGCCGAGCGCGCCCATTGGGTGCTAATTACTGGCGGCGACGAACCCGGCGAGCAAGTCGTGAACACACTCTATGGCGCCGATGGCTTCCGGCAGTCTTTTTCCTGGCCGCGCCTTGCGCACCACTACCATGGCTCGGGTTGCACACTGGCCTCGTCCATCGCAGCTGGATTAGCCTTGGGCATCACCCCGGTATTGGCCATACAACAGGCGCAAAAATATACTTGGCAAAGCCTGGAACGGGGTTTTAAACCCGGTCTGGGGCAGCATGTACCCAACCGCGTGCAACGCCTGCTCACATGAGTCTATTACCACGCGGCGGCGTCTACGCCATTCTTAATATAACCACGCAGTCCGCCGAACAGGCCGGGCAGATGGCGGCGCACGCGGTAACGGGCGGCGCGGTGTTAATACAGTACCGGCATAAAGGCGATGACCCGAAACTCCGCACCCAAGGCGCAAAAGCCGTGCTCAAGGCCATAGGGGACGTACCACTATTAATTAATGATGATGTAGAACTGGCCGCGCAAATTGGCGCTGATGGCGTGCATCTAGGCCAGACCGATGGCGACGTTTCGCAAGCACGCAGCCGCCTGGGTCCGCGCGCAATTATTGGTGTCACCTGCCATGCGTCACTTGAATATGCTGAGGCAGCTGTGGCGGCGGGTGCAGACTATGTTAGTTTCGGCAGATTCTTCGCGTCGAAGACCAAACCCGGCGCGTCGCGCGCGCCGATGGAAGTGTTGGAAAAAGCACGCGAAAAACTTGGCTGTCCAGTCGTGGCCATTGGCGGCATAAATGCCGAAACTGGCATGCTGGTTTTGGCTTCAGGCGCAGATTTTCTGGCAATTTCCGGCGCAATATTTGATCAACCAAATATTAGTACAGCAACGCGGGAAATCGCCGATTTGTTTAAGGTTTAAATAACTATGCAACGTTCACAAGCGCTGTTCGCAGCCGCACAAAAAATCATCCCCGGCGGCGTAAATTCTCCGGTGCGCGCGTTTAATTCGGTTGGCGGCACACCGCCGTTCATAGCGCGTGCCGCCGGGGCGCATCTGTTTGATGTCGACGATAATAAATATATCGACTACGTGGGCTCCTGGGGTCCGATGATTCTGGGCCACGCCCACCCGGATGTGGTGGCTGCAGTGCAGACGCAAGCAGCCAAGGGCTTGTCTTACGGTGCGCCGGCCGAGGTAGAAATTCAGCTCGCGGAACTCATTTGCGAATATGTGCCAAGCATTGAATCGGTGCGCATGGTCAATTCCGGCACCGAAGCTGCGATGACGGCGTTGCGGCTGGCGCGCGGCGTTACCGGCCGTAATAAAGTAATTAAATTCGCCGGCTGCTACCACGGGCATGTTGATGCCTTATTGGTTAAACCCGGCTCGGGCGCATTAACATTGGGCCTGCCCGCCTCCCCCGGCATCCCAGAATCGGTCACCCGCGATACGCTAATCGCAGACTTCAATAATTTAGACTCGGTTGCCAAGGCCTTCGCAGAGCATCCCGGAGAAATCGCCTGTGTCATGGTCGAACCCGTGGCCGGCAACATGAATTGCATCCCGCCGCTGCCGGGCTTTCTCGAAGGCCTACGCAAGCTCTGCGACGAACACGAAGCATTGTTGGTATTCGATGAGGTCATGACCGGCTTTCGCGTCTCTCGCGGCGGCGCGCAGCAACTTTACGGCGTAATGCCAGACGTGACCGCGCTGGGCAAGATAGTCGGCGGCGGCATGCCGGTCGGCGCAATCGGCGGCTCGCGTGAGGTAATGCAGGCGCTCGCACCCACCGGCGCGATTTACCAGGCGGGCACCCTGTCTGGCAATCCGCTGGCTATGGTCGCCGGTATCGCCACGCTGGAAGCACTGCGCGATGATGCGGTTTATCGGCAATTGGATGAACGCACAGAACAACTATTATCTGGTTTAAACGCCGCGGCACAAGAAAATGGTATTGCCCTGTTTACACAACATGTGGGCGGCATGTTCGGTGTGTTTTTCACCGACTCAGGCCAAGTAAGCGGCTTCGAAGACGCCTCCGCCTGCAATGTGGAACAGTTCAAAGTATTTTTCCACGAGATGCTCAAGCGCGGCGTGTATTTAGCACCTTCTGCATTCGAAGCCGGGTTTATGTCGGCGGCGCACGGCGTGCAAGAAATCGAACAAACACTAACCGCGGCCCGCGCCAGCTTTGCCGTCCTGGCTGCCGGTTAGTTAGCTCTTAGACATGGGCGCCGAATTTCTGCAGTCCATGTTGATCTGGGTCCAGGCACACCCTTTTGCCGCAGCATTGGCGGTTTTTGCCGCCTCGGTTGCCGAATCGCTATTTCTATTCGGCTTGTTAGTGCCCGGTGCGTTGTTAATGTTCATCGCGGGCGCCCTCGTAGGCGCCGACGCCATGCCTATGTTGCCCACCTTTGCCGTTGCAATCGCCGGGGCCATTGTTGGGGATTCGGCCAGCTTTGCCCTCGGCCATGCCTATCGCGGCAATTTACACCGTATGCCGCTATTGAATCGTGCGCCGAAAATAATCACACGCGGTGAAGATTTTCTACGTCGGCATGGCGGCAAAAGCATCATCCTCGGACGATTCGTCGGACCGCTGCGCCCAGTCATGCCAACCATCACCGGCGCGGCCGGGATGTCTGTTCCCCGCTTTCTGGCGATTGATATCATCGCCGCGCTCGGCTGGGCACCCTGCTACATCCTACCCGGTGTTTTATTCGGCGCGTCGCTGGATTTAGCTGCGCAAGTGGCAGGGCGTCTGGCGTTATTACTGCTGATGGTTTTAGTCGCGGTTTGGGTGCTGGTTTGGGCATTACGTTGGTTGTTGGCCGGTGGCGCTGCGTGGAGCCGTGGCCACACAGAACGCATTCTTAACTGGAGTCGTCAACATCGCCGCCTGGGCCTGCTGGGACCGGCGTTGGCAGACCCAAGACAACCTGAAACTCCCGTTTTGGCTCTAGTCGCGCTATTACTGCTGGTGCTTACATGGTGCGCCTACAGTCTGGTTTGGGGTTGGAGCGCACCCGCGTTTCCGTTGGCAACCGATGCTCTGGTGTATCACCTGGGGCAAAGCCTGCACACGCCGGGTGGCGATTTTCTGGCACTGGTTATCGCACAACTAGGCGCACCCAGCATTTATTTGCCATTGGCGGCCGCCATCGGCGTGTCGCTGTTAGTCCTAACCGGTAAACGCGCGGCCATGCATTGGCTAGCGGCAATAGCATTTACCGCGATTTTGGTACTGGGGCTGC
>Ga0115551_1001160_pt1 | contig 16994 bp, 14 predicted proteins | sample COGITO_mtgs_1103_FD_87179 | JGI IMG/M metagenome (GOLD analysis project Ga0115551, IMG submission 87179) | Pelagic marine microbial communities from North Sea - COGITO_mtgs_110321 | ecosystem: Environmental > Aquatic > Marine > Epipelagic | place: Germany:Helgoland, sampling site Kabeltonne... | reverse complement strand
TTTATTAAAGAATTTCATCACCATACCTCGCTACGGCTTCTGTTTTATCAAAACGCTCAGGAGATAAACGTCGCATGGCATTAAAACTGTTTTCGATCCAGCTGTTAAAGTGCCCCTGCCAACCCAGCTCGATATTATTATGATGGATTGTTTGTGCTAATTCCGTGAACGGTGCGGCTTGTTGAGAAAATATTTGTTTATACAGGGCTTTTTCTTCTGCACTGGCTTCTTTAGGAATCGGCGCAGCTAATAATTCTTGGCTGAATTTCTCATACAGGTCGGCCATTTTCACATTGGCCATGCTGACAAATTCCAACATGCCGTAGTCTGCAGCCATTGCATAGCGAGCTTTTGCATCCGTTAAATAACCATTTTTGCGCGCAATACTTTTATCAATCGGTGCTCGTAAGCTGCGACGATAAAACTCTGAGGCAAAATAATCACCGTATTTGGCATTCGCCCAAGCGCCTAACCATTGGCTACGCTCTGTACGCTCTGCGCCGCCTTTAGCATCACCATCAATCACACGGCGCAACCAAAACAGCTGACGACCATGGTCTTTTTGCTTTTCGTATAAGCTGGCTAAGTGAAAACGGGCTTCCATGCGATTATCAAATGGCTTTTCATATTTATGCGCATAATCACGATAGTATTTTATCGCCAGATCAAGATCGTCTGTTTTCTCTGCTAAACCTGCAGCAATAAATAAAGCCTCTTGACGTACATCGTCACTTGGGTCGTTATTCATTAAATACTGATAAGCAACCAACGCTTGCGGCCAGTCTTTTTTGTTCTCGTATGCGAAAGCAATTTTTCGTGGAAATTCAGCGGCAAGTTTATGCTTAGGATATTTCGCTTTTAAGTCCTTCAACTCAACCAAGGCGTTATCCCATTGCATGTCCGCCAACATTAATGAACTGGCATCGTACTGGGCAATAATGCGAATATTGGTTTTAGGCGCTAATTGCTTAAGGCTTAGCAAGGTAGCGATGGCTTTTTCGCTACGCTGAGCTTTGCTTAGTGATTCAGTCCCTTGTGGTAACCATTTTTCATCCTGCCACAATTCAGCTTGCTTATAGGTTGCTGCGGCTAGTTGCTGACTTATTTCTTTATATTCTGCACTCTTCTTATTGGTTAGCTTACGCTGAGCGATGTAGTTGCTTTGGGCTAACTGATAATTGCCCTTCTTGAAATACGATTGCGCGATAATGCCATAAGCTGTTTTCTTCAACTCTGGATTCTTTGGCCCTGCTTTACTCACCAATTCGGTAGCAATTTTTATAGCTTGGTCGTATTCATTCAAGGCAAACAAGGTTTGTGAAGCATTTGTTAGCACGGATACCGAACGCTCGTCATCATGAAAGGTGCTGGCAAACTTCAATAAACTGGTTAACGTTTGTGTGCGCCACGCGGTCATGTCCTTACCCTCTTTCAGGGTATCTAAATGCTTTTGGTGGGCAACGATATTGGCATAAGCGGCTTTATTCGCCAGTTCATAACCACTCTTCTTACTGTATACGCTTTCTTCATTGCTACGACTATTTTCTCCATAGCCAACGACTTCGTAATCGCGAGCAGCCAACGCAAACTGAGTATTTTCAAAATGCGCTTCTGCTTTCTTAAAACGTATTTCTTCGCTGTCTTTTTGGCTATTAAAATGGGTTAAATATAAACCATAAAACTGCGTTGCTTGGTTCAGTGATTTTTCACCCAGTTCAACCAAGTGCTCTTCTTTTGGCTGCCTTTTAGCTTTCTGTAGTGCTTGCTGGCCTAGGCCATGGTAATGACTTGCAAGTTCGATGTAATAGTTTTGCAGCTGTTTAAGTATGTTGCCTTGCTGATCGGTATGCTGGGTAAAGTATGTTGAACTCGGTCCATACAAGCTGCTGTAGTTTTCTTTTTCTTCTAATACGAGTTTCGGAAAAGCGCCCTTCACATAAACCTGAATTAGGTCTTGATGAAATTGGTTGCTATACGCATTATTTGGATGACGCTTAATATAAGACGCGTACGTAGTCGCACTGTCATTATAAAGTGACTTTTCTAAATAGAATTGTGCAAGTTCGCGATACAACTGCCACACATAAGTTTTATTTTCTAATAAGGCAATATCTTGTATCGCTTCTGCACCACCGAGATTAATTAAGGCTAAACTCATGCTATGCAGGGTATCGCTAACCAAAGATTTTTCGACATTGTTCAATTCTGCATTGGAATCTTTCGCCATTAATAGCTGATCTAATACTAGGGCGAAGTGATGCAATGACTTCTGATAAATCCCTTGTTTATAGAACGACCATGCCAACATGTAGTGAGCGTTATTATTAAGTTTCGCTTCTTGTCGCTGGGTGGTTTGAAAGTAGGCTAACTCAGCTTTGTGGTAACGTGCGCTATTAAAATAGATATCACCAATGCGGAAATAGACTTCAGCCATATTTGGATAGTACGGGTGACGATCGACTAAGCGCTCCAACATCTGCAAGGCATTTTGAGTTTGCCCTTCCATGTCATACGCTTTGGCTAGCTGATAAAGTACTTCTACGTTATCGGGACTATTAGGGTATTTTTCTAGAATATCGCGATAGCTGGCAATAGCATTACGATAATAGCCTTTTTTCGGAGCACTGTTTTCATCACTTTGCTCGGCATTACCTTCCAACATATGAACGCCTGAAATACGACGTTCAATCTGCTCTTTGATGTATTCATCGTCGACTAATGCTAATAACTCTTGGTATTGATCACGCACCTGCTGATGATCGAGCTTATCAATTTTCTCTTCGTTAATTTCACTTAAGTCTGCCTGTTGCAAGCCACCAATCGTGCCTTGAGAGGTACACGAAATCGTAGCGCTGACAGCCACTAGCGTGAAGATTAATTGCACACTTTTTAATTGTGCGAGTTGCTTTATCATTTTCATTGCGGACCTGCCTGCTGTAACGCATCTTCTTCTATGGTATTGAGCGTTTGATCGTATAAACGCGCTTTCCCTAGGCGTGCTTGCGCCCAGTAATATCTCATTCGTTCTTCATGCTTATCGAGTTCGGCGTTGACGACGATGCGCATGACATTTTCGAGTTTCTTAATCATGCGATCGGTTTGCTGAAGCTGGTGCTCGATACGCTTATGCAATCTCGCCATCCAACGCAGTGTTTTTTCTGACTCTTGATAAGGCTTTTCGATTTTGGCAATTTTGGCAAAGTTCGTTTCTAAAAATTTAAAGTCGTCTTTGGTTGCATCTAACAACGGAGCGAAACGGTTTTGTTCTTTTACGCTCAGTGTTTTTGCATGCAAGCCTAGCTCACTGATCTGAATTTCCATCACGTCTTTTTCTTTTTTGCTAGCACTGACAAAGTCGCGCAAAGTTTCACTGCTCCATCCTTGATGACGATGACTAATGATCAGCTGATGCTCTTGCGCCTGGCGAGACCAATAGTTTAGATTTTCACGCAAGGCATATAGATCACGCAATTCTTTTAAAACAATGTGAAAAGAGTTCGATGACATCAATTCGATTAAGAACGGCGTCAGCTTGTTATAGTCGAGACTTGGCTCGCTGCCATACCAGTCAGTTTCATCCATCATGGCATCGAGATTAATAACAAATTCTTCAGGAATGCGTTGACCTGCAATAATTCTGCGTGCGGAGTCGATGCTTTCAATACCACTGGCAAAAGCTCGTTCTGCTAATAAGTATTGCTTCAAGGCTGTACGCGGTGCGCTTTGCTGCTCGTATAAATGCGCCAAAAGCACTTTCGCTTCTTGCACTTCCGCAATACTGATGGAGCGATGATCAAGGGCACTTAGCGCTGGAATGGCAATGTCGTAGCGTTCTAATTTAATCGCTGTCCAACCATAACTCAGCAAAGCACGATTACTGTACAGACCCGTTGTACGAACAAACTGCAAATGCGCCCAAGCAGATAATAAATCGCCTTGCTCAACATCGATATGCGCTAAGGCTTGTTTCGCGCGATCAGCCAGTACTTGAAATTCTTCTTTTGGATGCGTATTGCCATAATCGACAACCTTTTGAAAATTCACTTCGCTGCTTTTAGTATCACCGTTTGTAAGCTGTGATGACGCCAAGTTAAAAATCAAATAAGGTTCAAAAACACTGCCTTTCATTACACTGTTTAGCGCTTTTTCAACACTGCTTAAGTTTTTATTCCGAATATTAATCAGAGTGGCAAGATAGTTATATTCGTTATGAATGACACTTGGGATATCGCCCTGAATGTAACCTAAAGTTGTCGCTGCTTTTTTAGCTTCACCCTTGTGATAGTACATTTTAGCTAAATAAAACCAGGCTTTATTGCGCACTTCGTCGCTGATCTCGACATTGCTGCGTTCACTATCACGACTATTGTCAGCATTAAGCAGTTGTTGGAAAATATTCTCAGCTTCATCTGGTAAACCATAAGATAAGGTCATGCCACCATGCAGCAAACGTGCCTCATCTATTTGATGATTCAATTCACCTCGACTATTCGCCACTTCATAACCGATCAACGAAGCGAAATAATTTTGCTGATAATAATCAAACAAAATAGTGCCGTATTTTAAGTCACGTAGTTTAATTTCGTCTTCGGCATTAACCTGACTTACCATGATTACATTAGAAATAACGAAACCGGAAATCAGTAGAATAGAAGAACGCAGAAGGTTACCTATGGAGTTTTTCAACATAAAACCCTTACCACTGCTTGATGGTAAATTTAGCTTCTTGCTTGGCACTATCGTCAATGATGGCCAGTTCTAAATACTGGCTGCCTTGTTTCTTTTGAAATTCCAATTCAGTCGCCCTTTTATAGGGTCTGCCGTTGGGGCCTATGCCGGTAAAAAAAGCGGCGATGGTATGTTTACCTAAATTAAGGTTGGTAATATAAAGCCGCTGTACGCCGCCACGAGCCAGAGCTTGTCGCTGTTTGTCACTGTATAGATGAGTAGCGACTTGCTTGCCATCGAGCTTTACCTTGATACTTTCTAGGGTAAAAAATTGACCTATATCTAACGAGACAAATAGCGACAACTGCGTACTGGAAGGAAAAAGCAGTTCTTCTTCCATTAGTTGTAGGTCCTTATTCAGGTCGACAACCGATTTTTTAAGCCCTTGAATTTCTTTCGATAATACTTTCACTGAATCAAGCGCGCGCTGGGCATTTTTCTGATCTTTTTGCTCAGAAAAATCGATACTTTGATCGTTAGCCCAACTGCTAAGTGGACTTATTAATAAGCTCAAAAAAATAAATATGCAGGAGTTAGTTAGCCCAAATGTTTTCATAACCTCTCCTTTATTTAATAGGTTTATTTAAGCACGTACTTATACTCGATATGGCTCGGCAAATCGATTGGCCGAGCCCTTCTAATGTCTGTAAAAGCGAAGCTCATCACAATATCAGCAGCTTGTGAGTAAGTTTTTTAAATATGTTAGGTCTATAATGGCGTCCTCGAATGTTTTCTTCGAGTTCTTTCTTTTGAACATTTCTTTCGTCACTTTCTGCGAGAGTTTTATCAGGTACTGGGTTATGTTTCGCAGCTTTTTGACCTTCAACTTTGTTTTTCTGTGTATTGCTTTTAGCAATTTTGCCGCGGCCGAAGCATCTGTCGAACTTATTGTTATTGATACCTATTTAGAAATGCATTCAGGCCCAGGCCGTGGTTATCCCATTATTCATACTATGGAGCAGGACGAGCCGATTACCGTATTACGTCGTCGTGGCAATTGGTATCAGGTCGCTAATCGCCACCTTAAAAAAGGCTGGATTCAGCAAGAAAAATTAGCCCGTACAATTGCTCCTAGTGGTTTGCCGGCAGCCCTACCCGATACACAACACGGTGACTATCTCGCTCAGCAAGGACGAATTGGTTTTGCCTTAGGCCAACAAGGGGATGCTGAAACAGCCACCTTAGTTGCAGGCTTTCGCTTATTCAGTTTTGTCGGTGCCGAGTTAGAACTGGGACAGATTTTTGGCACCAGCATCGATGGCACCAGCTATGGGGCAAACCTATTATTTGAACCCATTCAAAGCTGGTCGTTCACTCCTTTCATAAGCACCGGCCTTGGTAAGCAAAGCTGGAAGCAAAAAGAAAAACTCAATGTGGGTACTTCCAATGAGTTCAATAGCGAGTACACCTTTATTGGTGGCGGCATAAATTATTATATTGGTTATAACTTTGTTGTTCGTGGTGAGTACCGTCAGGTATCGCTCACGGGTGATAACGATTCTTTGAGGAATTCCGCATGGCGAATTGGTTTCAGCAGCTTCTTTTAATTGCTTTTTTAAGCACCAGTCTTATCACGATCACCACTCCCGCATGGGCTGAAGATGGGGATGTTGATATTAATCCGATTATCGTGGTGGAACCCGATAATACTCAGCGCGAAGCGTATGAAGCCCAAATTGATAGTGAATTTTTTGAACTGGGGGCCTATGCCGGAATTTTAGCCATTGAAGATTTTGGCAGTTCTAGCGTATTCGGTGTGAAAGCGTCTTTTCATGCGACGGAAGATTTTTTCTTGCAGGCCAATTATGGCCAAGCGGAAGCGGGATTGTCGACAGCCGAATATATTTATGGTGATAGTGAGACATCCATCATTACAGACAGGGACTATCGCTATTATAATCTATTGGTGGGTTACAACCTGTTTCCTGGTGAAACATTTGTGACCCAAGACTTAACTTTTAATAGTGCATTCTATTTAGTCGCGGGTGCTGGCAATACAGATTTTGCCGATAATAATCATTTCACGATTACGGTTGGTAGTGGTTATCGCATTATCTTAAAAGACTGGTTAACAATTAATGTTGATTTTCGCGACCATAGCTTTGAAGCTGAAATTGGCCCAAAAACGAAACGCACACACAATTTAGAATTTAGCACCGGTTTAACCGCTTTTTTCTAATGATTTTAGTGCTTTCTTGTACGTGTTTAAAATGAATATCAAGGTGTTTGTATGATGAAATTTAATAACATTAAAGCGCTACTGTTATCGCTGGTCCTTTTTCCTTGTGCTAGCACTCTGGCAGAAGAAATTAGCCCTGGTGACTTTGACGAGCTATGCCGTTGTATTGACCCGTCTAACGGCGTACGTCAAATTCCTGTTCTGATTCGTGATTTCAAACAATCTCACCCTGATTTTGAAGGCGGAATTTTTGGCTACGATAAAGGTATCGTTGAGAAAGATATTGGTGCTGACGGGCGTCCAGTATACGCGGGTAAAACTTATACAACTCACGGTAAAGAAACCTTTGACCAGTGGTATAAATCGATTCCGGGTTTGAACCTGCCGATTAATAAAACGTTAGAAATGGCGGAAGTTGAACCGGGTTTATATCGCTTTACTGACTTTGATTTTTTCCCGATTGATGGTGAAGGTTTTGGTAATGAAGGTTTCACTCATAATTATCACTTCACCCTAGAGACTCATTTAAAATTCTTTTATGTTGAAGGTGGTCAGTTTACGTTTAACGGGGATGATGATTTATGGATCTATATTAACGGTAAATTAGCCATTGATATTGGTGGTGTTCATGGCCGTGAGACGAAGACTGTTCAACTAGATACTCTTGCTGAGGAGCTGGGCATAGAGCCTAATAATACCTATTCATTTGATTTATTCTTTGCTGAGCGCCATAGCACTGAATCGGCCTTCCAATTTGAAACTACGTTTGAATTGCAGTGTTTGTAACCTTGTAATACGACGGATAAAGCAAGAACTACGGTATTGATTTGGAATAAATACCGTAGTCGCTATCACCTACTGTACGTAACGCAGGCTCTCTGAGAAATCTTGTTTTACAGCTTCACCCATGTGAATAGTGAAGGTTTCATTATCCCCAATTGAGTCAGACCATAAATATAAATGGTCTTGCCAAGAACCTGAAGACCAGCGCTGTAAAAAGTAATCTTTACCGTTTACGGTGCTGCGATCAACAAAGGCAATTTGATCACCATTTTTTAAACAATCACCGTCGTCATTAAGAATACGCACACGCAGTTTGTTAGACGCATTATCTTGGTTGGTGAAAAACGCGTAGTTGCCACCACCGCCGCCGAGATACCAATTCCAATAAGAGCCTGTCCGCTGTGCACCCTGCACTTGAATCCAGTCATCATGACGAATACAGAAGGCACGATTCTTTGGATACCAGTTGTCTAGATTCATCACTGTCGCCGGATCTCTTACGTCACCCTTTACCGTTAACCAGCCGTCACTATCATTAGTATCTATTTTAACAAACTTACCATTGGCTTTGTTTTGGAACTGTACACCTTGGTAAGGGTTGTTAACCGCACGGAAGCTCTCAGTACGCGTATCTGCGTTCGCGTAAGAAAAAGCCGCAATGGGGTAATGATCAGACAATTCTTGAAAGCGATAGTTATCCACACTCCAGTTAGTCGAAGTGACGTCCAGCGATTGGTTATGCCAATGACTTGGCTGGGCGTGATTACGGGATACAAAAATGTAATCTAGGTATTCACTCGGTAAGTCTGGGTAGTTATACGCAGCAATACCATTAGACTCAGGATCCCAGCTGGTTGAGAAACCGGCAAAGGCATCAGGCTCACTGACCTGCAAGGTTTCGATGAGGTCTGGATATTCATCCGTGCTTTTAATCACGTTGAAGTCACCGCCCATGAAAACAACTTCGTCGGCTGGAATGTTATGACCCGCGATGAAGTTTTGCATTTCAATGAACTGACTCTTACGCGTTGCTGCTGGGTCAGTACAAGCACTATCTTCTGCTTGAGCATGGGTGCTGATTAGGTGATATGCCGCGCCGTTTTTATCGACTCGGGCATAAACAAAACCTTTATTAGACAGGTAGTCTGCACCACAAGCTTCTTTGTACACATATTGAATTTGTTCTGTGATTGGCCAGCGACTGACGATCGCTACGCCACCGTCTTCTGGTGATAGATCGGCATACGCACCGAGTGTTTCATCCCAGCCACTTTTAGAACGACCCATCACCGGAGTTTGGTATGGGTAGTCAGTTTTTAAGCCATTCATCAGAGTGGTTGCTGGGCCATTATCAAACAGCTCTTGCAATAAAATAGCATCTTGGCTTTTGACTATTTCTGATTGTGGAATCATTTGCGCACGGCCTTCGTGATTCCAGCTGAATAGTGTTTCTGGCAGCATGTAGACGTTGTAGGCTAACAAACGAAAATCATCAACGTAGGCTAGGCCGCTTGATTCTACCGGTATTGCTGGTGCTACCACGACAGGTTCGGCACTGGGCGTATCTGACATCGCCAAAGTGAAATTACTGTTTAAGCCAGCCAGTGCAATGCACGTTCCTAGACTTAGGGTCTTGTTAAACTTCATGAGGTTCTCGCTTCGACAGTTTTATAATTTTTATGGTAAAGCGAGAGCATGATAGATGATTATGTCAGTTTAACGGTAGGTCGAACCGGGCCAGCATAAGGGTTTAAAACGTTATTCCATGTGCTCCAGCCATCGCAGCCGCAATCGCTAGTAGGCTTAAACTTAATAGAATGATGTGCATGGTCTGTATTCTCTGAAAAGCCACAGCACTGTCTTGCTTCGCTAAACGATGAAATAACTTATGCAGAAACAGGGGCTCAAGAACAAATAAGACCAAGGTAAAAATAAACCAGATGACGGTCATTAAATGCAGCCACCAAAATTGGGGATCAAGATAGCGCGACCAAGCATTTAAATAATCAAGCATCCACAGCCCCGATAATCCAGTTAAAACCGTGGTCACCTTAGCCTGCAAGGCAAAGCGTCCTTCCAGACGCTCAAATAGTTGTAAGCGATTTTCATCATTATCTAAGGTTCTTAATGACGGGATTAAAACCGTGGTCACAAACGCGACACCACCGATCCACATAACAACGGCGAGTATGTGAATAACTCTTGCGAGCACAAACTGATCAAAGGATTCCATTAAGGCCACTCATATTGAATAACAAACAGGTAACCATTAATGTAATGGGTTTTGATCAGCCTGCGCTGATATGCATCAAGGTTGTTAACAGTTTCTAGTGAGCAGTTTCTAGTGAGGACAGTCACCCTTTTTTAACAAGGACAGCCACCCTATATGCCGCTAGTTTAGTGGTCTTAGCTAAAAAGACGTTCTGCCCATACCGTTAGGCCCGACGCTACGCTGCCAAAGTGATCACCATCAACCACGTCGACGTCACCGATTTTTTGCTTAATCGCTTGGCGAATCACTGGCGATTGGCCGGAGCCTCCGGTGACATACACTAAATCTGGCTTGCAGCCCGCTTGTTGAATGGCTTCATCCATTAACGCAGCCATTTTTTCTACGGGTCTTTGTACAGCGTCTGCAAACTTTTCACGCGTGATCGCTTCGCTTAAGTCTTGTTCGATAAAGCCAAGATCAACTAAATGCTCTTGCTGGCTCGATAAGGCAATCTTACATTGCTCTGAACTTCGCACTAGATGATGGTTTTGCTTTTCATCACGCAGCTTTATAAAACGTTTTATTAATTCTGGTGCAGCACTATCGCGAACCAACTGATCTAAATACAATTCAGTTTGTAGGCTATTGAAGTTACTTTGTGCGCTAATATCGTTGGTGGCAACGGCGTCAAAAAACGTTTTAGTCGATACAGGATTGCCATTTTTCAGATCGCTGCCCATACCAAATAACGGCATTAAACAGCTGCCTGCTAGACGAATATCAAGATCGTTACCGCCAACTCGTTCGCCACTGTGGCCAATAAAGTCTTGTTGACGTTGTTCTTTATTTTTATGGTTCGGGCCCATGCGCACCATCGCGCAATCGGTTGTGCCGCCACCAATATCAACCACTAGCACGGTTTTATCTTCAGTTAAATCTGATTCAAAATTTAGTCCAGCAGCAATCGGTTCGAATAAAAACTCCACTGATTTAAAGCCTGCACGCTTGGCCGCGACGGTTAAAATATCAATCGCTTGTTTATTACTTTGCTCGGCGTTTAAACCTTGAAAGTTGACTGGACGACCGATGACGGTATGTTCGATACCGTGTGATAATCCTAGCGCAACGGCGCTTTTTTCTGCCTGTGCTTTTACGTTTTGCATCATCGCAGTAACAATATCTTCAAAAAAGAAAACTTGTTCTGGGCGTAAACCGCTGGCACCTAAAAAGGATTTTGGTGATTTAACAAAATAGCCTTCTTCTGGAAACTCGTAATATTCTTCGAACGCAGCGCGGCCAAAAAACAAACTTTGTTCACTAGGGTCTAAACCTTCTTGTTGGCGAATACGACGTGCTTGCGCTAGGGAATTGGCTCGTAGTTTTAAGAACTCTTGCTTTATATCCGTCGCCTGAATCGATAGGCCGACTTGTTCGCAAATCAGTTCTCGCTCTAGCGCATAGAGCGTTGAAGGCATAAAGGCCTTACCCTGCTCTAGTGCTAATAATTGAACGTTTGAAGCCGGGGAGGTGTTGGGAGAGATAATTCCCATGGCGCAATTCGATGTGCCGTAGTCAAAACCAGAAAACATGTGAAACCTGTACTAAAATTTAATAAATCAGATACGCCGAATAGGCCGCTAATGAAGATAATACGATAAACAAAATACCGCTTATTCGATGCAGCAGCACAATAGGAATGCGTTGTAATAAAGTGCGCCCTGCCCAAACAGCCATAATGGAGGTCGCGACTAACGCAAGCGTAGAGCCTAACCAAACCGATGTGGGATTTCCCTGGCTACTTAATGCGATCACCGCGAGCTGAGTTTTATCACCCAGTTCCGCTAAGGTAATTAACGCAAAAGTCGAAAATAAAATATGTCGCTGGCTTTTTACCTGAAGATCTTCGTCGGTTATTTCTTCATCGTCCGCATTGGCTAATAAAGCATGCAGACCAAAACCTAGAAATAACACACTCACCGCAATGGCAATGGCAAGCTCAGGAATCCAACCGGCAATAGCAGCGCCAAAAATGACCGCGACGCTGTTCAATAATAAAAAAGCCAGTATCGACCCCGCTAATACAGGTACCGCGCGATAACGAACCGCTAACGCCATGCAGACGAGTTGGCTTTTATCACCAATCTCGGCGGCAAAGATTAAGAAAAAACTAGTCAACCAATCCATATTGTTCTCGTAATATTTCTACAATTTCTGTTTTTGGATTGTCAGATAAAACGATTTTTTCGCCGATGACTTTTTCGGCAATGCTTAAATACGTTTTCGATAAGTCCATTAATGCACTGGCAGGTAATATATTATCGCGAGCTAACGCAGTGCGTTCTGCCATACGATCTTTGTTCAATAAAATATCTGCATCGTCAAAATGATTCAGTAAGAACTGACGGAAACCTTCTTTCGAATTTTCTACAATGTTGCCATTGCGATATTCAGCACCATCCCAAATGCGGGATGAATCAGGGGTGCCTACCTCATCCATGTAGATCAGCTTTTCTTTGCCCGCAGCGTCGTTGACGTAACCAAATTCAAACTTGGTATCGACGAAGACCTGATCAAGCTCTGCCAATGCATTAGAAATAACGCCAAAGCCTTCTTGTAGTAGCTTTTCGTATTGCTCGATGTCGGAGGCTTTAGTGAAGTTAAAAGCTTCGAAGTTATCCATGATATTGTCGCGAGTAACGTTCACGTCATCGACCGCTGGAACACCGGGAATACCTTCTAGAATCCCCTTAGTCGATGGGGTAATTAATAGCTCAGGAAGCTTCTGGTCTTTTTTCAAACCTTCTGGCATTTGAATGCCGCAAAAGTCACGTTCACCTTTGCTATAAGCACGCCACATAGAGCCTGTGATGTATTGACGACAAATCGCTTCGATCATCACTGGGCGGGCTTTTTGTACGATCCAAACAAACGGATGGGGAATATCAAGAATGTGGCTATCGGCTAAGCCTTGTTCGCGGAATAAACGGAACCAGTGATTAGAGATGGCATTCAATGCCGCGCCTTTACCCGGAACGCCCTTCATGCCGCCTTCGCCATGCCAAATGCAGTCGAACGCGGAGATGCGATCGCTGATCACCATAATGGCCAAAGGCGCATCGGGGGCAACATCGTAGCCTTTTTCTTCAATTAGGCGCTTGCTATCAGCCTCGGTTAACCAGTAAACCGAACGTACCTTGCCACTGTGCACAGGCTTATCGGTACGGATTGGAAGGTCGTTATTCACCGCTAGAATTTGATCTGCAAGACTCATAATCAAGGCCTCAGGCTGAGTTAACAGCTATCTATAGAAAGGTAGAAGAAATTATGGCGCGGATTCTACCAGACTGCGGCCTTGCTAGCACTTGCCAAGGCATTAAAATATCTTGGCAATCACCGATTCAGGTAACTTTGGCATAACCTTGCGCAGAATAGCCCAAGGCCAGCTTGGCACGACGATGTCGGTTTTACCTTTTTCTATGGCATTCACCATTGTGTTCGCGGCCTTGTCGGCATCGATCACAAAAGGAAATTTATCGATATTGTCATCGATTTCTGTGCGAATAAATCCTGGGTGAATGGCGGTGACCTTAATCTCTTTTTTACGATACAACTCTGTACCGACGGCTTGTAGGTAATTGGTCAATGCGGCTTTTGAAGCTGAATACGCTGCACTGCCAGGAATACCTCTGAACGCAGAGAAAGAAGATATACCAACAATGTGGCCAAAACCTTGTTCGCGAAAAATAGCGACCGCAGCATCGATAGTAGCAATGGCACCAAAAAGATTGGTTTGTAAGATGTTTTTATCAATCGTGAGATCACCACTGCCCGTGCGACGAACACCGGTAATGCCTGCATTGGCAACAACAATATCGATATTACCAAGGCGTGATTTGATCTCGTTGAGCACTGTCGGTACGGTTTCTAATGCGTTCACATCCAGCGCGGAAGTGATTACTTGAATGTTGCTATTTTTTTGTGTTAACGCTTGCTGGAGGGATTCTAGCTTCTCTACCCTACGCGCACATAACGCAATGTTATAACCGCGGTTAGCAAATTCATGAGCCAATGCTGCACCAATACCCGACGAGGCACCTGTAATTATTACGCTTTTTGCCATGCTGAACGTCTCACTGATTCGAAAATAATATTTTAGTTATTGTTGTGTTTATTGAGTGAATTTTGGGGGATAACAAGACTGATGTAAAGAGACGAATTGGTCAATTACAAAGCTGAAAATGCCACTTTTTATGAGAGTTTTTTATGAGGACAGCCACCTTATTTCGTGAATTTCTTAACTCATTCCTCATCTGTTTCTTTATCTAGGACAGCCACTCTAATAATTAAGGCTGATGGCAGAACATAAGCCTTTGGCTATCGTTTACAGATACATTCAGAGTTTCAGCATTATGACTAAAGCCAGAAAGTGCCTTATTTCGATAGAGGCCACACCTTACTACCACTGTGTAAGCCGCTGCGTTCGTCGAGCATTCCTATGTGGCACGGATAATCATTCGGGTAAATGCTACGAGCATCGAAGAGGTTGGCTAGAAGATAAACTTCTGAAACTGCCTGAGGTATTTGCCATTGATATCGCGGCTTACGCCATTATGAGCAATCATTATCACACGGTTTTACATATCAATAGCAAAAAGGCGAAATCATGGAGTGACATTGAAGTGGTCGAGCGCTGGCATCAATTATTCAATGGCAATTTGTTATCTCAGCGTTTTAATAAAGGTGATCAGCTAACAAAGGTCGAAAGAAATCGACTTCAAATATACATAAATGAATGGCGCTCTCGATTACAAAGTATCAGCTGGTTCATGCGTATTTTAAACGAGGCTATTGCACGGGAAGCAAACTTCGAAGATGAATGCACTGGCCGATTTTGGGAAGGTCGGTTCAAGTCTCAAGCGCTATTAGATGAAGCTGCTCTTACGGCCTGCATGGTCTATGTTGATTTAAATCCTATCCGTGCACTATTAGCTAAAACGCCAGAAACGTCGGAGCATACTTCGATTAAAAAGCGCTACGAGCAGGCTAAAAAAACTAGACAGCCTAATCGAATAGATCAACAAGAAAAGCGGCTTTACTCTTTCACTGGCAATCCAAAGCAAGATCAACCCGAAGGTATTCAGATGAGATTGACCGATTATCTTGAGTTGGTAGATTACACTGGAAAAATTATTCGTGGTGATAAGCGTGGGTCTATTAATAAAACTTCTAGCTTGATTCTTACACGATTAGAAATTGATAGTCATCAGTGGTTAGAAATGACCAGCCATTTTGAAGAGTGCTTCTCGACCTTCGCAGGTGGTGAGTATCGTGTCAAAGTAGCCTGTGAAATACTCAACTACCGGCGACCGCCTAACCTTTCTACCTGCAAACTATTATTGAACGCTTAATAGTTTAAAACTCTAAAAACAAAATAACGCATCGGAAAACCGAGAATTAAACACGCTTTGAATACGGCAAAACATAGTCCTATCTGCCCAATTCCAGTTATATATAATATTTTCATCAGATATAAGCTTCTCAGACCTAGAATTTTGAGGGTAGTGAATGCTGGTATCTTTTTTGTGACGTTTTTTTGCATAGTTATTAGTGGATGTCCTTAAAAAAAGATTCATAATAACGTTTTATTTTATGTGTTAAGTGATCATGGCAAGCGACTCGGAAAATAATAACAGTACTCAGCCTCATAACAGTACTCAATCCTACTCTTTGAAGCCTATCGGGGTTGTTCACTCGTGTTTCAAAGAGAAGTTTGCTATTCCACGTCAGCCGGCTTTAGCGCCTGCGGCAAAAGGTGAGGTTGAATTCTACCCACCGTATAACGATCCTATGGCGATTGAAGGTCTAGAGGATGTGAGTCATTTGTGGCTGAGTTTTATTTTCCATCAGGCAATGCCTAAAGATGATGAGGTTCGTCTGCGTGTTCGCCCTCCTCGTTTGGGGGGTAATAAGAAGATTGGGGTTTTTGCTACTCGTGCGACCCATCGACCTAATCCATTAGGGCTATCGGTCGTTAAGCTCGATGGCGTTAAGAATGGGCGTTTGCAGATTTCTGGGATTGATTTACTCGACGGTACGCCGATTGTGGATATTAAACCTTATGTGCCTTATGCCGATGCGCTGCCGCATGCAATTAACGCGATTGCTAGCGATCGCCCTGTGCTTAGCCTAATTGAATTCGAGCCTGACGTATTAATCGCGGTAGCCGAACATGAAAAACGCTTAGAACAACCGGTAAAAGAATTGATTGAGCAGATGCTGGCTCAAGATCCGAAACCTGCTTATCAAAAACCGGACCCTGAGCGTATTTATGGGGTTAAAATTTGGGATTTAGATGTTAAGTGGCGTTATCAAAAAGAAGGCCTTTTAACGATCATGTCCGTTTCGCTGGCCTAATTCAGTCTCAGTATTTACTTTAGGCGATAAGCACGTTGGTAAAACGATGTTAAGCCTTTTGCTTTAAAGCGAGGTTCTTGTTCAATAATATCATCTTCTTCTAACAGTTGAATCGGGTAATTTGCTGCGTATAAACATTCAACTTCGTCACTCGATACGGCAAACGGTGGACCACCCGCAACGGTTTGATCATAATCTAAAGTGATTAATAATTGTGGGGCCTGCTGCGTGATTTTTTCTAACTGGCTGGCATAGTCTTTACGCATAGATTCTGGCAAAGCGACCAATGCCGCTCTGTCATAAACCAGCGCGATCTCACCTAGATCCTTTTGTGTGAGTGCAAAGAAATCGCCGACAAAAACCTGTAAATTCTTAGTCTGATAAAGCTTGCCACCCACCCACTCGCTGATTATTGGTTGATTATTAGGCTGTAATTCTAACGACGCGAAGACTTCTTGAACCGCTATTTCGCTGAGCTCTATCGCCACGACCGAATAGCCTTGTGCTAACAAATAGCCAATATCGAGGGTTTTCCCGCATAAGGGCACAAAGATTTTTGGCCGATGGCTGTCCTGCTCTCTTTTCTGCTCGTTTTGTTCTTTTAATGCCTCATCAAGCTGAAATAGTTTTAAATTACGTTTAAGCAGAGGGTGTATATAGTTTAAATGAAAGCCTATT
>Ga0115551_1001138_pt1 | contig 17154 bp, 2 predicted proteins | sample COGITO_mtgs_1103_FD_87179 | JGI IMG/M metagenome (GOLD analysis project Ga0115551, IMG submission 87179) | Pelagic marine microbial communities from North Sea - COGITO_mtgs_110321 | ecosystem: Environmental > Aquatic > Marine > Epipelagic | place: Germany:Helgoland, sampling site Kabeltonne... | reverse complement strand
ACATTTCACGCAGAAGAGAGATTTGAGTCAAAAGAAACATGGGGAAAGTGGCGAAACCGGCGCGCACTTTCGACGCGGTGCGCGTGTTCTCTCTCATCGCTTTTCTTTAAAGTCGTTTTCTTCGTTTCGTTCTTCTTTTTTCTTCTCTCTCTGACGGCGTTTTCTCTCTCTCTCTCTCTCTCTTGAAACACAACGAACAGTCCCCGCGAATGTCGGCGTTGATTGCGAAAATCTTGTCGTACACAACAACCGACGACAAAAACGCGTTGACGACTTTGGACGAGAAGGCCATGGGGGGAGAAGAAGAAGAACGTCATGTTCACGATCGCGTCGTCGATATCTCGAGCGCAATCGCGGACGATTTGAGCCCGCAATTCGTTTGGCACTTGGGGAAAGGCGAGTTTTTACACTGGGTGGATGTGTTTAACGCGTTTGACTCGTATTTGTCAAACGCGACGAGTGGTTTTACGACTACGACGGCGAAAAAGGATTCAAAAACGCATTTTTCGGCAACGAGGATAGCGCACGAAGCGGCGCCGAATTACATCTCCAAGACAGACGTGTGCTCGTTTTTGATCGCGTGCGGGGAAGGAGCGAGAGGCGGGGATGGCGGAAGCGGTGAAAATGCCGAGGAGGGCGTAGACGACGACTCGCGACAAAGACGAGAACGACGAAAAAGGGATTCGATGAAAAGGAAGAAGACGTTGCTGTGGATTTTGCGATGTACGCGCGCAATTTTAGACGAGTGCTGGAATAAGCACGTGTACAATTCGTTGGAACAATTGACGAAGCTTTTACATCACGAAGATTTTGAAGTCGCGTACGAAGCGCTGCTGACGATTCACTCGGTTGCGAAGAAAACGCCCGGCACAAGAGTGAATAGGTTTGTGCCGTGCGATGGGTTGACGATGCGGTTGTTAATTTTGGCGAGAATGAACGATTACGATGAGAATGAGAACAAGCAGAAGAACGAGAAAAGAACAGAGGTGCAAAACTCATTTCCAGATTTGAAAGTTGATTTCCTATTCGGCGTGGATAACGAAGACGGCATTCAGGACGGTCAATCTTCTGTATTCGACGTCTTAGACGAATCCAATGTCTCGCGCATGTACGAAATCGTCGAGAGTATCGAGGAAGGAGGTGAAGTAGATAGTAGCAAACCCGAAAATGCCGTTGAAGCGGTCATAGATAGCCGACTCCGCGTCCAAGAAGAAGGGTTCAATAAACGGACTAAACTTCAAGAAGAAGTGTTTAAGAAGCTCTGGACTCTTCGATGGTCGTCGTTTGCAGCGAGAGATGCGCAAACAAACACGCACTACCTAAAAGACGCGCGAGTAAACGTCGCAAACCTCGCACTGGCGACTCTACTGCAATTCGGCGATTCAACGGAAGATGTTTCGTATGATTGCAACTACACTCCCACGAAAAAGCCGATTCCGTCACAGGAGATGAGGCGACTGGTTTTTCAGACGTCAACGATGCAAGAAAAGGCTTCGGAACTCGTTCAACAACTCGACGATAGAATAACAAACATTAAGAAAAACACACACAACAGTAATAGCGAGCCGCCGCTGCCGTCTTTAGGAAGAGGAAGAGGAGAAGACGCGGGGAGTGATTTTAGTACCGACGCGTCAGTAGCTGCATGGGCAATTTCGGCTCTTGTAAACGAACGAGATACATCTTCCGCAGCCGTGGAAGTTTTGCGCACGCACAAGTCTGCAACGATCTTGGAGAATTTATTCACTATTTCAGTGGAAAAACTTGTGAACGCGCCAGACCTTTCGAAGAAATATTTCGATACGGCAACGGACTCTCCAGAAGAGAGAGGAAGAGGAAAGAAGTCGACTAAGAAAAACACGGGAACAGAAGAAAGTTTTCGGTATTTTGACATTTCAAACAGCGAAAGCATAGAAGCATCTACCCTTGCCGAAGCAGCTTTCGCACTTCTCGCGAATCTTAGCACGATTGCGACAGGCTGCAACGTATTACGCGATGCAAACGCGCTCGAACCGCTCTTGAAGTTGTTCGAGCACGAACGCAGCGACCATATACCTTTCGTAGCTATATTTGCGCATTCGCTAGAAATGATATTAGATTATAACGCGGATTCGAATAGAATATTTCGTGAGTCCGGCGGCGTTGCGTTACTGTGCTTGAGGCTACGCCAAGAAATTGAAACGTCTCTGAAGGAATACGACAAGATTTGCGAATCACTCAGAAGCGCGGGCGCTTCGATGAAAAATAGAGAGAATAAGAACGATGCAAAGTTATTGTCTGTCGCTAATACTGATTCACATGCGGCGCCAGGTTCTGGCTCAAAGCGCAAGAAGTCGCACGTCACGTCAGTAGATGATGACAAAGAAAGTACTCCATCACAAAGACGGAAATCTGGCGACGGCACCAGCGTGGATATTGTTGAGAAAGCCACAAAGGGAGAAGGCCTAACAGCGAATGATGTCGTTCTACCGAGTTACGTCGCCTACAGCCGCCGCGTGTTGATAAAAGCGTTAACACGTGCCTTGGCGTTTGCAATATTCGGTCCAACGGTTCCTCAGGATGCTTACGCAGCTGGTCTTGATGGTCCCAATGGGCTCAACAAAGCTATGCGTCTGGTTTTTGATAACGCTCAGAAATTTGGGGGAAGTGGCGTGACAACATTCGCTTCTTTAGTAACCGATTACCTCAACCACGATCCAACGTGCTACGTCAAACTCGAAAGTGCGGGAGTTTTTGATGCTTTATTTAGCGCGTTAGAAAATGAATCCATCGCGAATAACTCAAAAGTTTTGTGCGTTGCGCCTCAAGTCATATCGGCAACGTGTCTGCACAAAGATGGGAAGAAGAAAGTAATCAAGCGGGGCATACTGTCAAAGGTCATGTGTCCAGCTTTCACGAAGCAAATTTATCAAAAAGCTTTGAGTGCCCCAGACGTAGCCACCGCGATCGGAACGAACATAGATGAGTTATTAAGACACGTGCCTGATCTTCGCAAGGACGGCGTAGAAATGCTCTACAAAATTTTTGACGAGATCCGGAAAACGTGCGAAAAGCGCTGCGAATACTGCAAAAAATCACCTCATGCATCAAAATCACCGGTGAGCGCTTGGCGAACGTGTCTTGCCGTTCCAAAAGATGATACCAAAGGTGAAGCCAAAGGTGAAGATGCGGAGATTAGAGTCATTGAGCTGTGTTCGGAATGCGATATTCGCAAAAAGCCCGAGGAAATGGCCAAGCGCGGATGGCTCATACTGCCACCTTTACCAGATTTAAACTCAGATGACAAAAATAATGCGGAGTCAGGAAATAACTCTTCGTTACATAGATATCATCATAACGAGCGCAATAAAGCAGTAGTAGCGCGTGGAAAATTTCTTCACGACCTCATTCTGCATGCGACGCGTCTCTTGGAAGGTATCGTGCAGACAAATGAGCTCGTCCATCGTTTTTTAGCGTACAGACCAAATTCCAACTCACAAAGTATATTCGAGTCGAATTTGAGCGGAGTTGAAGTACTTACTAAAATTTTTGTCTCGAATAATCTGCCAAATATGTTTCCAACATCGGTTGCTGGGAATAACTTTTCGAGTTTACTGCGTAAATTGGCATTAAGAGTCCCAGAGGATTTCTGTTCTGCCTTTGATGCGGCGTTGAATTATGTTTTGATAGATTTTGAAGCGAGAAATAAAGACTTCAATGAGTCCGGACTGAGTGAAATGTCTAAGTTGGGGGAAGTCGATAGCGAATGCAGAACTGATCGCTTTCGCGAAATGAATTCCATTTGTAAACGTTTGGAGAATGCCACAAACTTCTTTTCGACGATGATCCGAACGTTTCCAGTAGCTTTGGGCTCCTTTTATCAAAGGCTTCTCGATCTTTGTCGCGCTCACGGTGGCGCACTTTCTTCCATCGACTTTTTAAGGGGTCACTTAATTCTAGTGGACGGAGAAGTTAAATACGACGATTCTACAAGCATTGCGGCGTTTCGGAACGCCGAAACGGCTCGATGGACGCGGGAATCGTTCCAGCGGCTTAAAGGAGCCATTGTCAGTGCATTTGTCATCATAGCACGACCGGCACCCGCGACTCCTTCTTGGGTGCGTTTAAGTAGAGAGAAATCTAAAGTATACGAGAGGACACAATGGACCTCCGTGGCAACAATTTTGTTGCAAATAGAAGACATAATGTTTCAGAGCTACGAAGAAATCGCGAAAGTGAAAAGAGATGTTCGCCAATACATCGATAAGAGACAAAATTTGCAGTTGGGTGATGGTGATAACTTTCCATGCACTTCTCTGTTCATATTCAGCGAAATTGAAGAATATGTACGCGTAGTTACCTCCGTTCTCGGATACTCTACTGAGCGCCGAGATAAGAGCCGTCGAGCCTTTGCCCCGGCAATCGTTCTCGCACGAAAATATGGCATCATTGATCTTATTTCGCGCGCTATTCTACCTGAAGTTATAGAACTCGGAGTTTTATTAACACGTGTTTCTGTCACGGAAACAGAAATCGTAAAGGCGCCGCCGAACGGGCAGATTGTGGATGCGTGTCTGCATAGCGCAAATATCTGCATCTCTACCATAATTTCTTTCTTTGAGAAATTATCGAACCTCCAAGCGTTTCCAACAATGATTACTAGATGTGAATTATATACAGCGGCATCTATTCCGATAACAGTGGACTGGGAATTATTGCTTAGTAGACTTGGAGAGCTCGGCGATGAAAGCGACGGCTCCAAGAACAAATCGAACAAATCGAAAAAGCAGAAAAGACATAAGATTGATTTTGAAAATGCAAACGACTGCGATTATTGGGTGAAAGAGCTCGAGAATCGCATGATGCAAGACGGCTGGAATATTCTTGGCCGCTCTTTCCGGGCGGCATACACAACGGAGGAAGTCTCTAAGCGATTGGGAAAATGCAAGATGCCTGAAGATTTGGGTGTTTCTTTGCACGAAGAGTGCGCTCACGTCGCATTTACAATTGAACGTGCTATATCTCGCGAATTTAATGTAAACGAAGATGGAAAAATTGATGCTATTCAGCCCCAGCTCTCATCGGTGCTTTACGCGAAAGATGTGCTCGTCAGAATCTTCAGAATACTCGCGCGATGCTTTCGCGGAACGCAGCAGGGTGGAACGGGATTCTACGAACGAGGATTGTGTGAATGTATCGAACACAACGATATAGCTAAGTATTTGGACGAAGGAGAAGACAGACAGAGGGAGCAGTCCTTGCTCCGCGATAAAGCTATTAATGATGTGGAAATTTCGCCGGAAACGTTGCAGCTCATCGTAGAGATGGGTTTCTCGGCGCGTGCTGCTCAAATGGCGGTAATGCGACTACGCGAAAGAAGTCGCACCGAAGAAATCAACGCGGAAACAATCGCTGAATATTTGCTTGCGCACCCGGAGATACAGGAAGAAGCAAACAAACATCAAAACTCGAGTAATGCTGCAACTGATGCATCCGATGGTAAAAATGACAAAGTGGCAAAATCAAAGAAAAAGATAGGTTCTCCAAAAATGAGGAAAGACTCTTCATCTGGCGAAGACGATTCGCTCTCTAAGCCTTTGGAGGAGCGTCTGAGAGAGCGAGTTCCAGAACTCACTGAATCTCTGTGGAAAATTCTTTGGCTAAAGACACATAGTGTGGCACTTGTAAAATCGAACATCGAAGTTTCAGCGAAGGATGAACAAGAATGTGAGGACGACTCTGCTTTGCTCTTTGAATTTGTCGAAGTGGTTTGCGATGCCTTCCTCCTCGATGTAAACGAAGCGAAAATAAACGACATCCGTCGCAAGTCTGTCGCTAAAATTATCATGAAGTCACCATTTAAAGGGTTTCCAGAAGCGCACGTCACGAACGAATTGCTCAGTAAGTACCTTGAAGCGTCACCTGCGAAAGAGTTGGGTAAGTTAGGTATACCACTGTATAATGATGTGTTGATAGATGCGATTGTTGGGATCCAGCAACAAGCCATGTTGCTGCTTTGCTCGCGAGATTCAAACTTTCGAGAAATTTTCCAAGAGATGAATGGATTGGCAGTTGAAGACTACTTGAAAAGAATCGAGATACTTGTGGAGCACTCGCACGTTTCACTTTCAGGTCGCGAAAAAGCAACCAATATCGTTGCCGCATCACCTTTGTGTCGCTTTCGGAAGATTGCTCAAACGACCATAATGGTTCTACACATGTACGCTCAGTGGCTACCGGCAGAAAGTGGTATGCCCTCTCCACTAAATGGACCATTTTCTGATGCTAGCTCTCTTGGTGGCAATGTTAGCGCGTTTGCGAAAGAGATAGGTATAATCGGCGGCCGACCGTTTGGTTCTGTCGCCAAAGCTGAGCAAAAACGCATCATCGAGTCGCTCGATGCCATACTTCGATTTTATGCGTGGGCGCAATCGCCGAATGTCTATGAAAAACAGATGTATTCGCCGCCGACTATCAGTCCTTGTATTCCCACGGTTTTTGTCGATAGCGATGCTGCGATTGAAGCGACGAGGTGTCCTCTTACGAGAAAAAAATTGCACGAAATTCGTCAACCCGTACGATTAAAGGATAAAACGTACGAAAAGAGCGCGTTGCTTCATAAATATAATCTATGGTGTGCAATATCTGGGAGTTCAACTCTCGAAAGCTACGATCACGTGCGTCTCCTTGGCAAGGATATTCCAAACGATCACAAGGGCCCTTTTAAGACACCAGACGGAGAAACGCACGACAAGGTCGAAGTAGAAAAAGCACTCGTGACTTGCGATATCGAAGCTGCAAACTTCAAGGCCAAGTTTTACAGTAAGGTGCCTAATGCCAATAACCCAGGTACATGCGCTCCTCAGATTCAAGCCGCGTTGACACTGTTGGAGCATTTTACAAAATCCTATGAAAACGTGACAACTTGGCTCAGTAATAATAAGCGCAAAGAAGCACCAAATATACTTCTACCCAAATTGTGGGGATGCGAAGTTTTGATGCTGCTGAGATCGCTCCCGCAACACTCGTTCATTGCGTTCACCAACTTGCTAGCATCGATATTTCGCCATGTCGCAGAGGACCCAAACACGCTGCGCTACGCCATGGAATGCGAAATAAAAAAATCGCTTGAGGCTGCATTCCATTCAAGCGATGGCGGTATGGTATCGGCATCCGTATTTCTGACCTTAATGTCTCCGGTGATGGCTCGAGATGTGCACACTTTCTTCGTTGCTTTAGAAAAGTGTGCATATTGCGTACCGGTGCCAAATCCAAAAGAGAATAAAAAAGGTGAATTGCTCATTCTTCCGCGTTTTGAAACAGAGAAGAAAAATGTGAACGAATTGGGGACGGACGTGTCAAAAAACACAAAGGTAGAAAAAATCGACCGAGAATCGAACGAAGGAGATAGAATTCCACCGCCGTCAAAATCGTTTGTTCAGCTTGTCCGTACACTCCTCAAGGTCGTCAAGGGAAACACTGTGGCTGATTTAAAGCTTGCCTTTGCAGATGGCCCGGTACCGGCACCGGAAACTCTCACCACGCCGAATTCTTCAAACCTGGTCCCACTGTTTCACACTCACGATCGCTACGAAGAGCCGTACGGCCGATCAACGGATATCCATGCCATTGCAAAGGTTAAATTTGCTTTGAGACTTCTGTCAGAGTTCATAGAAGTACACGCTGCTGCTGGTGCGGTCCTCGTAGAGCTCGATAAAAGTGATGCGTCTGTTGGAGGGGTTTTGACGCACACGTTTTGCAGATTGATCTCAAAGGAGACGACTTCTTGGAATGAGAAATTAACTGCGCTGGGAATACACGAGCCGCCAACGTGTCCAGAGCAGATTCCTTCCGGCATAAACGGTTATAAAAACAATAGTTTCCCGGCTTGGCAAGGAGCAGAACGTGCGGCGCATTTTCTAGCGACGTGTACGATTCGCGTTCCGGGCTGTCGAGAGTTATTCTTCTCAATGGTTGCTCAATTACTTCAGAATGATTTTACTGTAGTTTCCGGCTCGTACAAGTCGCAGAGTAGTAATGCGCGATACCAAGGACATCTTCGCGCTGCTCTGGATATTCTCGCGACGATTGTGGCGCATTGCATGCCTTCGCGATCAGAATCTATAAGGGACATATCGAATAAACTCTCTTCTGCCAATTTTCAAAATGGCGAAACACTCGCTGCAATGCACCGCCACAAAATTCTTCCGTTGCTTTTGAAATCTGTAGAGAATCACTGCGTTGATGAACTGCAAGGCGGCAATCGCCCTGAGCTCGGTATTCTAGACGCAACACTTACCGTCATAGATAAATTATCGAATGTGTACGAAAAAATGTCGAAGGAAATCCCCGCATCTGGAGATCAAGATAAGGGGCGGAATGGTCAGCGTCACCTCGAACAAAGTCTTATCGCTGTGATCGATGCGGTGCTGCGCGAAGATGATGAGAATGAGAATAGCTATAACGAGGAGGAAGAGGATGCTATGCTCGCAGATGAAGAAGCTATGATGGAAGACATGCGCGCAATGGAAGATGCGGAGCTAGAAGAAGCAATTTACGAGGACATGACGACAAGTGACGATGACGACGATGCCGGTGATGGAGAAGCAGGTTTCGAAGTAGGATCGGAATCTGACGATGCTTCAAGTGACTTAATCATCGATGGAGATGACTCTGATGATGGTGAAAACGGCACCGACGATGATGATGCAGGAGATGAAGAGGACGATGGCGAAGATCACCTAGACGACTACAGTGATGATGAACTCGATCCCGAGGACGAGAGAGAGATGGAGAGGCTTGTAGAGCGCGGTATGATCGATGAATATGCCCGAGAAGATGGAGAAAGCTTGGTTCCAATCGGACTAGCCGAAAGTGATGGAGATGATGCTACCTCCGCAGATGATCCTGAAGATGGTTATACAGATGAAGAAGGAGAGGAAGATGACGAGGAGACGGAAGAGGATGAAGAAGGTGATTTTGAAAATCCGAACAGTTTTATCGATGAGGAGAACGTTGCGATCGGTCCAAATGGCGAGGAAGTGATGAGTCGCGATCAAAGTGGCGCAAATATTGCGCGTATTGGTGGCTCTGTGCGTGATACTAACCGTGATGTGGGCGTTTCTTTTCTTGATGACGCAGTGTTTGTACGCAATCCCGGCGGCGCGTTCAGAAGAGGTGGGGGTTCATTTCGCGGGGAAGCTGCTGATCCATTTTTGGCTGAGCAGTTTCAAGGTCCCCGCATGACGATAAATGAGGTGGTCCATCGAGCTCATGAATACGGAGCTAATGAAAGGGGGAGGAGAGAGAGAGAAGGGGAGGAAGCAGAAGAGGAGGAGGAAGATGAAGAAATATTCGTTGGCAACGAGGATGATAGCGAATTGGCTGACGATGACAGCGGATTTCACAGCGATATCGAATTATCCTTAGACACTGGTTTTGGCCGTGTCATGCGAAGAAGAGAGCGAGAAGGGGATGGCAATAACAACCGATCGAGTCCTACTAACTCTTTAGACGTTGGTTTAGAGTTAGAGTTAGAGACTTACGCGGATTTGGAACCGACCGGGCTTCCGGAAAATCCCATTCAGCAGATGAACGTATTCGAACTTACGGTTGAAGATCTTCGTCGTCTTGCGAATGGAGAGTTTACTCGACGAGAACGAGAAGCCTCTTCGTTTGGTGGTCCCCGTCGTGAAGACACGGGTACGGCGTACATTGCGAATATGGATGGTGGACGAAATATTCGAGCGAGACTCAGATCGCGATTCGGCGAACGATACCTTTGCGAATGCGAGGATGCACAAGGAATGGGGATATCGAGAAGACATCTACCGTCACGGCGGGCATTTCCTGATGCGCATCCTCTCGTAGTAAGAGATGATTGTCCTAATGTTACCTCATACGCCATTGAGATGAGATGTGCTGCAGATGGTGCCACGTCGAGCGTTCCGCCTATTGCCCAGTCGATTTGTGTTAGAACTAGAGTAGATGATATGCCGAATGATGCTTACATTCGCTGGTCTGCTCAAATGATTCGTGAACACAATGTAACGACGGGTCCAGATGGTCAGCGGTATTGGCAACAAATGCATTTACGTGTCAACAGTTCCAATACAGATGAATTTGCACATCGATTGGCAAATATGCCAACGCCTATCGCGGACGCACCTCCAGATGTTGTGAATAGAATGCGAGATGTTTTGCGAACATTGTCCAGTGATTTTGCGAGATTTGCTCGATCATCAGGAAACCCCATGCTTCAAGGTGCTTCTTCAAGTCCAGATAATCTTGATTCGTTTGATCCCTACGGCTTTGTTGATATTAATGGCGAGCCATATCTGACCAGGAATCAAATACTGTCCCCCGAGGCTGGCGGCGCGTCTAGAGGTGAAAGGCACCAAGAAGATATGGGCAGAATTAACGTCGATTTTGATGGCACCGGAAACGATCTTTTATCTATGAGTGGTGTGTTGATATATTGTGGAAATCTTGTTCTGAACGGCGACGTCGATCAAGACGCTCTTGGAGAAACGGCGATATCTCCTGAACCTGCTTGGGATTTGAGTGGTTTACGCGCAAGACGACATGCCTGGACGGATTCAGCGAGGTCAATTCTAGGAAACGGATCAACCGCGCTGGCACCAAATGCCCCGTTGACTAGAAGTGAGAGAAACTTGGTTTCAACGTCGATTTCAACGGTCTTAAGAGCGCTTACTAATGAAGGCTTGCGCACGAGCGAACAACAGCAACAACAACAACAGAGGAGAAGTGTAGAGCGAGATAAAAAAAAGGGAAAGGAAAGCACGGACAAAACACCGAGAGAGACGGAGAAGGGGAAAAGCGGCGGATCATCTCCTATCGGCAGTATGGAAAAAGAGGAAGCACTCAAAAAAGATGATACTGCTCGTTCTAATACTGAGAACGGTGAGGTAGATCTCTCCATTTTCAATGACGACGCTTCTTGGATACCGGAAGCGATGGAAAAGCTCTCCCTCGAATCACCGGATAAAGCATCGTTGAACGCTTTGCCAGAGAATATAAAAACCGAGCTTTTACGTTATAACGTAATTGTGAAACGTTTAAATGAATCGCCTCCGAAAGAGTTGCATCAAACGCGGAATTTTGATGAGGTGGATGCGACGTTTTTAGCAGCCTTGCCGCCAGACATTCAAAAAGATGCGCTCTCTCAGGCAAAATCTATACTTGAATCTGCGAGATCGTCGATGTTGCTGAATAGAAAGCGAGCAATTGAGTCGAAAAAAGTGGCGCTAGACCGCGCTGAGAAACAAAAGAAAGAGGAGCTGCTAAAAGAAAAAAACGAGGAAAAATGGGCACAGTCAAAAGAAGCCTTGGATATTGCAAAGAGGACCTTGAAAATCACTCCGTATCGAGTTGAGATGCCCGATTTGACCAAAGAAGATGCGCGATGCCTTTTAATCTGCGAAAACTTATGCAGAAGGTTTCAAAAAGAGTCCTACCAACGCGCGCTTTTGAGTTTATCGACGTTTGCTGTGTGCAGAGATACATTCATAACAGAAATATGGTCGATGATTGACCCTGTTTTATGCCAATCAGATACGTCCTTGTCGGTCCTTCGACAATTAGATGTGAAGATGGATCGATATGGATTTGTTCACAGCGAAGCTCGCGCTCGACGGGCTCTTGCTACAATGCACTGGCTCACACAACACCAGGGGAAGTTTAGTAGTCGGCTACCTTCGATTTCTGCGACGACGGTGTGTGGTTCACCCATGGGTATTACTGTCTTTGAACGTCTTTTGGAATCTCTCAGTAGTCCGGTGGCTCTCAAACACCCGGGATCTATGCTAGCGAATCAGCTCTTGATCTTGAACGAATCTTTTCGCGCGACAAAGATATCGAAGATCAAAGGTCGTGCCAGTGAAAAACATCTCGATGAGAACGTAAACCAGGCTAGATTGACGTTTGACAAATTGAAACCCCATCAACTCGAACCGCTGGCGAAACTTTTGGACGCGCTCTCTTTCATCAACCAAGGTCGCTTCGGTAATGCCGTTCTTTCTCACGTCAATTCACTGGTGCGTCACTTTGCGACGGCTTCTCAGAAGCAAGCGAGTGTATTGACGGATGCGCTACTCAAACAAGCAAAGATATCGAGAGTCTTTGCGGAGACGCAATTAAACTTATGCTCGACAGGTAATACTGATACGCATATGTTACACGCTGGGTGCGATTCAATCCTTCGAGTCGTGCGAGCGCTCGCGCAGTTGACAAAGCAGCGCGCGCAGGGCGCGAAGTCGGATAAGAGTAATTCTGGGCGACGGGTAGTGCCAGATACTTTTGCGGGAGCATCCCCCATGGATGCCTCCCAAAAGCCTTCAACGATGAAAGTTGGTGAAGAATCAAAGGATGAAGAAGCGCCGGGTGAAAACGCACTTTTAGAGCTTTCCGAAGCTATGAAACCGGCGTGGAAAGCGCTCTCTACTGCCGCGCAAAAAGTTGAGGCACTCGTCACGCCACACAAGCCTGGTGCTGCTCCTCCGCCAGCTCCACTCGCTATAACAGCGATGCTTCCAGCAGTGGAGGCGTATTTTGCCCTTGCCGATGCGCTGGCGCCAGATCAGCTCGAGGAAGTCTCTAAAAAGATGGCAGAGAAGCAACAAGAACGAGATGAAGTGGCATCTCCGGGAAATGCCGACCAGACAATGAATGCGACGAGCGCTGCTGCTGTCAATAGAACCGCAAATAACACGCCGATGAAATTGTCCCAACCCTCTCGAGCGTCAACTCCTGGTTTACTTCGTGCGTCCAGCGTCAAGTTCACTTCTAATCTTGGATTAGATGCATTACTCGAAAATACCACCATAGCAGAAGAGCTGAAATCAAGACTATCCACCGAAGCTTGGAAGTTTGCCGAGAGGCATCGTGGCGTCATAAACGCACTACTTCGACGGAACCCGCAATTACTGACGACGTCTTTGAAAACTTTACTCCGAACGCCAGCATTGGTGGATTTTGATGTTAAACGGGCACACATTCAACTCAAACTAAAAAAGGAGAAGGAAAAATACGTCTCCCGTGGAACATCAAAGCTCAAAATTCGCAGATCGCATCTATTAGAGGATTCATACAATCAACTGCGGGCGCGAACGCACGAAGAAATGAAAGGTCGCATGCAAATCGTCTTTGCGGGTGAAGAAGGGATCGATGCGGGCGGTTTAACGAGAGAATGGTATCAAATCCTCGCGCGAGAAATCTTCAATCCCGATTGGGGTCTGTTCCAACTCGCTCCGAGCGGCGAAGCGTGCTACGAGCCAAACAAGCATTCCTCGATTAATCCGGAACATTTAAGCTATTTCCGTTTCGTCGGTCGATTAATTGGTAAAGCTTTGTTCGACGGGGTATTACTCGACGCGTATTTCACGCGACCAATTTATAAGCATCTCCTTGGGCAACCGTTGACGTTTGAGGATATGGAAGGCGTCGATCCAGACTACTACAAAAATATCAAATGGATGCTTGATAACGATATCGAGGGTGTTTTGGATTTGAACTTCAGCGACACGCAGAATTTTTTCGGGGAAACGAAGACAGTGGACTTGATTAAAAACGGGCGAAACGTTTCGGTGACAAATGTAAATAAGCTCGACTACGTCAACTTGATTACGGCATTCCGAATGACGGACGCAGTCAAAGATCAACTCGAGGCATTCATAGAAGGATTCACTGAAGTAGTTGATCGCGATGTTATCGGTGTTTTAAACGCCAGTGAGCTCGAACTTCTCATTTCCGGTACGCCCGATATTGACTTGGACGATTTAAAGGTGAATACGGAATACCACGGTGGTTATACGGCTACGAGTCCGCAAATTCGCTGGTTTTGGGAAATCGTGCGCGAGATGAATGTTGAAGATCGCGCGCGCTTGCTGATGTTTTGTACCGGTACGTCTAAAGTTCCACTCGATGGCTTTGAGAAGTTGCGCGGTATGAGTGGTTTACAAAAATTTCAAATACACAAAGCGCAGGCAAACGACCCGAATCAATTGTGCACGGCGCACACATGTTTCAACCAATTGGACTTGATTGCCTACGATACCAAGGAGGAATTAAAAGAAAGATTACTCTATTCTATACGCGAAGGAAGTCAAGGTTTTGGTTTTGCCTAGTTCAGTTTGTAAACAAGGTGATGAATAAAACAATAAGCGGTGCTTCATTAACATTCGTAATATACAAATTATTAATACCTCTTTTTACAACGCGAGTTTTCGCTTGATGTTTGAATCTTCCTCTGTTTCTTTTTTCGCAAACTTGCGCTGAAGTGCATCAAAAGGCGCCCGTCTTGCTCGACCGGCTGAATTCAAAATGGCACTATTCTCGTCCTCATTCAAACGCCCGTCCTCCGTAGGACGCGCTTTCTTTTTTGCCGAGTGTGAAAGATATCCTTTATCCACGTTCAATTTCCACTCCTTTTTATCTCCGGCTGACAAACTTACGACAAATTCAAACTCATTGAATTCTTCGTCGCTCTTATTCTTTTTGTTCTTTTCCTCCAAAAGTGTTGACGATGTCGCGACCACCGCGCAGTTGGCATCTCGAAGCAACTCATACGCTTCAGCTCGCAACGCGCTCGATTCCATTTGACTCAAATTGTCTCTCACGATAACCAACGTCGCTTCTCTGGCCACCGCTCTGGCCACCGCAACCGCGACGCGTTCGCTTCTAGTGAGCACATTGTTCCAACCCGTCACTCGGCATTCTTGGATTGCCTCACTTGAACAAAAACGCCCGAGCCCAAGTCGCTCAAGAATTGGAAAGACAAACAATTCATCATCTGGAGTGTTAACGGAAACATCGTTGCCAAGTAGCGTTTCGCCATCCCTGGGGAAATTCGGGTATTTTGGCACCACTGCAATATTTTGTCTTCTTTTCAAGAGTAGAGAGAACGTGGTGTCGTCTCCATCGCGGATCATCTTTGCACCGGCAGTGCTACCATCCCTGCTCTCCTTTTCCGTATCGATCTCGACGTATTCTGTGCTAGGATATCCTTCACGATCGTAGGAAAAGTCATCCGTAAACAGCCCGTTGGAGCAAATACCAGTATTAAATCGAGAAACGATGGAACCAGTGCCAGCGGAATGCAATCCACAAAACGCTCGCAGCAAAGTTGTTTTGCCGCAACCCGGTGGTCCAGATATGCAACACAACTCTCCAGCGTTGAGTTCGAAATCTAAGGATTCTACCAATGGTCTTGCTCTTGTTTTTACACTATTCGCGCTTACGTACGACGCGTCTTCGTACAACGTCAACTTTTCACACTCCAAGATTGGTTTTTGCGCCCAGTTGATTTCGCCATCATCCTCTCGCCGATACACGATGTCGCCGTGAGTGAATTTGTGCACATCTCGCGCTTCAACGACCGCTTGAAGCTTTAATACGTTCGCGCAATGTGTCTCCGCGGCATCTAAAACGACCGATCCAAATCTTCCTTCGCCATCCGCGCTCGAGAAGAATAGTTCTTCGAGCTTCACGAAGGCGTTGTGGGTGGATGTAATCGCAGCAACGCAAGCTTGACCAATACCAAACGGTTTCTCAGATTTAGCAGTCAATAGGACGCTCGCAATAATAGTCCAATTGTTGATGAAAGCACCGAGCGCGATAGATTTTGATCCAGAGAAATACGTATCCACGCAGCGCCGCTTGACGAGCTCGAGTGCATTTTTGACGTTTGGGAAGAGCGCCAGGGACGTCGCGTTCAGTTTCGCCCGAGACGAGGAGACAGAGGAGGAGGAAGAGGATACCAAAGATAATCCATCATCAAACCCGTCTTCTTCTAACGCGTACGGTGCACTCAGGGCCCTCGCATCTCTCAACGCCACCGCAACGGTTTCCCTCGCCTTCTTCGCGACGAATTCTCCTCCTCCTCCTCCTTCGCTCCTTTTCCCTCGCATTTTCTCACTTCTCTTCTTCACCCTCGCGGTGGCAAACGCGAATGCCAGCGCCATCAAACACTTCTCTCTGCCAAAATGCATGTTCAAGACTCTCCCATGGTACGCCAAAGCTAACATCGACTCAATCAATCCAAAACCAGCATAACACGCGCGTTCGCACGCCATTGGTATCCCAAACGCCACGATATCTTCCGCTTCCATCAATACTCTCAAGAGCATCATCGTCACATCGCTCTCCGCGTTATTATTATTATTATTATTATTATTATTATTATTATTATTACTCCTCTTTACTTTCCCGCAATCGTCGTCGTCGTCATCAAAAATAGACTCTAAATCTAACAATCTCCTCCGTTCGAACAACTTCCTCGCCGTCGCCTCCGTCGCGCGCTCCACCAACCTTCGCTCCACGTCGACTTTCACGTACCCGGCCGAAGTCGCCAGCGGTCTCGACAAAAGACCAAAATATAAAAAATGTTCTAAAATAGGTCGTATCGCGTCCGCGTGTCTCCCAACTGCGATCGACGTCCACGCTTGGCTCGATTTCTTGAACGTCTCCGTGCTCGCTTTTTGCGTCGAAAGTTCCAAGAGCGCGAACAAGAGCATCCGCGAGCGCAATTTCGTTTTCTTCGAATTTGGTGTTGACTTTTTCTCTTCTTTGTCTTCGTGCAAACACAAACGCATCAACGCGCGCAGGTGTTTTGTTTTCTCCAGAACTTCGTTCAGAGAATCGCGGCACATTAAATGCGGGTTGAAAATGACTTTCGAGGAGGAGGAGAGCGACGCCGACGACGACCAAAAGCGTTGCCACTTTCCCATTTTTCCAATCGATTTTGAATTTTCAAAGTCCTCATCATCTTTTAAAGAGGAGGAGGACATTTCTCTCTCTCCTCTGCGAGAAAGAAAAAGAAAAAGAAAAAGCAAGGTTTTGCGTGCTTCGAGATGATCGAAACGAAAATCTGCCTTTGACGCGTTCAAGTTGTTGTCGTTGTTGTTCTCAGGTATTCGAAAAGCGTACTTTGGTGTGCAGAAAAAGAGCAGCTCTTTCGAACAATTTTTTTCTTTTTTTTTAATTTGCTTCGTCCTACAGTTTTATTCATTATTACTCTACTACTTAAAAGCTTATTTACTCTCTCTCTCTCTCTCTTCATTTCCCTCTCCTCTTCCTCGATCGAATTCTTCGATCACTCTATTAGTCGTCCTCTTCTGGACTCATATTCTCAACCTCCCCGGGGTTCCCGTCTCGGTTTTT
>Ga0115551_1001136_pt1 | contig 17176 bp, 12 predicted proteins | sample COGITO_mtgs_1103_FD_87179 | JGI IMG/M metagenome (GOLD analysis project Ga0115551, IMG submission 87179) | Pelagic marine microbial communities from North Sea - COGITO_mtgs_110321 | ecosystem: Environmental > Aquatic > Marine > Epipelagic | place: Germany:Helgoland, sampling site Kabeltonne... | reverse complement strand
AAAAAATCGGTATGATCTTCGTAGGGCTATTCTTTTTCTGCTTTGGTCTACCTTTTACTATGGTTCCTTTTATGTTGTTAAGTGATGGTGTTTTTGATCTCGATTATTTGGGAGTATCAATTTTTATGTTGGCTTTTTCTGCTCCATTTTTTCTAGCCGGAATCGGGATGAATTTCATGGGATTGAGAATGATTAGTAAGGCTATTATTACGTCTGAAGATACAATGCTGAATAATGACACAGTCCCAATAAGTACATTGGAGGAATGGGAAGGCATGAATATGGATGTAGAGGTAGGTCCGATTTGGTCCCATGATGACTATCTCATAAGGAAAGATAGGGAGTGGGCGAATGCTATTCCCGGTTGGGAACTTACAGGGCAATGGCGCACCACTGTCCCGGGGAAAATGTCAGTTGTAGGATACAAAAAGATAATTGAAGAATCAATAGATACGCTACCAGATCTGCCGAAGTACGAACATTCAGAATCCGAGCCAGAAGAAAAAGTAAACTGGTGGGAAGAAAACTCAGATTAGTGGCGCCCCGACCGGGATTTGAACCCGGGTCGCAGCCTCGACAGGGCTGCATGATAGGCCACTACACCATCGGGGCAGTAGCATCACGACAAAGGTAGTGTATTTCAAACGCACCCAACCCAAGGTTGCAATTTTGAAGCCACTTCAGGGGATAATTCATGACCCTCTTGCCCTTCGATATACCATGACTGAGGAGAAATTAATCATCGACGTCATTGACAACGGCGGACAATGGACCCACAGAGAATGGCGGATGTTGCGATATCTAGGAGTAGACACTCAAATTCTTTCTAATAAAACACCTCTTTCAGAACTAAGAAGGGTTGACGGTTTGATCCTTTCAGGAGGAGCGGCTAGAGTTGGACTAACTGGTGAATTAGGGAATTGTGCTGAGTACTTGACTCTTGAAGTCCCAATTCTGGGAATATGTGCTGGGCATCAATTTATGGCGGGGCACTATGGTGGTAAATCTCAGGAGGCCCCTCATCCTGAATTTGGAGCAGCATCAATAGAATTAATTGATGGAGGAGGCCAATTATTCATAGGCACTCCAGAGAAACAAGGTGTATGGGAGAGCCACAATGACGAGGTCATAGACATACCCGAAGGTTTCAGAATCACAGCGATAAGTGATAATTGTGCAGTTCAAGCCATGGAGAACGATGCAAGTGACCGTTTCGGCCTTCAATTTCACCCCGAAGTGAATGACTCCGAGTATGGGGCTAAGATATTTGAGAACTTTGTTGATGTCTGTTTTAGGGCACGCAGGGCTCAATAATTCAACCACATATTCAAGAAGGGGGCGCTGGTCGGCGGGTTTGATGGCAAAGAGCGCTGAGAAACTAATTCTTCACAAATGCCGTCAGTGCAACCGTACTGACAGAAGACCGTGGAGTGAAACCGACTTACCTAGATGCAATCATTGTGAATCTGCCATGGACCCTTTAGAAATCCGTTACAAATGTCTTCGATGTGGCCATTTAGCATGGTCCGAAGCAGGCTCAACAGGTAAATCTTGCAGATCGTGTGGTTACAGAATTTTCGTAAAGCCTCGTAAAGGCGGCCGTCATAAGATTTTGAAGGCAGAATAGAAATCGTTCAGTTCAAGACCCTTCACTTTGACGCTATCATATGGCGAGTTGGCTTAGAGAGCATTCTCCTCGAACTTTCGAGGAACTGTCTATACCTCTAAATTTACGTCAAGCATTGACATCCGCTAGTTTATCTCCAAATCCTCCCAATTTACTAATCACTGGCCCTGCAGGAGTTGGTAAAACTGCTTCTTGGAAATTAGTTGCCAGACAAATGCTCGGCCCAAGCTGGGAATCTACAACTCATATTCTCCAATGTAGAGATCTTGCAAAAACGAGTGGCGCCATGGCTAAGTTTGAAAATTTCTTGAGACCAGGAGGAATAAATTCTTCGGATACGTTAGCTGGACGTATGTCTTTGGATGCTTTCGATAGAGGAATTATGCAGGCCAAAACATCAGATATTCCTCCCGCAGGAAGAGAAATTGAAATTGGTGGTGGACAAATTCCAGTTAGTAGAGTAATTGTTCTGGAAGATGCAGACCATTTGGGGCATATCCGTCAAGCATATCTTCGTCGTATGATGGAAACTGTAGGAAACGCCTCTAGATTTATTTTAGTTGCAAGAGCTCCTAGCAGAATTATCGATGCATTAAGATCTAGGACCCAAATGATAAGAATACCTTCTACATCCAAAGAACAATTAGTTTCAACTTTAAATTCTATATGCGACAAAGAAAAAGTCGATAAAAACGAAGGAGTAATTGGAGATATTGTGTATGTGTGCGAAGGAAATCTTCGTAAATCAATATTCACATTAGAAATGCTTGAATCTAGAGGCTTAGCTTCCGACAGATCTGCTGTACATAAATTGGTACAAGCAACAACTTTGCAAGCAGGCAGGCATCTTCTTGAACTTGCTTTACGAGGAAAAGTAGTAGAGTGGAAATGGGAAAAAATAAATGGACGAAATAAAAAGGTACTTGGCGGGGCCATCGCTGAAGTTGACAAATTAATGAATGAACACGGATTAGATTCCGAGGATGTAATTTCACAAATTCATGAAGTGGTCGTCGGCAGGAGGATTTCTATCACTGACGAATTGAGGTGCGAAATACTTGACGCTCTCGCAGATTGTGATAAAAATCTGAATAATTCTATGCACGCCCGGATACCATTAGAACAATTCCTTCATCGTGTTGCAAAGGCCGGAAGAAGTCACGGACTAGCTTTTTCTTAATGGCGGGCGATCCAGGATTTGAACCCGGGTTCTCGGCTTAGGAGGCCAAGGTGATATCCAGACTACACTAATCGCCCGTCTGTGCGAGAGCACATGCCTCAAGAAATGTGATGGTCAGCAAAACCGTATATTATTCATATATTCTTCCGATGGCATCAAGGTTATTGTCCTCCTCGTAGAGTCGTGCCTCCTTCTAAAGAGATGTTACCGACTCCTTATGCGGAGACGTCTTCACGAGATGATAAAGCGTTTTCAAAAAGGATTGAAAGGATTGATTCACAGCGAAGATTTTGGACCTTTGTTACAACAATCAGATACACCCCCTCAATCCGATTTTGGTTTTCGATAGCAGCCCCCACTTCTGCGGGAGTAATTCTAACTAATTGGGAATATTCCTCTCTGGAATTAGCCATAGCAATATTTTCAATAAATTTTTTACTTCTAATACCTCCAAATATTTCATCTGTGTTTGCCAGAATGTCTGCAAGACACCGTCTACAATTAAGAATCGGGGGCTTCAAATCTAAGGAAGCCTATCCAGGCGTCGAAAGGATTCTTAATACGCTTCATGAGAGAGTACTTAGAGAAAGAGTCAGAATGTTTTCATCATTGTTGGCCGCTCTGTCCTTATTTGCAGTCTGGGAACTTGAAACTGGTTATATTCTAGGTCAAATCTTGATTAGTCTTGCAGTTATTTTGGGTTTCATTTGTTGGTTGAATACATTTTATCTAGAAGGCTCCATACCTATGCGCTCCAGACGTTTCCCACTTCTTTCATTGCATGCCCCCACTTTGCATGATAGTATATTGGAAAGAGTACTAACAGAAGTATTAGTCGCACACTTAGATCCCGAAACAGCAGGAAGTTGGGACGATTGGTCTACTGAACTAGCAACTAAAGTAAGAGATGGCCATGAACCAGCAGCTGCTTTAGAGCATATGTTAGCGGCATTACATCTGAATGCTAGAGGGCTATTATCGAATAAAGAAATGATGTATTCAATTAAAGAAGTTTACAAAATTTCTGCTATGGATTTTTTAACTGACACCGAAATCAAAATCAATATCAACACTATTCAAGGCCTATTAGCACACACTAGAGCATGGCAACCAGGCCTATTCAGGCTGATAGATAGGTTACACGATGCATCAAAAAACGGGGAATTAAAATTAAGTGAAAACAATTGGAGAATGGATTTAGATCTACCTCCAAGATCCTCAGACGGTCAATCAGATCTTTTTGTAATGGTCCATAATGGTAGCAAATTAGACATGACGATAGAGGTTGAGATTGTGACAGCTCATGGAGAGCCAGAAGTACAGACACTAAGAGTTCCCTGCAGGAAGACAGAGACCAAGCAAATAGTTACTCTTGATGGATTATTAGATGCAGCATTGGTGTTGTGGATAGGTGTCGCATGGCCTAGCACTGTATCAGGTCCACACCCAGTACAAGTGACAATAAATGGGGAAGACGGAATCACTCTTTCATCCACAATTGTGCATACAACTCTTACATCTAGTTTGCACCCTGAGAGTGCCGGAGTTAGGATGACTGATGCTGCAGAAGCAGTTAGAAAATTGGCTCTTTCGGTATCCGAATAATAAATAATAAGAAACCTCTCACTGCGTCATCTTCTTGAGAAGGAATCTTTTCGAAGAGTCCGAGAGAACATGGAATCTTGGGATGTTGTAATTATCGGCAGCGGTCCTGCGGCACTTCGAGCGGCGATAGCATCGTCCGATGCAGGAACAAAACCAATCATAATTGATAGTAGAAGTATAGGGGCGGGCTCGGGCGCGTCTCCTGTTAGCGGGTTCGCTGTTTCTTTTGATGAAGTGGACTCTACTGCCCATCGAGACGATACAATTTCAGCAGGTGGCGAAGGCACCAATAAGTCGGCTGCTGCAAGAGTTTGTGGTGAAGCAATGAATGTTTTAGCCAAATTAGAGAATTGGGGATTGGTTTTGCAGAGAAGAGACGGGGGCCTCCCCTTTGCAGCCTCTTGCCAAGGTCATAGTAGGCCTCGCCTCGTCGGATGTGGAGATTCCACAACACGTGAAATTACAAGGATTCTTGAAGAACAAGTGATCAAAAGAGAGATAGTTAGGCGGACTGATTTACAAGCGCTTTCATTAGTAATGGACAGCAAACAAGTACGTGGAATAACAGCCTTGAACATTCAATCAGGAGAAGTATTTGGTATGCAAGCCAAGGCAGTAATCTTAGCAACGGATGGTTACCAAGGACTTTGGAGTAATATTTCAGAAGGTTCTGGTACTGGAGTTTCACTAGCAGCATCTGCAGGGATCAAACTTGAGGGAATGTCTAATGTTTCCAAACATCATTTAACAATAAAAGGTACGAGTTTGCATTTACCAGTGGATGTGTTAAGTGCTGGTGGCAGGTATAGAAAAGATTCCGGAGATGATTTAGAAATAGGCGAGGAACAAAGTGGAGAGAACTGTGTTCTCGATTTAAGAAATCTAGATTCCGATGCCAAAGTTTGGTACGCCCAAACTATCAGAAGAATCGAAGAAAGAACTGGTTTGAATGTAGATTCTGAAGTAATTCCAGTATATTCATCTATAGCTTTCACTATCGGAGGAGCACCAATCGATGATGAGGGAAGAGTAACATTCAATTCACAAAAAATGTGGTATACTGGACTTTATGCCGCTGGAAGATCGGCCAACACTGGGATGCACGGAGATGGTTACCTTCCAGGAAACCTACAACTCGAAGATTTGGTCACAGGAGAAGCAGCCGGCAGACATGCAGGCAAGTGGTCCCAAACTGCTAATTTTGCGGGTAGCAATAAGATAGAAAAGGAATTGTCCAAGGTTTCAAAAAATATAGATGATTATTTTTCAAAAGACGGGCAATCAGTAGGGGAGTTCTCTTCTAAAGTAACCAATCTCGGCAAGAATATCCGCAACAATAGTGAAAAGAATTTTTCCAACGCTAAAGCGTTACAAGAAGCAAAAATTTCCTTAACAGACCAATCTAGGGTAATGAATACTGAACTTGTTACCGCTATACAGATTAAATCAATGGTGTCTATTATTGAGGCAATATCACAATCAGGTTAATGATATAATGAGCAGAAATGGTAACACTATTTTCAGTTTAATATTATCAGGAGAAATTCCTTCTCATAAAATCTATGAAGATGAATTCGTATATGCTTTCTTGGATATTAATCCTCTTTCACGTGGGCACACCCTAGTAATTCCGAAAGAAGAATGCTCCACAATGGATCTCCTTTCCGATAAATCTGCCTCATCTCTGGGTATGGCTTTACCGAAGATATGTAGAGCAATAATAAAAATCACAGGTGCGGAAAATTATAACATTATTCAGAACAATGGGGAACAAGCGGGGCAGACAGTGCCTCATCTTCATTTTCATATAATCCCTAGATATCCAGAATCTACTCATTCTTTTGTTTGGAACCCAAGACCAATAGATCATTCAGATGCTTCCGAGCTATCAAAAGCAATTTTGTATGAATTAGCATAAATCTCTTATTTTTTTATTGTTATTTGACCGATGTATTCTCAACCTCTAACCAACTCGCAGCGCCGTGCAAGATTCCACCAGCGCCCCCGAAATCACGCCGGAACTATCTGCAGCAGCGCACAAAATCAACGTTAATAAATTAGAAAAAGCTCCTTATGATCACACAGGAAAACATCCAGGAAACAAATCCTTTAGCTATCTGTTAAGATTGATGATAAACGTTGGAAAATCGGTAATATTCCGTAATTTTGAGGCAGATAAAATACCTCCTAACAACGGAGGTAGAATTTCTATAGCGACCCATATTAATGGTTTAGTTGATCCGAGTTTAATGATATTAACACAGAAAAAAAGAATCATATCTTTGGGACGTCATGATCTCATAACTGGGCCAATAATCGGATGGTGGTCTAGGAGGAACGGGGCCCAACCAGTTCTAAGAAAAGCAGAAGTTGAGGCCGGCGTAACCGATGAGAATTTTGCTAGGAAAATAAATGATAGAAGTATGTTAACAATTGCTAATTGTTTGGCAGGTGGCCACGGTGCCGTTATAATGCCAGAGGGGAAATCTCATCAAGATTCTAAATTACATGCTTTGAGAACCGGGGCAGCAAGAGCGGCTTTGGCTTCTGCAGCTATTGCTAGAAAAAGAGGCGAACCATCTCCAGTAATACAACCAACAGGCCTCCATTGGGAAAGGCATTATTGGTTTAGAACTAAGAGTTATGTTGAATATACAGATCCCATAGAAATAAAACTAGTATATGATGATGAAAAGTCTTCTCGGCTAGAAGGAGGAGAATGGATAGAACCACCCGCTTCAGCTGTTAATGAATTGAAGGAAGAAATGTATCTCAAACTATCTCCCTTAACTCCCGAGGCTCCTGATTGGGAGACTTATCGAGCTTGGAAATTAATTGCACATATCAAAGCCAATCAGGATGAAAAACCTCTAACATCTCTTAGTCAAGAAGTCCATGCTACAAGACATATTAGAGACGAAATAAATGAAAATGGTAATTATCGAGAACTAATTCCAGAGGCAATCGCAGCCGCCCAAATGTTACATTCATATGATCTCGATGCCAATAGTCTCAATCAAAATCAAAAATTAAAGAAAATGAATTTCTCCGGCTATTACAATGCATTAATCGGCGTATTGTTGATGACTATCACTTCAATACCAGTAATTATTGGTTCCGGTCTTCAATCTATAATGGCGCGTTATATGGCAGAAATAAGTGACGAAGGTTTGGATGCAAGAACGACATATTTCTTCTTAGCAGGCATGTTTTCCCCAGTTATTTTTTGGCCATTTACATCTTTTGTGATCACATTCCTTTCTCTTTGGAACGATGTAGTTCTAGACTATCCCTTGCTTTCTCACCAAGCATTACTGTGTTTCATTTCAATAATTTTTGTATTCTATATTTCTTCTTTAATTTTCTTATTAGGGTATGATTACTGGTCTAATTTTAGAAAACTTGCTAAAATAAGTAAATTTTCCAACACTCCAGCCGGAGATGAATTCAATATTTTAATTAAAAAATTGAATACTCAATTAGGACCTCTCAAATAGGGTGATGATAAAAAATGGATATGGATGCGACCTCGGCTGCCAATATGATTAGGGAATGGCTAGCCAGTGAGAAACTTGAAACCCGTGAAGTACAAGATAGTCAGAACTTCCTTCATCTCCATGTTAGGTATCCCCCGACAAAAGCAGCACACCTGTTCAACGTTGTAATACCTAAAAATAGAAATCTAGTTTTGATTTACTCAATAACCAGAGTCGATGAAGGCCAACAATTGGAAATGAAAGAGCACTATTTATCAGATTCACTTGAGTGGCAAACATGGCTTCATGAAACTAGACTATTATTGACCCAAGCCAACTTAGATTGGGTGCTACATATAGGGAAAAAAGAAGAAAAAGAATCAGGCCCCCTACAAGCCTTCAATCTTTCGAGGCCGATTTGGTTTGACGGTTTAACACAGAATGAATTTATGCATACAATGAGGAAAGTTTGGTTAACAAAATTGTCTCTAATTCATAAAATAAAGTTTGGATACGGGCCGGGAACCGGTAAACCTGGGCCAGTGGATGATTGGCCCAAGAAAAGCTCAAGTAAAACTCCTCGAGGGAAAAAGTCTCAAGTTGAGGAAATGGACATAAATTTCGATGAAACTGGCGGATTTGGACGTAGTTTTGATAGAGATGAATGGGCGTAGTGTACTATTTTCAAAATGACCCGTAAGGGTCGAGGTTAAGTATAGAGAATGTTCAAATTCATCTGTTGCAGCATATGCTGAGGTGAGTTCAATGGATAGAAGTAAGATGAGAAGTAGTGTAATGATGGTTACATTGATGGTTATGGGAGTATTTGTTTCGATGGTCGCCCCACAGGTAACAGCTAGCGAAGTAGTACTTACTGATGCGGTACAAATTGTAAATGGTGGTAGCCAAAACGATAGAATGGTCGCTCTAGACTCAGATTCCGAAGGAAATGTTCATTTCGTTTGGAGTAGAAATACACAACACCTGTATTACAAACTTGTCGATGCTCGTGGCGACACTTTAATTGACGATACTCAGATATCTAATGCTGGTCAAAGCAGAGCATGGCATCCCGATATTGCAATTGATGATAATGATAGAGCACATATTGTTTGGGCAGATAGAACAGGAAATTGGGCTATCAAATACACAGTAGTTGATCCTTCACAAGATGATCTTGACGGAGGCGTAGCAATTGACGCATCAATTTCGGTAATCGATGACTTTGAAGTTTCTCGGCACACACAAAATAGAGACTGGCCGGCAATCGATGTCGATTCACAGTCCAATGCACATATTGTTTGGGAAGATTCTTATGAACCATTGGATAAGTATTACCAACAGCCACAGATTTACTATGCAATGATTGAAGCAGATGTAATTGCGAGAACAGCAATCGTAGCAGTCGATGAAACCCTACTTACACCAATAATTGGGCACAAAGGACATCCAGATGTAGCTGTAGATTTGGATGATTTTGTACAAGTAGTATGGGACGATACACGCGGCGGTAAAGTTGAGATGGTAGTTCCTATCGATACATCAGGTTCAATGAATGCAGAATGGGCAGACATGTGCGCTGTTTTCTATGGCGGTTCCTTTGCTAGCGGCTACAACTTTGAAGGCCTAAAGCCAATGTTAGAACGGGCTAATATGACCGTCTATGAAACCCTCTACGCTCTCAGTGGAAACTGGCCTTCCGCAGCGACTAGTGGTAATTGTGCTGCAGCGTATGCTACAGGAGGTAGCGGAAACCAAGGTCCACGTACCACTTCTCTGGGCCTTCAACCAAATGATGATTCTGGTGGAATTAGAGAACTAACAGAAGTAGTCTATTCCAATGGGGCAATCGATTTACCACAAGATGGTGGATACTACAGTGAGTTTTGGGGCCCTGCCTCTACATGGGCGTGTCTTTCTTGGCATGACGCTCAAGGTAACGTACCTGGAAACCCTCCTACAATGCTTGATCACGCATGGAATCCCAATGCGACAAAGATTGTAATTCCTATTTCAGATGAAGGGCCTTACGGAGGAGATCCAGCAGGGGATGCAGATGATGCGCAGTCCATTCTTGAAGCACACAATGCCTGTGTTACAGCGGGGATAATCCCAATTCCTCTAATGGCTGCAGGGTTTGGCAGTGGCTCTACAGAAGTAGGCTCTCATATGATGGATTTAGCACAGTGTCCAAATGGATTCACGAGTCTCAACAGCCGAACATGTAGCGGCGCTACTCTAGCTTTAACTAACGCAGAAGGTATGATGTACAGTTTCCCGACAGGATCCAGTAACCAAGCGGAAATGCAACTAATGGTCGAAGCGTTGGTATACTTGTCTACAAATAATTCTAGAGAGATATTTTTGACAGTTTTAGATCCGCTAACTCTTCTTGACTCTCCATGGCCAGGTTGGCAGAAGGGAGACCCAGGTACTTTTGTTGATCAAGCTGCAGACAGGTATATCGAAGACTTAGGAGCATCACCTGATGGACTGGGTTATGGGCATTTAGTAGTGGTAAACGATACCAGAGTAACACTGAACGATGCTTACAGTTTACATCCAGCGATTGCAATTGATAACTCTGGAAATACACATATAACTTGGATGGATGGGAGAGCATATGGATTTGATATTGACGTTAATTATGAGATTTATTACACTCGCCTGCGATTAAGCTCTGCAGGAGCATGGGATGGAGTTAGTGAAGGATTACCTTCATACGCAATTAAACAAATCTCAGATGCAGCAATTTCTAATGTCGAGGGCTATGAAGGATTAGCTCCTGATCGTCCATTCGGTGGAAACTCACACATGCCGTCAATTTTAACAGATTCATTTGACAACGTTCATTTGACATGGCTAGATAACTATAACGGGTCTCAAGGTGAGACTTTGATGTACACTCGTTTGAATCATACAAACAACGATTGGCCAACGGGTTTCCCTTTGAATTCCATAGCATCATCAATTTTTGACCCTTGGGAACTGCTTCCAATAACTGAATGGCAGTCGGATAAATTAGGGCCGAATTCTCCAGCACTCCCTGAATTAGGACAGCCACCTGCATTTGCTAACGACATGGGCAGCGGAGCTCATGTTGCCTGGTCAGATACAAACAAGTGTAGTGACGAGAATAACGGAGGAGTTTACACATTATGTTATGTTCATATTCTTACAGGTCTAGTAGATGTTTCATTGGCTGAGGATGAAACATTCTACCACACAATCGAACCTAGTGAACAGACCACTTACAACATGTCGATTTCTAACCCAACTCCCGGACCTGCAGATTTAGTTTCGGATATATTTTCGATGGCTGTTGAAGGAGTCCCTACCAATTGGAGTGCTAGTATATTCTTTGCTAGTAACCATACACCAATTTTTGACTCCACACCAGTGTCTCTACAAGGCGGAGAAAGTATTGATTTGTATATGAGGGTCAGAGCCCCCACTATTTACCAAGCGCATCATGATGAGCTGGCAACTATCAAAGTCACAGCACTATCTTACAAAGATCCGGCAATTAGAGACGAAGCAATTACTCTAACGTTAATGGATGTAGTTCATGGAATTGAGTTAGATACCAGCCATTATCAAGCCGACGTTGAACAAGGTCAGCAAGCGACCTTCTCTATATCTATAACAAATACAGGAAATGTATATGACACGTTTGCCTTCTATGATCCAACAACTCTCGAAGGTCAAACAGAATGGGCTTTACCTTTCGGATGGGGAGTAACATTCCCGACATCCTTATCTCTAGATCCGGGTCAATCGATGACTAGAAATTTACAAATTGATGTCCCTACTTCTCAAGAACCAGGAACATTCGTAGTTTACTTGAAGGGGTGGTCAACAGGTGAACCAGTATTGTCAGTAGATAAAGGGACATTTGATATTCTTGAATTATGGGTCAACGTATCTATCAAGAGTACTGGAAATATTGTTTTCCAATTAGGTGAAACTACAATGCATGTTTTGCCAGGGGAATGTTCAGAATTTGATATCGAGGTTACAAAGAATTTCACCCCCGGTCATCTAGTTTTCACAACACCTGGAGGGCCTGAAGAAAAGCCAGAAGGTGTATCCGATCAAACTTGGAGATTTGATCATTGGACGGTTAATCTTGACTTTTCGGAAGCCCCAGGCGGAAATAGCATACCTCAAGAAACTCCGCGTTATTGGACTGTAGATGCGCCTAGAACCGTTACAGCAGAGATGTGTGCACCGTATAATGCAACAGCAGGAATTGGAGACTCTGTAACTGTAAAAGCATCATTGGATGGTGCACCTAAAGTCAGAGACTCAGTAGTTCTTGTAACCAACGTAATACAAAGATATGATTTAGAAGCCAACACAGAGACAATTCTCTCTTTATACCCTGGACAAGAGTATCAACTTGATACAATTATAGAAAATACAGGCAATGGAGCAGATCGCTATGATATGGCTGTGGGTTCTATCACAGATCAGGATGGGAACTCGGATGTTTGGGACGTAGTAATACCTAGAATTCTTTTCCAAGAATTAGATAGAGACGAGTCTCAACAGATTCCGATAATGATAAATGTTCCAGAAGAAACATTGGCAGGACAGTATACTATAGTGATTGAAATATACAGTGAAGAATCATTCGAAGGAACAAAACTCAGGGATTTAGTTACATTACAGGTTGAAGTGGTAGAGTTCTATGACATGAGAATAACTGTTGATCCAACTGTTGAAAGTAGAATTAAAACAACAGCTCCAGGGAGAGTAGTTAGATTTACAATGAATGTGACAAACTTTGGTAATGTTGCAGATCAACCTACGGTGCACAACCATACTGTAGATGGTGCAGGTTGGGATTCAGCACCGGGATTGAATGCTTTGAGCTCATGGCGAATTGATTACGCCTTGCTAGAAGGATTCGGCAGCGAATACCCAATAGAACGGCCTTGTGTGGTATTGATGCAAGGAGAACCGCTCCCAAGTAATATGTGTTACAAAGATTCCAAAGGAAGGGTTACACTCCCTTTAATGCCTTCATACACTACATTACAGTTAGTTGCAATAGTTACAATAGACCCAACTGCTGCCTTAGCAGATAGAGAAATTGGAATCAAAAAAGTCAAGTTTTGGTGACTCTTTGTCAGGCGGCGACTTCGATGAAACAGCAATTTGGGAAGATTCCTGTACGATCGATATGAATGGCGATGGCTTCCCAGATAATTATCGCCCTAATTGTGATACCAACGAACAGGTCTTAGAATTAAGACTCAGAGCACCGGATTTACAGATTTTAAGTGTTGATGTTGGCAAGACGAAAGGCGAGATAGGGGATATGCTTTCAGTAACTGTTTCAATCCTGAATGACGGAAATTCTCATGCAACTGATGTGAATGTAATCTTGTGCGTAGGGCAATCAGTTAACTCAATTAAAAAAAATGGTTGTGCTGAGGAAAATGTAGCATACCGTCAAATAATTGAGGCAATAATGCCAACGACTTCAGACGATGAACCACCTCTAATCACCTTACTATACTTAGTTGAGGCAGGTACTCATGAAGTAGTAGTAGTAGTTGATCCAGATAATATTATTGTTGAAACCGACGAGAAAAACAATTTCAAATCGGCAGGAGATATGGGTTCAAACAACGGAGTTTTAGATGTTGGTGTTGAAATTATTGCAAGATATTCAGTTCCAGCTATAATACTCGGGGCGACATTTGCATTAATTGCAGTGGCCGGTGTTGTTATGTATGGTAGAAGAATGGAAGCATTGGACCGCTTTGCAGAGAAACGCAGCATGATGTCAAATCTTGATGACGATTCTGATACTCAATTTTGAATAAACGCTTAATTTAGTTATTTGATTAACCACCAAGGAAGAGGAGTATCCTTGTCTGCAGAGACAAAGTTGTCATTATTGATTACAAAATCTTTCATCAATCTATCTCGAATATTTTCCATGATATCTTCGGCATGAGATTCTTGAATTCTTAGATTCTGTGAGAATATATCCAAGTCTAATGGCCTTCTTGGTTGTGTCATCATCTCTCTGGCCATTATTCTCTCTTCATATGATTCAGCGTTTTCTGTAACTTCTTTTGAGGTTTTCAGCATTATTTGTTGATGTAAAGCGATAATAGCATCTCTTTGCCTATCTATTTTCTCAAGTGACGAATCTAAGTCTGATAGTATATTCATTGCTTCTGACATTGATAAATCTCTTCTAGTACCTAAACGATCTATTACCGAATCTAATTCTGTTGGTAATTTATTTGAAAGCCTCATCGGGCCACCCGCAGGGATAGTTCTATGTTCTGCTTTGAATAGTTCTGGCCCCAAATCAAGTCTCAAAGAAAACGATTGATTTACTTTGTACATTTTCTTTGGAGGCCCACCTTTTTCTGAAGGAACTATTTCAGATTCAATAAAACCTGCTTTTTCTAAGACTTTGATATGTTTCATTACTGCTTGCTGACTAATATCTAGTAATTCTGAGAGTTGTAATGGATAATGCGGTTCCTTGACTAGGTGCTGTAAAATACTTCTTCTAGCTTTATTTTCTAGTATAGTCATAGCCTCGTCAAAGTCCATACCACTTACCAACCTGAAGTTGGGTAGTTATGGGGTATCTAAAAACCCATTTAACGATTTTATGAGAGTAAAGGTGTTCGTCTTAATCTCCATCATCCCAATTTTCCCAATCACCATCGCTTTCTTTGAAATTATTATTTTCTTCAGAACTCTCGTGTTCCTCAACAAAATCTTTCATTTTTTGTCTAGTGGCATCTGAATTATCATCAAGGGATAATTCATTCTTAGTTACCTCGGCCTTTTCTATATCTAAAAAAGGAGCAGGAACTTTATGATCTTCTGCGGTAGAGTTGTATTGTTTAAACAATTGATCGGTAGTCATTATTTCTTCTTTTATTATAATTTTTTGAGATTTTTTATCCTTTTTCCGCCAAACCACAAACCAGCCAATTAATGCTATAATACCTAAGGGGAACCCTAAACAACAACTAATCATTGAGATTAGTATTATTTCATCGGAAATCAAACTAGATTGTATTTTTAGATCATCCAAGACCCACAAAGTATTATTTCCTTGATTATGAAATATGTATTCTGCATCTCCAGATACTTCAAAAATTATTACAGGGACAAAAACTAAATCGCCACTTGAATCAGGTCTTTTATTCATTTTTTTTATCGAACTAAGCGATGTTCCAATAATTTCTCCACCGTCTTGGTCGAATAATTTAACTTCATTTTCCTTTATTTCATTACCTTCTAATGAGACAACGGTGTAGAATCTAATTTTCTCTAATTGTGCTGTTCCCTCTTCTCCACTTTCTAATTCTAGTAAGTTATTTTCTTCCACATTCATTTTCTGAATAATTTTATCAGTAGACTCTCCATAAGTCCCAACAAAAACTAAAATCAATATTATTGAAAGTCCGCTAAGGCGCTTAACCCATAGTTTGGCGCCACTCTTCATGGCCATAGACAGTGGGGCCTACATTTCAGATTTGGCAATCAATAACCTAAACCGATATCTGCGAGTTTTTCAGGTAGATACGTATCAGTAACGAAATCAAGACCATATTTGGCAAGAGACTGTTGTTCGGCCTTCTTTCCAATTTCTTTCATCAGATTTATTTGATCTTTCCAGTATCCCGTATTGAATCGAGGATCTGTTAACTCTGAGTCTAAGGCGCTAAGATCTTGTTTAGTAAGCTCGTCACTTGGTAGGTCATAGGCCAGAATATCATCTGCTGTAATCCCTAAATATTGAGCACCTTTGGTGGCTAAGTACTCAGAGATATGAGCAGTTTTAATCGCTCCATAAGCTATACTTGCATATATCCTAAAAGACCAAGGGTCACAGTCAGCAAACACAATAATTGGTTTATTCCATTCTTGACTCATCCTTTTCATTATTCTTCTTGTTGATCTAGCTGGCTGTCCTTTAAGATGTATTAATGCACATCTTGCTTCTTCATCAAAACCATTTTCTACCAACCTATCGAACATACCACCGGTTTCTATTGCCATAATGAAATCTACATCTTCCTCAATCAAAGTTAATTTTTCGGCTTCTACATTGTATGGTACCCCATAACCAGAATCTCCAACATCATCTCTACAATTTATTCTCATCCAATCACCTTTTCGATTTCTTTCTTCAAAGGTAACATTACCGATTATTCTTGCTCCATCTTCTTCAGGTCGTAACTTAAAATCCTCTCGAAGACATTTGGTTACAATTTCTAAATCTTCGGCTAAATTATTACTTTCATTTTGCGAACCGAATTTGCCATGCCCCCATGCTTCACTAATGTAATACATTTCTCTCAGAGTAGATGACTTGCCGGAGTCTATCATTTGTTCGATAAATTCAGTCACATGTAATGAACGCAACAGTTGTCTTGCCGAGCCAAGACTTGTCGCGTCCCTAGTGCTCTTTTTTTTACCATATTTGTAAACGCCTAATTTATTATCAAATCCAATATTTGTTTTGGATCTAACAGGTAGAGTCATAGATGGAGGAACGCCCTTTTCCATTTTGTTATGCATTTCCGAAGCAATATCTTTCAGTGCATCTTTTACTTCTTCTTTTGTTTTTCTTTGTCCAACGATACTCATTCAGATCCCTCCTCAAAATCAGCGAAAATATTTATTCCATCTGAATTATTAGTTTCTTCCTTTTCTACTAATTCTCTCTCAGATACAACCTCATTGACCTCTTGAGATTCAGATTCAGAAATTTCATTCCTGATAGCGGTTAAGGCTTCGCTTTTTCGTATTTCTTCAAGTATTTTCTCATCTATCTTAGTTGCACCAATGATGTCTCCATTCCCTCTGAAGAAAATATCTGTATCTGTCCAATCTCCTTTACTAAGACCAGATAGTGATACGCTAATTGTTGTCGAAGTGCCCGGATTTAGGGTATCAAGGCGCCAAGCCCATATCCCCCTCGCCTCTTTCCTTCCTCCATTTGAATTTTCAACCATAGTTATATTTTCATTTTCAGGCCATTTTAGAAGAATTGTATAGGCCCTTGCCCTTGCTGTATAATTGAATATTTTAATTGAACACGTAGCGAGTTTTCTTTCTTTATCCCACCCCAATTCTTCTTCACAAAATACTGCATTCATTATATGAGTTATTACAGGTGCTAAGTCAGGCTCTTCTCTCCCTAATATTTTTGATGTTTTCTTAGCAATCTCAGGAAGAATTACATTAACCAATTCAAATTTTTCCTTTGCCTTTTTCCGTTGATCTTTCTTTTTT